>Ga0066256_1000474_pt1 | contig 73714 bp, 66 predicted proteins | sample ThiBio_1000_biof_FD_87107 | JGI IMG/M metagenome (GOLD analysis project Ga0066256, IMG submission 87107) | Wastewater bioreactor microbial communities from Cape Town, South Africa - Thiocy_expt_1000_biof (version 2) | ecosystem: Engineered > Bioreactor > Thiocyanate-remediating >... | reverse complement strand
AGTTTCATCTCGCTCAAGCTGGTCCTTCCGGCGGTGTTGCCGCTCGCCGCCGCGCCGATGCATCTCTTGGCGCTGATCAAGCCCCAATTCGAAGCCGACAGGAAGCATCTGAAGAAGGGCATCATCCGCGACGCGGCCGTGCATAAAGCGGCGTGCGACGACATCGCCGCCTTCGCCGCATCGCTCGGCTGCACCGACATCAAGGTCTTTCCGTCTTCCATTGCGGGCGGTGACGGCAATGTCGAATTCTTCATCGGCGCGCGACGCGGCTGATGGTCATGCCTCAACGTCTCACCATCGATCATGTCGGCCATTTCGGCGATGGCGTCGCGTTCGCTGACGGTGCGAACATCTACGTGCCCTATGCACTTGGCGGCGAGACCGTTGACGTACTCCCCTCGCCCGGTCATCCGGAGCGGCGCGAACTGGCGCATATCGTCGCGCCGAGCCCGGAGCGCATCGAACCGTTCTGTCCGCATTTCGGCACATGCGGCGGCTGCGCCATCCAGCACTGGCAGCCCGCCGCCTATCGCAACTGGAAGCGGCAGCTCGTCGTCGACATCCTCAATCAGGCGGGCATCGCCTGCGAGGTCGATGAACTGGTCGATGCGCACGGCACCGGCCGCCGCCGGATAACACTTCATGCCCGGCAAAGCCCGCAAGGCATCCTCCGTGTCGGTTTCGCGGCGGCGGGGCGGCACGAGATCATCGCCATCGACCGCTGCCCGATCCTCGATCCGTCCATGCACGGGGCGATCGAGGCCGCGAACGAGATCGCTGAATTGCTCAGGCCCGTCAGCAAGCCGCTCGACATTCAGGTGACGGCCGCGGACAACGGCCTCGACGTCGACGTGCGCGGATCGGGCCCGCTCGGAACGGCGCTGCTGACAGCGCTGTCAAAACTTGCGGAAAGACACAATCTCGCGCGGCTCACGCGCCATGGCGAACTGGTGATCATGCGCAAACCGCCGGTCGCGCAGGTCGGCAAGGCGCAGGTCACGCTGCCACCGGGGTCTTTCATGCAACCGACGGCGCTTGGCGAACGGACACTCGCCGAGCTTGCCATCGCGCGCATCAAGGGTGCGAAGCACATCGCCGATCTGTTCTGCGGATTCGGACCGTTCGCTCTGCGCCTTGCGGAGAAGTTCAAAGTCGCGGCGTTCGACAGCGATCAGGGTGCGATCACAGCCCTTCAGAACGCGGTGAAGACCACGCAGGGGCTGAAGCCGATCAAGGCCGAAGCACGGGATCTGTTCCGGCGTCCGCTGGTGCCGCAGGAACTGCGCGACTACGACGGCGTGGTTTTCGATCCGCCGCGTCAGGGCGCACAGGCGCAATCGCAGCAACTGGCCGCCAGCAAGATCGCGCTCGTGATCGCCGTGTCCTGCAATCCGGTGACCTTCGCACGCGACGCACGCATTCTGATCGACGCGGGGTTCAAGCTCGATACGGTGACGCCGGTCGACCAATTCCGCCACACACCGCATGTGGAACTGGTGGCGCGGTTCCGGCGGTAGACCGCAGTTTTCCAAAATTGTCCTGGCCGGACTTGTTCCGGCCATCCCGACCAACCGGGCACCATGCTCAATCCGTCGGGATCACCGGGACAAGCCCGGTGATGACAACAGAATCTGCTGCATTCGCTCCACAGCTACTGCCCCCACCGCTCCTGCCAGATCTTCTCGCCGATGGTGCAGGAGACTCGCTGCGCCCGCGTTGCGGCCGGCACAACGGAGAGTTCCGGCACGCGATGCGCGACCTCCATCACCAGCTTGGTGCGGATTGCTTCCTTGAACTTCTCGCGAATCTTGATCGGCACCACGAACGAGCCCGCGCCGCCGATCACGCATTCCTCGTAATAGATATCGAGGTTCTCGATATCCATCGTCGCATAATTGGTTGCCTTGGACATAATCGGCAGGCCGTTGATGGTCACACCCTTGGCCAGCGCCGCGTCACGCGCGATCGTGACCGGCTCGCCGTTGTTGTTGGGCCCGTCTCCCGAAATATCGATCACGCGGCGAATGCCGCGATAGGCGTTAGCGTCGAACAGCGGCATGGCGAAATTGATCGCGCCGGAAATCGATGTGCGCGAGGCGCGGCGCAGCGGCGCTTTGCGGATGTCCTCGGCCACCGCTCCGGCGGATTCCGGGCCGTCGATCACCCGCCATGGCATCACAACCCTCTGGTCGGTGGAGGCCGCCCATTCGAAATACGTCACCGCCACCTTGCCGGTCGGTCCGGTCTTGAGCGCCTGCAGGAATTCCTTCGAGATAATGGCGTCCGCATACCCCTCGCGTTGCAAGGCCAATTCATCCATGTCCATGGAATAAGAGATGTCGACCGCGAGGATCAGTTCGACGTCCACCGTGGCGTCAACGGACGGGGACGGCGCGGCGGGCGCCGCACCCCCGGGGGTACCCCCGCCGGCAAGCGCACCGGCCACAAGCACCGCTCCGATCGAGACACACCAGCGCATGGCTGACCTCCCGTCTTCAGGCTGCGATGGTGACACGAGCCGTTCGGCCCGGAAAGGCCGGAATCCGGACCCCATCCACGATGTTCACAGCAGCGCCGCATCGTGCCCTTTTTCGGGCCGGATGCCCGGTCCGGAGGCATTTACCAACATTTCACGGAATTTATTTACGTTTGTAGGGCGGGCACCCGTTCCTGACAGCGGGTCACCGACTGGAAATTGCCAATACCGCTGCGCCTTTTAGGCGTCGAAGTCATTTTCGACGGCCAAACTGCTTTGTTTGGATTCGTCCGCTTTCTTGAACGAGGTCAGAAGACCTCGAAAGGACTGTTTGATGCTCTCCAGGCTCTCCATCCGAACCAAGCTCATCGCCCTCGTTGCGCTCCTGCTCGTTGCTCTGACCGCCATGGGCCTGTTCGCCATCATCGAGATGCGCGCGATCAACACCTCGGCGCAGGACATCAAGACAAGCTGGCTCCCGAGCGTCCGCCTGCTCGGCGAGTTGCGCACCCAGTCGGCGCGGTATCGAGCCGTGCTCCGCGACTATCTGACCGAGCCGGACGAGAAGTTCATGGCGGACATCCAGCGCAATCTCGATGCGCGCGCCAAGGATTATGACGTGGCGAATAAAGCCTATGAGCCGCTGATTTCCTCACCGGAGGAAGCGGCGCTGTACAAGGACCTTTCGACCACCTGGAAGAGCTTCCTCGAAGCAGCCGGCGAAGTCATCGCCCACGCCCGCAAGCACGAAGTCGCCCAGGCCCGCGCCGTGAACGCCCAGCGCGCGACCGTCGCCGGCCGCAGCATGGACGCCGTGCTGGCAAAGCTCGTCGAGCTGAACGACAAGGGCGCGGCAACCTCGGGGCAAAAGGCTGAAAACGTTTACGGAATGGCGTTTCTGATCGTGCTGGGCGCGCTCATCGCCATGACATTGGCGGGCCTTTTTGCCGCTATCCTGATCGTTCGTGATGTGGCCCGCGGGATCGGCTCGGTCCTGACGCCGATGCGCGCTCTGGCAACGGGTGACCTGAACACTGATGTCCCCCATCAGGGCGAGCGCACCGAAATCGGCCAGATCGCCGATACCGTTCAGGTTTTCAAGGATGCCATGCTCGCCAAGAAGGCCGCCGACGAAGCGGCTGCGGCGGAGGCCGCCGTCAAGATGCGCCGCGCCGAAGTTCTCGATCAGGCCACCGGCCGCTTCGAAACCATGATCGGCGAACTGATCGGCTCGTTGTCGTCCGCATCGACCGAAATGGAAGCGACCGCCAGCACCCTCAGTCATTCCGCGGAGATCACCCGCCAGCTCTCCAGCGAGGCAGCGAACGCCTCGCAGGATGTCTCGGAAAGCATTCAGTCCACCGCCACGGCGACGGAAGAAATCACCTCTTCGGTGAGCGAGATCAGCCGCCAGGTGCAGGAATCCAGCCGGGTGGCCAAGGTCGCCGTCGAGCAGGCCGGAAAGACCGACGCCAGCATTAATGAGCTGTCGAGCGCCGCGGCACGGATCGGCGATGTGGTGAAGCTGATCACCGCCATCGCGGAACAGACCAACCTCCTGGCGCTGAACGCGACCATCGAGGCCGCCCGTGCCGGTGAAGCCGGTCGCGGCTTTGCCGTGGTGGCCAGCGAGGTCAAGGCTCTGGCGTCCCAGACCGCCAAGGCCACGGACGAAATCACCGCGCAGATCGCGGGCATGCAGACCGCCACCGGCGCTTCGGTGGAGACGATCCGGGAGATCAGCGGCACCATCAACCTGATTTCCGAGATTTCCGCCGCGATCGCGGCCGCCGTCGAGGAACAGGGCGCCGCGACCCAGGAGATCGCCCGCAACGTCCAGCAGGCCGCCGGGCTCAGCGCCCGGGTGGCGACGAACATCACGGACGTCGACCGCGGCAACAGCGAAACGGGAGCCGCGTCGACACAGATGCTGGCGGCGGCTCAATCGCTCTCCAAGGAAAGCAACCATCTTCAGACGGAAGTCCGGAACTTCCTGGTGACGATCCGCGCCGCGTAGCCGGATTCGCCCTGCGAACGTTCAGAACCCGGCGGCGCGAAAGCCCGCCGGGTTTTTGTTATTGCACAAAAAGGAATCCATGCATTTCACGCAACGTGCGTCGGCACAAACGCCGCACGAAAAGCGGCTCTTTGCCGATCCCCATTTCAATACCTTTACCAAGATTTCACCCAACTTCGAGAAAGTCTGAACGGTAATCCGATCTGCCGAAAAGCGGAGCGGACTCACCGGACAACCGCATTCCCGCCCTCTCCGCTGCTTCCAACGGTCAGAAAGACCCAGGACACATCATGTTTTCCAAGCTTTCCATTCGCACCAAGATCACGGCTGTGATCGCGTTCCTCCTCGTTGTCATGACGGCAATGGGACTTCTCGCCATCCGGCAGATGCAGAATATCAACGCGAGTGCGGTCGACATCCAGACCAATTGGCTGCCGGCAGTCCGCACTCTTGGTGAACTGCGCGCCGGCACCATCACCTATCGCAACGTGATCCGCCAGCACATGCTGGCCGACAGCCTCGAAGACAAGCTGGCGCAGGAAAAGACCCTGCGGAGCGTGGAAGAGCGAAACGCCGATATCCGCAGCCGCTACGAGAAGCTGATCACCTCGCCGGAAGAGCGCGCTCTGTATCATGATTGGGCGAAAGTCTGGGACGAATACCGGCAAGGCACCCAGAACATCATGGCGCTGTCGCGCGCCGCCGCCGGAAAATCGATTACCGAAGTGTCGGACATCAACGTGAAGACGGTGAATCCGATCGGCCTCAAGGCTGACGAAATCCTGGCAAAGGACGTCGAACTCAACAACAAGGGCGCCGATGTCGCCGGGAAGGACGCGGCCGACAGCTACGCCATGGCTTTCAGCCTTGTCGTGGGAGCCCTTGCCTTTGCCATCATCTCCGGCTTCGTCGCTGGCTTCTACCTGATCCGCGACGTGTCCCGCGGCATCGACTCTATCGTGCAGCCCATGAAGTCGCTTGGCGAAGGTGACCTGAGCGCGGAAGTTCCGCACCAGGGTGAAAAGACGGAAATCGGAGCGATGGCCGACACGCTGCAGGTCTTCAAGGAAGCCCTGGTCGCCAAGAAGGCCGCAGACGAAGCCGCCTCGCAGGAAGCCGAAGCCAAGATCCAGCGCGGCCAGCGGGTCGACAGCATCACGCGCGAATTCGAAACGATGATCGGCGAACTCGTCGAGTCCCTGTCGTCGTCCTCGACCGAACTTGAAGCCGCCGCCAACACCCTGACCAGCACGGCCGAAACCACCGGCCACACCTCCGGCGAAGCGGCCACCGCCTCGCAGGAAGTGTCGAGCAACGTGCAATCGGTAGCCGTCGCGACCGAAGAAATCACGTCGTCGGTCGGCGAGATCGGCCGTCAGGTCCAGGAATCCAGCCGCATTGCCGATGAGGCCGTGCGTCAGGCCCAGAAGACCGACAGCAACATCGCCGAACTGTCGCAGGCCGCCAACCGCATTGGCGACGTGGTGAAACTGATCACGGCGGTTGCCGAGCAGACCAACCTGCTCGCGCTGAACGCGACCATCGAAGCCGCTCGCGCCGGCGACGCCGGACGCGGATTCGCGGTCGTCGCCTCCGAGGTCAAGGCCCTCGCCGCACAAACGGCGAAGGCGACCGAGGAGATCAGCACCCAGGTCGCCAGCATGCAGACCGCGACTCAGGAGTCGGTCTCCACGATCAAGGAAATCGGCAAGACCATCACCCTGATCTCGGAGATTTCCTCGGCCATCGCCGCGGCGGTGGAAGAACAGGGTGCAGCAACCCAGGAAATCTCCCGCAGCGTCCAGCAGGCAGCTCAATTGAGCGGCGAAGTGGCGAACAGCATCACCGACGTCAGCCGCGGCGCCGGTGAAACCGGCGCAGCCTCCGGACAGGTGCTGTCGTCCGCCCAGTTGCTATCGAGCGACAGCACGCGCCTCAAGATGGAAGTGCAGAAGTTCCTAAACAACGTCCGCGCTGCCTGACCCAGGCGCAGAGCGAAATACAACCGGCGGCCTCACGGCCGCCGGTTTCTTTTTGTCTGTGTTCTGATCCGGTTCGGCGCAGCAGAGACCGGCATCTACCTAAGCAATCCGATCAGCGGGCGCGGCTGACCTGCCGTTCGAAATCGGCTGGCAAGACATTGCCGACCCGGACGGTATTCCGTCCGGCTTCCTTGGCATGGTAGAGCGCAGCGTCCGCATCACGGAGCAGATGCTCGCGCGTCGCATGTCCGGACCGCGGCACAGCGCTGGAGACGCCGATGCTGACGGTGACGAACCCTTCCTTGGTGCGGGTCGCCCCACCAGCGAGGCACGGGTCCTTCCCGGGGGCGCTTCGGGCGTTGCTGGCGCCCCCCCGCGGGTCCGTATTCGGCAGCCCGACGACGAATTCCTCGCCGCCATAGCGGGCGGCGAAATCATCAGGCCGCCTCACGGCCTTATCGATGACCGCCGCGACGGCCACCAGCGTCCGGTCGCCCGCCTGATGACCATAGCTGTCGTTGAACAACTTGAAATGATCGACGTCGATCATCAGCAGGGAAACCGCGCCACCATCGCGCACCGCGGAATCCCATGTGCGGGACAGCGTCTCGTCGAACCAGCGGCGGTTGGGCAATCCGGTCAGGCTGTCCGTCCGCGCCAGTTCTTCCGCGGCTTCCTCCGCCGCGGCACGCCGGCGCAGTTCGCCTTCCAGCATCCAGACCAGACCGATAACGCCGAGCGCCATCACCGCGAAGATCCCGGCAAGAACCATCATCTTCGAGCGCCATGGCGCGAGAATCTGCTCCGTCGAAACGCCCACCGCGACGACGAGCGGCAGCCGGTCGACATGATGGAACGCATAGAGGCGCGTTATGCCGTCTGTCGATTTCCCGCTGACAAGCGCGCCCTTGGTGCGCGCCATCACCTGACTGAAGATCGGAGACGATTTCCAGTTGGTGCCGATCTTAGCTTTCGTGCTCGCATTGCGCGCCAGCAGCGTGCCGTCGTCCCTGAGCAGGAACATCCGGTCGCCGTCGCGCATGGCGACATTGTTGAACAGCCGTTCGAAATAGCTGACCCGGATCGTGCCGGAGACGATGCCGCCGAAACTTCCGTCCGGCTTGCTGATGCGCCTGCTGACGGACAGCATCCAGGCTTGATCCTGCAGGCGCGCCTTGAACGGTTCACTGACATAAAGTCCGATGTCCTCCGCCGCGTCGCGGTGAACCTTGAAATATTCGCGGTCGGCAAAGTTACCGGCGCGCACGGGATATCCCTGCGAATCGAGGCTGATATCTCCGTGCTCGTCCAGTACAACGATCGCACCCAGCCCGGGCGCCGTCGCGGACCTGTCGAACAAGATTTTCTGACGCAACCCCGGCTCCTGGTAAAGGATGTCGGGATCGTTCACACCATCAAGCACGGACTGAAGCGAGAGCGCGTAGAGTTCAATGTCGCGTGCGATGGTCTGCTGCGCGAGCGTGGCCACGTTGGTGGCGGCCTGCTCGCTCACCCGCAACGCGCTCCGATAGAAATCGTAGCCGATGGCCAGAAAGAAACCGAGCAGGATCAGAAGGACGCATGCCGTGGCCGACCAGACGAATGTCCGGCTGGAACGGATCAGTTTTGATCTCAAATATGCGAGCAGTTTCATTGCGTACCCGGTTCAGAGAAGCGCAATCTCGCCCTGTTTGCCTAATTCCGCGTCTATAGCGTTGCGACACGCACGCTTGCGATGAATCTCCGTTAACGACGGGCTAATGGAGAGCATTAAAGTGGATTTATCCGGAACCCTCCGACGTGAACGGCGCTCGTCAGGAGGCTTACATTTCGCCGACCATATCGCGCCGATGCTTGTCCGACTCTTCGGCATAACGGCGCAGCGCATGCGCTTCGGTCAAAAGGCCGATCACCCGGCCGCGATCCACCGTCTCCACCACCGCCAGCGATTCTGCTTCGGCTTCATCGAACGCCGCCACCGCCTGGCGGATGTCCATGCCCGGCAATAGCGTCACGTCTCGATAGTGCACGATCTCACGCAGGCTGCCGTCCGAATGATCGTTCGATCCATGAGCTTCAGCCACGAACACGATGCCCGCATATCTGTCGTCGGCATCGACCGCGACGACCTGCGTTTTCGAACCCAGCGGAAACGCGGCGCGGAAATCTGCAACCGAGGTCGCGACATTCACGATCGTCACATCGGACCGCATCATCCTGCGCACTGTCAGATCCCTGATCCAGCCGACATCGGCGGCGCTGCGGATGGTCTCGCCGCGCAGATGGAATCGCCACGTCGCGAACGAATAGCCGAACAGTTCGCGCGTCACCTGCATCGATACGATCACGGCGACCAGCACGGCAGTCGTCAGCCAGAGATTCCCCGTGGCTTCGAGTGCGATGAACGACATCGTCAGCGGCCCGCCGATGATCGAAGCAGACAGCGCGCTCATACCGATGACCGCATAAACGCCGGGGTCGAGATCCCGGCCCGGCAGAACTGTAGAGACGCCCGCCGCGAAAAGATGCCCTCCGAGCGAACCGAGCAGCAATGAAGCGAAGAACAACCCGCCGCGAAAGCCCGAGCCGAGCGACACGATGGACGCCAGCGCCTTCAGCACGAACACCATGGCCATCACTGCCACTGGCATCGCGATCAAGCTGTTGAGATAGAGCGCGCCGTGACCGGAGGCCAGCACCTGCGGCGTTACCAGCGCGAGCAGACCGACGATCAGACCGCCGAGCGCAGGCCGCAATGGCGTCCACAATTTCACCTTGGAGAGCAGCGTATCGAACAGCGCCACGCCGCGCATGATCGCGATTCCGGTCAGCGCGGCGAGCAGGCCGAGGATCGCCGCGATGGCAAGATCCTGCCCGAGCACTTCGCCGATCGGACGGATGCTGATGCCCAGCGATAGCGGCGAGAAGGCCCGCGCGACGGCATGTCCCGGCACCGCGGCCACACCGATCGCGGCAAGGCCTGCAGGCGTGTAGCCGCCGAGAACCAGCTCGAAGGCATAGAACGCCCCCGCCAGCGGCGCACCGAAGGCCCCTGCGATCGCAGCCGCCGCGCCACAGCCGACCATCACGCGCTGGTCCACACGGCGCAGATGGAATGCACGGCCGATCGAGGACGCCACGCCGCTGGCCAATTGGGTATAGCCCGCTTCAAGCCCGACCGAGCCGCCGACGCCGCTCGACCAGATCGTTTGCAGCGCGACCACGATACTGCCCCGGAACGACATGTAGCCGCCGTGCAGCGCGTTGGCTTCAATCGGGTCGATTTCGCGGCCCGGCCGCCATCGCAGCAGCAAAAGCAGCGCGACGCCGAGCACAAGACCGCCGAGCGATGGCGCGAGGATGGCCCGCACCGGATCGACACTGCTAAGGCCCGAAAGCCGTGCGCCCATCGGAATCTGGAACAGAACGACATGGAGGAATTCGACTGCCGCGCTCATGGCCGCCACGAACAGGCCCGACATGGCGCCGATCAGCGCCGCGACAACGATGAGGCTTGAAGCGCGCGCGCGGACGAACGCGCGCAAGCGCTGGGGAGCTTCAACAAAGGAACTGGAAGACGCCATCGGGCGGGGGCTTTGCACGAGCGAGAGATCGATGACGGGTTTTATCGCCATCGACACAAGGGTCAATGCCGGATTCGGCAAGGCCTAGCTGGCGGAGGATGTTTCGTCCGTCAGGCCATAGACCCGCTGCGCGGCCGAAAAGCCGGCCACCGAAAATACCCCGAGATCGGCCCAGTCCATATCGGCATGGCCGGCGAAAGCGCTCGACGCCACTACGGTTCGGCCAAGGCGACCGGCCATCTTCTCCAGCCGCGCGGCGAGATTTACCGCCGGTCCGATGCAGGTGAAATCGAGGCGGTCGCCGCCGCCGATATTGCCATAGAGAACCGTACCGACATGCAATGCGAGACCGAAGCGAAAGCCATCCAGCATTTCGCCGCCATGGGGGTGGGTCATCGCCGCGACATTGGCGCGGCTCTGGCGCGCCGCATCCATTACATGCCGGCAGATTTCTGCAGCATCGCTCTCGTCCTCGGCCATCGGAAACACCGCCAGCAGGCCATCGCCCATGAACTTGAGCACTTCGCCGCCGTGATCGAGGATCGCGGGCACCTGGCAGTCGAAATAGGTGTTGAGCAGCCCCACCACCGCGTCCGGCGACAGTCGGTCCGACAGCGCCGTGAAGCCGCGCAGGTCCGACAGCCAGATCGCCGCGTGCATGCTCTCGGTATGACCGCGGCGAATCTGTCCGGCGAGGATGCGGGACCCGGCCCGCTCGCCGACATAATTATTCAGCAGGCCCGCCGCGGTTCGCCGCAACGTCCAGATTTCGATCATGCGCGTGAGCGCCGGCATCAGCGCTCTCAATGCGTCGAGTTGTGCGTCGCTGAAACCGTCGGCATGGGCCGTGATCCAGCTCGTGGCATGCACTCCGCCGTCGGACATGTGGAGCGGCAGCGCGATGTAGTCCGTCGCGCCCGCTATACGCATTTCGGAGAAGAACGGCGAGTTACCGACATCGCCATCCGACAGCCGGCGCCGCACCTCGCGCCCCTGTTCAAAAACCGTGGCGAGCGGGCTCGAGAGATAATCGTCGGTTTCCTCCGAGCCATAGGCCATGCTGCCCATCGCCACGCCGGCACCTTTTCGCCAGATGAAATTGCGGCCGATCATGCTGGGATGGAGCATGCTGACGAACACGCCGACCCGCGACAGCGGCAGGCCGCATGCCACCAGCCGCTCGCAGGTCTCGGAGATGAACTGATTGACGCGCGTTGCCGACCGCGCGCCGTCGGTCAGCCATTCTGCAACACTGGTAAAATCGACAGTCTGCATCGCATGCATTCCGCACCGTATCCGGTCAAATCAGACGATCGCCTCGGCCGGCACCGGATGAGAACCGATCAACGCGATCCAGTCATCAAGAATGGTGCGGAACGCCAGCTCATCAGGATAATGTTGAAACGCGCGCTCGACCGACGCCACCCAGGCTTTCCGCCATTCCTCGGCAGACCAGCCGGAAGTCCGGGCGATCAGTTCGGCGGCCTGATCGAGAGTCAGATAGGTCTCACCTGCTTCTCCGACATACTCGCGCAGATCGGAAGACTCCGCGCTCAGGATGTAGCTTCCGGTGGCCATGGCGTCGATGACTGAGCCCAATTCACCGGGCGTCGGAGAAGGCAACCCCGATCCCGGCGCGTGAAGATAGATTCCGGCTTTTGATATTGAGTCGGAAATCACCTCGTCGGATGGCCGCAAAAGAAGTTTGACCCTTGAGTCCATCCCACCAAGCGACGCGTCTCTATCGGCGGCGGCGTCCGATCCCTTGTCTATCAGAGTAAAACGATAATCCGGCAGCAGCCGAGCCAAGCCAGAAAAGAACGAGAGGTTCTCGTCGGTCAGCCCATCCACCGCGGACACGACCAGAGTTCGGTCCTTCTCCGCGAAAGGCTTGATCGTCGATGTATCAAAAGCCGGATGGACGGCATGCATCCGCGCATCGCCGCCGTTCAGTGATTTCACCTGATGCGGAAATCCGTAAACGCCTTTCACATCGTCGCGGTCGAGGATCTCGGCCAGCATCGAAGCGGAGACATCGAAGCCGCGGAGATTCACGGTCACTGGCAAGCCGGACGACAGGCAGGCCTGAAGTCGCGGTCCGGTGGAATCCGGACGGCAGATGTGAATGATCTCCGCCTTCGAGAGCGCAATCGCCTCTTCGAGCGTGCCCCGATGAATTTTCGAAGGCGCCGCCCAAGGCCAGGTTTGCTCGACATCGTGCCACAGCTCGACATGCACGCCCCAGCGCTGCATGCAACGAATTTCCATCTCGATGGAATCCATGAGAGACTGCGGAACGCGGTCTGCTACATACAGCACACGCGGCAGCCGCACCGCGCCGGGATACCATTTCCTCACGACCTGAAAATGATTCGGCGACATCAACATCGTGGCCGAAACCCTGTTCTCATCGCGAATTCGATACTGCGCGGCGACGACCGGCACCGCCCGCCCCGGCTTTTCAGCCGTATAGCGCAAGGCGACGTCCCAATCCGACAGACGGGAGAGAGCGGGATCAGGTCCGCCCAGTTTTTCGAAAAGCGCCCTGCGATAAACAATGACATTCATGTCAATGTAATTTCCCACCAGCAATCTGGCGCGATCGAAAGGCTCAAACAGGATATCCCTCGCGAAAGGATCACTTTCTTCGAACGTCAGCGCTCCGTAAGCGAAGTCGAGCGCAGGGTCCTTGGCGAATTCCCCCACCATCGCATTGAGAAATCCGGGATAGAAAATACAGTCGCTATCCAGATGCGCGATCAGCGAACCGCGTGACGCCTGGAGGCCGCGATTGCGCGCGGCGGCATGACCGGAGCGCTGCTGCTGAATGAATTTGATGCGGGTGTCAGAGTGATAGGGCGCGATCAGCTCTACGGTGTCGTCCGTGCTTCCGTCATCGATGATCATCAATTCCCAGTTTTGGTAGGACTGGCGAACGACGCTTTCGATGGCATCCGTGATGCAGTGCCGGCGGTTGAACGTCGGTAAGATCACCGTAACGAGGGGGTTGGAGTCACCCTGACCTGCCGGACCAGCGGACATGTAAGTCGCAAGCTTCATCAGAACGGCATTCTTCTGATTCAAGCGCTCGATTTCGTGGGAAGCCGCTTCGACGCGACGATTCAATTCATCCACGGCATCGAGGCGGCTACGCAACGCTTCGAGAACATCGCGCTGCCGCTCTATATCGCGAAGGGGAGCGGTTAAATCGTCTTGGGGAGCGTGAGGATTAATTTGCCCGTCACGATCAGATGAGGCTGCGCCCGAGCCTGACATTCTTCTGAAAATCCGGAGCATGTCAGACAGAATATCCATCGACTAGCGATCCCTGATATTCGGCTGGCTGCCCGTCAAAAACCCACCTGCCCGCGATGGCGCAGCAGATGGTCGGCGATGACGCAGGCGACCATCGCTTCGCCGACCGGAACCGCGCGAATGCCGACGCAGGGATCGTGGCGGCCCTTGGTCATGATGTCGGTGTCCGTGCCGGATTTGTCGATGGTGCGCCGTGGCGTGAGGATGGACGATGTCGGCTTCACGGCGAAACGCGCCACCACGGCCTGTCCGGTGGAAATGCCGCCGAGAATGCCGCCGGCATGGTTCGACAGAAACACCGGACCGTTATTGCCCATGCGCATCTCGTCGGCGTTGTCCTCGCCGTGCAGTTCGGCCGCGCCGAAGCCCGCGCCGATCTCGACGCCTTTCACGGCGTTGATGCTCATCAGCGCGCTGGCGAGATCGCTGTCGAGCTTGCCGTAGATCGGCGCGCCGAGCCCCGCAGGCACGCCTTCCGCGACGACCTCGATCACCGCGCCGATCGACGAGCCCTTCTTGCGGATATCATCGAGATAGTCCGCGAAGAATTCAGCCTTGGCCTTGTCCGGGCAGAAGAACGGATTGCGGCCGATCTCGTCCCAGTCCCACGCCGCGCGGTCGATCTTGTGCGGCCCCATCTGCACCAGCGCGGCGCGCACCTTCACATCGGGAATAATCTTGCGCGCGACCGCACCCGCCGCGACACGCGCCGCGGTTTCGCGCGCCGAGGAGCGCCCGCCGCCGCGATAATCGCGCAGGCCGTACTTCGCTTCATAGGTGTAGTCGGCATGGCCGGGACGAAACTTGTCCTTGATCTCGGAATAGTCCTTGGAGCGCTGGTCGGTGTTCTCGATCATCAGCGCGATCGGCGTGCCGGTGGTGACCTGCCCCGCGTCCGTCTCCATCACGCCCGACAGGATTTTCACCTGATCGGCTTCCTGCCGCTGGGTGGTGAAGCGCGACTGGCCCGGACGGCGGCGGTCGAGATCGCGCTGGATTTCCTCAACGGTCAGCGGAATGCGCGGCGGACAACCATCGACAACACAGCCGAGCGCGACCCCGTGGCTTTCGCCAAAGGTTGTGACGCGGAACATATGGCCGAAGGTATTGAAGGACATAGGAAAATCCGAATAGCGAAATCGCTACAACTTAGTAGCAAATACGCTACCTGTCGTAGCGGCTTGTTGCGAAAATCGCAAATTTTGTTGCGATAATCGCAACACCGTAGTGTGGCGGAATCGGAGTGGCTTATTAGCGCTTAACTATGTTTCGTGACCTGCCCATCGCAGAACACGTAAACCACGCCCTGCTCCACCGTCAGGTCCGCGGCGCCGACCGGCGTTTCCACGTCCAGCGCCACCAGCAGCGCCCGCATCGAGCCGCCGTGAGACACCGCCACGGTGTCCTGCAGCAGCGAGTCGTACCAATCGCGCATGCGGATGGTGACCGACGCATAGCTCTCGCCGCCCGGCGGCGGCACGCCCCATTTGTCGACCTCGCGTTCGGCAAAAATATCGGGATGCGAGATCTGCATCTCGGTCAGCGTCGAGCCTTCCCAGTGGCCGTAGCCGATTTCACGCAGACGATCGTCGAGTTGATAGTCATGCGGCGGCACGCCGAGCGCGCCGCGCACCAACTCCATTGTGTTGCGCGCACGTCCGAGCGGCGACGATACGAACGGGACTTTCGCCGGATCATGCTCGTCACGCGCCAGAACATCGACCAGCAGTTCACCGGACCGGATCGCCTGATCCTTGCCGATGGCGTTGAGCGGAATGTCCTGACTGCCCTGAAAGCGGCCTGCGGCATTCCATTCGGTCTGGCCGTGACGGATGAAATAGACGGTGGGAGATGGCATTTCCGCTCTTTGCCCTTGGCCGTCATCCTGAGGCGTGAGCCGCTCTTGCGGCGAGCCTCGAAGGATGCGGCGACTTAAACCGAAACGTCATCCTTCGAGGCTCGCGACAAACGTCGCTCGCACCTCAGGATGACGTCGCGATAACTATTCCTTCGCGCCCATCGACACGTCCGGCGCATGCGGGTTCTTCATGCCGACCACATGATAGCCGGCATCCACATGATGCACTTCGCCGGTGACGCCGCGCGCGAGATCGGAGAGGAAGTACATCGCGCTGTCGCCGACTTCTTCCTGCGTCACGTTGCGGCGGAGCGGCGCGTTATATTCGTTCCACTTCAGGATATAGCGGAAATCGCCGATGCCCGAGGCCGCCAGCGTCTTGATCGGCCCCGCCGAGATCGCGTTGACGCGGATGTTCTTCTCGCCGAGATCGGCGGCGAGATAGCGCACGCTGGCTTCCAGCGCGGCCTTGGCGACGCCCATCACGTTGTAATGCGGCATCCACTTCTCCGCGCCGTAATAGGACAGCGTGAGGATCGAGCCGCCCTCGGTCATCAGATGCTCGGCGCGCTGTGCGATCGCCGTCAGCGAGTAACACGAGATCAGCATGGAGTTGGTGAAGTTGTCCTGCGTGGTCTCGATATAACGGCCGTCGAGCTGATCCTTGTCGGCGAATGCGATGGCGTGCACGACGAAATCGATCTTGCCCCACTGCTTTTTCACTTCGGCGAACACCGCATCGATGGTCGCCGGATCGGTGACGTCGCAATGACCGAGCGTGATTGCGCCGAGTTCCTTGGCCAGCGGCTCGACCCGCTTTTTCAGCGCGTCGCCCTGCCAGGTGAGCGCGAGTTCCGCGCCCTGATCGCGGCACGATTTCGCAATCCCGTAAGCGATCGAGCGGTTGTTCGCCACGCCGAGGATGACGCCGCGCTTGCCGCGCATCAGACCCATATTTTCAGCCATGAAATCGAGTATCCCGTATCCGACCTTGCCGCATGAATGAAGCCCCTCATGACATAGGCGCACAGGCCGTTCAAGCCGGGCAAAGGACGCAAACTCCTAACCTTAATGGCCGGAAGGAGCGGAATAGTCGGCCTTTGCGGGTGTTTTTCCCTTAAGAACGACAAAGTCCCCGGGACCAGACAGACCTTCGATGAGCAGCGATTTTCGACACAATGTCGAGACCATGATCCCGGCCCTGCGGCGCTATGCCCGCGCGCTGGCGCGGGACCGCGATATCGCCGACGATCTGGTGCAGGATACGCTGGTCCGCGCGCTGAGGTCGGAAAAGCTGTTTCTGGGTGGCGACCTGCGGGCATGGCTTTACACCATCCTGACCAACCTCAATCGCAACCGCCGCCGCTCGCTGGCGCGGCAACCGACGATGATGGAACTGCACGACACGAACGCGGACGCATCCGGCACGGAAGCGGAAGGCCGCGATATTTCCCGGGCGCTGCTGACATTGCCGGAGGACCAGCGCGCGGTTCTCCTGCTGGTGGTGCTGGAAGGACTGAGCTATCGCGATGTCGCCGATATTCAGGGCGTCCCCATCGGCACCGTGATGTCGCGCCTCGCCCGTGCGCGGGCGCAGGTCAAGGCGATGCTCGAAGGCGAGCGGCCGATGCTGCGGCGGGTGAAATGAGCGCTTTAGATGAGTTCGAAATACACCACCGCCGGAAAGCCGTATATTTTCCCGTTGGGGAATTTGAAAGAACCAGACCATGACTGACCACAGTATTCCCGTCACCGAAGACGAACTTCACGCCTATGTGGACAACGAGCTCCCCGCCGAACGCAGCGCGGCGGTCGAGGCGTGGCTGGTGTCGCACCCGGCGGATGCCGACCGCGTCAGGTCATGGCGCGCGATGACGGACGCTCTGCATGCGAAATACGATCATGTGGCCGACGAAGCCGTGCCGCCGCATCTGAACATCAATCTGCTGAGCCGGCCGCCCCGGCGATGGGCCTACGCGCTCATGGCGGCGACCCTCGCGGCCTTCATCGTCGGAGGCGGCGCCGGTTACGAACTGCGTGGCCGCAGCGCGCAGCTGTCCACCTTCACCAGCCTCACCCGGGACGCACTGGAGGCGCACACGCTCTACGTGGTCGAGGTCCGTCATCCGGTCGAAGTAGCGGGTAGCGACCGTTCGCACCTTCAACAGTGGCTGAGCAAGCGCTGCGGATATGAGGTCAGAGCGCCCGAGCTTGATGCGACAGGACTGAAGCTTGTCGGCGGCCGTCTGCTGCCGGGCCCTGCCGGCCCCGCGTCGTTCCTGATGTACGAAACCGCATCGGGCGAGCGATTCACGATTTACGCCTCGAAGGCGTCAACTGAAATCGCCCAGATGCGCTACGCCAGCGACAACGGCCCCGGCGCGCTGTTCTGGGCCGATCGCGGCGTGGGCTATGTGGTCAGCGGCGCGGGCGACCGCCAGCGTCTCGAACAGGTCGCACGGCTGGTCTACGATCAGAACGAAAAGGCAAAACTGTAAGCCTTTCATTCGTCACGAGCGCTGCAATGCGAGCGTCACGCCGCCCAGCGTCAGCACCATGGCGAGAATGACGCGAAGACCGAGCGGCTCTCCGACCATCGCGGCCGCCGCAACCACGCCGACCACCGGCACCAGGAGCATGCCGGTCGAGGCCGTCGCAGGCGGCAGGCGACGCAACGTCTCGAACCAAGTCACGTAGCAGATGCCCATCGGGACGATGGTCATATACGCCATCATGCCCCACCCCGCGTGCGAGAGCGCACCGAAATGCGGCTGCTCAACGGCGAGGCCATAAACCAGCATCGCCAGACAGCCGAGCCCGACCTGCCAGGCCACCAGCGCAAGTGGCGGAATCGGCATCGGCTTGCCATTCACGACATTGCCGAAGGCGAACAGAATGGCCGCCGCAAGCGCCAGCGACGCGCCGGCGAGTTTCTCGGGCCCGAGCGCGAAACCGGTCCCGCCGAACAGCGTGACAATGCCGCCGAGGCCCAGACACAACGCAACGAGGTCGCGCAATGTCGGCCGCGTGCCCAGCAGCGGCCATGCCAGCAGCGTCGCCCAGATCGGCATGGTGTAGGCGAGCAGCGCGCCCTCGCTGACGGTGACCCACTGCATCGCGATCGTGCCGAATCCCATCCAGGCGATGACATTCGTAAAGGTCGCGAACAGAAGACGCGGAATTGCCGCAAGCGGCACCGCAAGCCGCTCGCCCCGTGCAACGGCGACTGCCGCAAGGATGACGGCCGCGACGACGCCGGCAAGCCCGCGCGCGGACAGAGGCGGAAGTTCGCGCAGCAACAGCTTCATGAAGGGCCAGTTCAAGCCCCACCCAAATGCGGTGATCCCGAGACAGGCGATGCCTGTCCATCGTGAACTGGTCATGAAACGCGGAAGCCCGGGTTATCGATGCAATGGTTACGGCGTCGCAGATTCAATCATGCCCGACAATATCCGCGCATGCATGGCTGCGCCGATCAATCGGCGCTATCTTTCATCGCGAGCACCTTGTCGATGCGGCGGCCATCGAGATCGACAATCTCGAACCGCCAGCCGTCCGCTGCAACGCTCTGGCCGACATCGGGGATCGCGCCGAACTTTTCCAAAAGATAACCGGCGCAGGTCTGGTAAGGCCGCGAGGGCGGCAGGTCGATGCCGAGCAGCGCCGCGAATTCGATGGCGGGCATCCAGCCCGAAATGAGCAGCGATCCATCGTCGCGCCTGACGAAAGCGGCTTCCGCCGGTCCGTCCTCGGTGCGGAAGCTTCCGACGATGGATTCCAGAATGTCAGCATTGGTGACGACGCCCTGAAACGTGCCGTACTCGTCATGAACCAGGCCCATGTGTACCGGCGAGTCGCGCAAGATGGCCACCACGTCCCGCGCGTCGACGGTTTCCGGGATAACCGGCGCCTGGCGCACCAGCTTGCCGATATCTGGAATCCCTCCCGCCAAATATACATCCAGCATGTCCTTGGCCTGCACGAGGCCGAGCGTTTCCTCGCCGTCGAACACCGGCAGGCGCGAGTGCGAGCCTTCCCTGAAAGCAAGACGGATCGCATCCGGCGGATCGGACAGGTTGATCATGCTGACCTCGTGGCGCGGCGTCATCACCGCGCCGACCGGCAGATCGCCGAGCCGCATCACGCCCGCGATCATCTCCTTCTCGCCGGGCTCCAGCACACCGGCGTTCTCCGCCTCGACCACAAGGGTGCGGATTTCATCCTCGCTCACCTTGTCCTCGGCCTCGCCGCGCTGGCCGAGCAGCCAGAGCAGGCCTTTGCCGGAACGATCCAGAATCCACACCAGCGGCGAAGAGATTTTCGCAAGCACCACCATCGCGGGCGCGACCTTCACCGCCACCGCTTCCGGATCGCGCAACGCGATCTGTTTCGGCACCAGTTCGCCGATAATCAGCGAGGCATAGGTGATCAGGGTGACCACCGCGCCGACGCCGAGCCCGTCCGCAAGCCTCGCAGACAGGCCGAGATCCACGAGCCACGCCGAGAGCCGCGCGCCGAGCGTCGCACCTGAAAAAGCGCCCGACGCCACACCGACCAGCGTGATGCCGATCTGCACCGTGGAAAGGAATTTTCCGGGATCGGAGGCCAGCGCAAGCGCGCGCCGCGATCCGCTCACGCCCCTTTCAGCAAGCGCCGCCAGCCGCGCCGGACGGCTCGAGACGATGGCCAGTTCCGACATGGCAAGCAGGCCGTTGATGACGATGAGAACGGCGACGATGCCGAGTTCGAGGGATAACAACGGAAGCCTTTTGATTGAGATGCGCAACCCTACACCAAAAGCCGGACCGTCTCCATGCTGCGGCAAATGGCAGCGATGCGCGGCGCCTGTTCCGTCCCCTTCCGCGCAGCGCCCGGGCGCAAAAGCGCCCCACGGAACATGCTGTGCTGCATCATTTTCCGGATAGCATGGCGCCCCTGCACCGGAATGCTTTATCTCCCTGACTTTGATGCTAGAAGACCTTTCCCGCCGACTTGCCAGAGGACAAAAAATGCCCGCCTATCGTTCCCGCACCTCCACCCACGGCCGCAACATGGCGGGCGCACGCGGCCTCTGGCGCGCCACGGGCATGAAGAACGAAGACTTCGGCAAGCCGATCATCGCCATCGTCAACTCGTTCACCCAGTTCGTGCCGGGCCACGTCCATCTGCAGGATCTCGGACAGCTTGTCGCGCGCGAGGTCGAGAAGGCGGGCGGCGTCGCCAAGGAATTCAACACCATCGCGGTGGACGACGGCATCGCCATGGGCCATGACGGCATGCTCTACAGCCTGCCTTCGCGCGAACTGATCGCCGACAGCGTCGAATACATGGTCAATGCGCATTGCGCCGACGCCATGGTCTGCATCTCCAACTGCGACAAGATCACGCCCGGCATGCTGATGGCCGCGATGCGCATCAACATTCCCGTCGTGTTCGTCTCGGGCGGGCCGATGGAATCCGGCAAGGTCAACATCAAGGGCAAAATCCGCTCGGTCGATCTGATCGACGCGATGATCGCCGCCGCCGACGACAAGGTGAGCGATGCCGAGGTCGAAGTGATCGAGCGCTCCGCGTGTCCGACCTGCGGATCGTGCTCGGGCATGTTCACCGCGAACTCGATGAACTGTCTGACCGAGGCGCTGGGCCTCGCGCTGCCGGGCAACGGTTCGGTGCTGGCGACCCACGCCGACCGCAAGAGCCTGTTCGTCGAGGCGGGCCACCTGATCGTCGATCTCGCACGCCGCTACTACGAGCAGAACGACGAAAACGTGCTGCCGCGTAATATCGCGAACTTCAAGGCGTTCGAGAACGCCATGACCCTCGACATCTCCATGGGCGGCTCGACCAACACCGGGCTGCATCTTCGGGCCGCCGCCTATGAGGGCGAAGTGCCCTTCACCATGGCGGACATCGACCGCCTGTCGCGCCGCGTGCCAGTGCTGTGCAAGGTCGCGCCGTCGGTCGCCGACGTGCATCTGGAAGACGTGCATCGCGCCGGCGGCATCATGGCGATCCTCGGCGAGCTCGACCGCGCCGGTCTCATTCACAAGGAACTGCCGAACGTCCATAGCAAGAGTCTGGAAGACGCACTTGGCCGCTGGGACGTGATGCGCACCAAGAGCGACAGCGTGCGCCATTTCTTCAAGGCCGCGCCCGGCGGCGTGCCGACGCAGGTGGCGTTCAGCCAGGACCGCCGCTTCGAGGATCTCGACACCGACCGCAAGACCGGCACCATCCGCGACGCCGAACATGCCTTCTCGAAGGACGGCGGCCTCGCCGTGCTGTTCGGCAACATCGCGCAGGACGGCTGCATCGTGAAGACGGCGGGCGTCGACGCAAGCATTCTGAAGTTCGAGGGCCCGGCGCGGATTTTCGAGAGTCAGGACGCGGCGGTGGAAGGCATCCTTGGCGGCAAGATCAAGGAAGGCGACGTAGTGCTGATCCGCTACGAGGGCCCGCGCGGCGGCCCCGGCATGCAGGAGATGCTTTACCCGACCAGCTACCTGAAATCGAAGGGCCTCGGCAAAGCCTGCGCGCTGATCACCGACGGCCGCTTCTCCGGCGGCTCATCGGGCCTCTCGATTGGCCACATCTCGCCGGAAGCAGCAGAAGGCGGCGCGATCGGCCTCGTCAATGACGGCGACCTGATCCAGATCGACATTCCGAACCGCGTTCTGCGTGTGGATGTGGACGACGCCGAACTCGACCGCCGCCGCAAGGCGATGGACGCGCGCGGCGACGCGGCGTGGAAGCCCGAGAAGAAGCGCAGCCGCAAGGTGACCACCGCGCTCAGGGCCTATGCCGCCCATGCAACCAGCGCTGCGCTGGGAGCGGTGCGCGTGGTGAAGGACTGACGGACGAATCCGCATCGCGCGCACAGCCTTGCCCCGGACGCTGCGCAGCGCGACGCGATGCGCAGCTGAGCCGGGGCCGTTGCGAGTGCGGTGTCTGTTACGGTCCCGGTTCTGCGAAGCAACGCTTGCGCGCTGCATCGCGCCCGGGACAAGAATTCATCCGGGCTGTTAGCTGCAACATTTCGTGATGGGGATCGCGATCCCCGCGTTCTGAATCGCGCTTAAGTTCGCCGTGTCCTGTTCGCGAGGGGCGCTTCTCGAGGGCGCTTTTGAGGCGGAACAGGATGCGGCGCCTGCGCGATGCGGTTCGCACCCGTATTCGCCCGGGAGGCTGGGGTCAGCGACCGGGCCAACTACGTGGCTCTGCCTTCAGTGGCTGGACGCGGACAGGATGAAGGCGGCGAAAGCCGCCGGATCGGAGGCGGAAACGCCCGTCCTGTCCCGGAAGAACGCTCCCCTCGCCCAAAATCGCCGCCAAATAGCAGTCAAGCTTGCGCAGACTGCGTAAACTTGTCTGCGGAGCGCCGCGAGGCGACGCGCTTCCTTTTCGCAGAGGAAGCGAACCAACACCTTTGCGCCTTGCGGCGCTCCATGCCCCTCATGACGGGGGCGCGATGATGAAGGATCACCTCGCGCGATGCGCGGGAGCGAATGCGCATGCGTGAGTGAAGCAAGCGCGCAAATTGAAGTGGCTGTCTGACAATTGAATCGAAGAATCTGCCCTGCGTGCCCCGGACGCGGCGCAGCGCGAAGCGGTGCGCCGCTGAGCCGGGGCCGTTACGAATGCGGTTTATGTTACGGTCCCGGTTCTGCGAAGCAGCGTTACACGCTGCTTCGCGCCCGGGACACAACACCCACAATGTCGTCGCCGCGAAAAGCAGAGCGCCGTCATCCTGAGGTGCGAGCCCGCGCACACCTCGAAGGACGGCGGCGAGAATGATAGCGCAGCCGCGCATCCTTCGAGGCGCGCCGCAAACGCGGCTCGCCCTTCAGGATGACGCAATCGCGTGCTGTTTCAGCAAACTTACCGCTGCCGCGCGCGGGCGTCGCTCGGGTTGCGAACAGGCGTTGCCGCCGGTGCCGGAGCCGCATCGCGGCCGCTCGCGCCGAACAGCACGCGGGTCGGGTTGCGGTCGAAATTGTTCACGGCGCGGCTGATATCCGCCAGGGTGCGACGTCCGTCGATGATCAGGCCCGCGGAGCGCTTGTCGAGATTGTCGGCCAGATCACGAAACGACTTCGCCGCGGCCTGCAATTCGCCCTTCTCGCCCATCAGGCCGTCCACGCCGGCCATGATGCTATCAATCCGCGCGGAGTTCGCGGCAAGGCTCTTCGAGAACACCTCGACATTGGCCATGCTGCTCTTGAGCGCTTCCTGGTTGTCGAGGACAAGCCTGTTGACGTTCTGCAGCACGCCGCGAACCGCCTCGCCGATGTCCTGAATGGCGTTGGGATCGGCCGTCAGCGTCGGCACGCCATCTTCGGCGACCGGCACGCCGCCCGCTTCGACCGAACCGCCCTTGAGCGAGACGGACGACACGCCGGTGAGGCCCGCGAATTCCAGGCCGACCAGCGAGTCCTTGCGGATCGGCGCGTTCTTGTCGACAGCGGCGATCACCACCACGCGCTTGGGATCGTCCAGCTTGATGGAGGTGACTTCGCCGATCTTGATGCCGTTGAAATTGACGTTGCCGCCGGTGCGCAGTCCCGATGCGGCGCCCTCGAACACGATCCGCAGCGGGGTCCGCTGGGCCGCCGCGCCGAGGTTCTGGAACCAGAACACAAAACCAAAGGCCGCGGCCACGACCGCAAGAGTGAACGCCCCGATCAGGACGTAATTCGCCTTTGTTTCCATCAATCCAACTCCAATATACGCAACACTTTAAGCGACAACGGCACGGGCGCGCTTGCCATGAAAATAGGCCCGCAGCCATGGATGCTGCGAGGCCAGCATATCGTCCATCGTGCCGACGAGGAGAACCTTGCGGTCCCCCAACACTGCAATCCGGTTACAGGCGGTTTTAAGGCTGTCCAGATCATGGGTTACCATAAAAACGGTCAGGCCCAAAGTCCGCTGCAAGGTCATGACGAGCTGGTCGAAGTCGCCGGCGCTGATCGGGTCGAGGCCGGAGGTCGGCTCGTCGAGGAAAACGATTTCGGGATCCAGCGCCAGCGCGCGGGCCAGCGCCACACGCTTGATCATGCCGCCCGACAGTTCCGACGGAAACCGGTCGGCGACCTCCGGCTTGAGGCCGACCATGGCGAGCTTGGCGATGGCGATTTCGTCCAGCAGGCGCTCGGACACGTCCATGAACTCGCGCACCGGGAACTGGATGTTCTGGCGCACGTTCAGCGACGAGAACAGCGCGCCATGCTGGAACAGCACGCCCCAGCGGCGCTCCACCGCGCGGCGCTCATCCTCGGAAGCCTTGCCCATATCGACGCCGAACACCTCGATGGTGCCGCTGAGCTTTGGCATCAGGCCGATGATGGTGCGCGTCAGCACCGACTTGCCGGCACCGGACGCGCCGACAAAGCCGAGGATCTCGCCGCGCTTCACGTCGAGATCGAGATGGTTGAGGATCAGATTGTCGCCGAAGCCGACCGTCAGGTCGCGCACGCGAATGATCGCATCATCGGAATAGGCCGGCATCATCCCCGCTCACATATTGATCGTCGCGAAGAAGATCGCGAACAGGCCATCCATGACGATGACAAAGAAAATCGATTTCACCACCGAGGCCGTGGTGTGCTGGCCAAGCGACTCCGCGCTGCCCTTCACCGCCGCGCCTTCGACGCAGGCGACGACGCCGATCACCAGCGCCATCACCGGAGCTTTCACCATGCCCACGATGAAATGATCGACGGAGATGGCTTCCTTCAGGCGCGCGAGAAACGCCTCGGGCTGCACGCCGCCGTAGCCCCATGCCACAAGACCGCCGCCGTAAAGAGCGGCCATCGCGCCGAGGAAAGCGAGGATCGGCATCGCGATGATCAGCGCGCAGACGCGCGGCAAGATCAGCACCTCGGTCGGATCGAAGCCCATGGTACGCAGCGCATCGACCTCCTCGCGCATCCGCATCGAGCCGAGTTCGGCGGTGTAGGCGCTGCCCGAGCGGCCCGCGACCATGATCGCCACCAGCAGCACGCCGAGTTCGCGCAGCACCAGCACGCCGAGCATGTCGACGACGAACACGTCCGCGCCGAACTTGCGGAAATGGAAGATGCCCTGCTGGGCGATGATACAGCCGATCAGGAAGGTGATCAGCAATACGATGGGCACGGCGCGCCAGCACACCTGCTCGAGATGATGCACCATCGAGGTGAAACGGAAGCTGGTCGGACGCAGAACCGTCCGCCCGAGCGCATGGAGGATCGCGCCCAGCATGCCGATCAGTCCGACGAAGGTGCCGCCGACCTCGACCACGCTGCGGCCGACGCCATCGAGCATGCCAAGCAGGGTCTTGCGCTGGCGCTTGTGGATGAGGCCGGGCTTCACCTGCCGGACTTCGTTGACGAGGCTGGCGTAGTTCTCGGAGAGGCCGGCCACCTTCGGCTCGACATCGCCATGGGTCAGACTGCGGCGCAGGCGCTCGATCAGCCACGCCCCGAAGGTATCGAGGCTGGAGACCTGCGACACGTCGATCACGATATTGGCCTTACCGCCATTCCGCTTTTCGGTGGCCTCGACGATCTTTTCCAGATCGGGCGCATGGTGGACGGTCCATTGGCCAGCCGCGCGCAACGCAAGGCCCGCGCCGACGGTCACCTGCTCCAATGTCGGATTGCCGTTCAAGTCCAACTCCTGCACCGGTGACGCGCCCGGCCGATGAAACAACCTACCACGATGCCGACAATCTGTACGGGGATGATCTTAAGAGCCATAATTGCGACGTTCCGGCAAGCCCGCCTTCACGAAAATCGATTCCAGAAATGATGTCATCGCTAAAACTCGCCGCCCGGATCGAGCGCTGGCCGATCGCCGGCGGCTTCACCATCAGCCGCGGCGCGAAGACAGAAGCCGTGGTGATTGTGGCAGAGGTAAGTTCCCGAGAGCTTAAAGGGAGCGGGATCGCCGGACGTGGCGAATGCGTTCCCTATGCGCGCTACGGCGAAACCCCCGAGGGAACACTGGGCGAAATCCTTGCGCTTGAGGATGCCTTCCATCGCGGTCTCGACCGGCAAGGCCTGCAGGAGCGCATGAAACCAGGTGCCGCGCGCAACGCGATCGACTGTGCTCTCTGGGACCTTGAAGCCAAGATCGCCAACAAGCGCATCTGGGAACTTCTTGGACAAAACGCCCCTCGCCCGCTGACCACGGCCTATACGATCTCGCTGGGAACGCCCGAAAGCATGGCTGAGGCAACCACCAAGGCAGCACACCGGCCGCTGCTCAAGGTCAAGCTCGGCGGCGATGGCGACGAAGCGCGGATCGCCGCCGTCCGGAAGGCCGCACCGGCATCCGAACTGATCGTGGACGCCAACGAGGCCTGGACTGCGGCCAGTCTGGAGCGTCATCTGGCGGCTTGCGCTGAAGCCGGCGTGACCATGATCGAACAGCCGCTGCCCGCCGGGCAGGACGAGGCGCTGGCGCGGATCAGGCGGCCCGTCCCGGTCTGCGCCGACGAGAGCGTGCATGATCGCGCGTCGCTGGAAGGACTGCGCGAACGCTACGACGCGATCAACATCAAGCTCGACAAGACCGGCGGCCTGACCGAGGCGCTGGCCATGGCGGAAGCTGCACGGGCCCTGGGCTTCGCCCTGAGGGTCGGCTGCATGGCCGCCACCTCGCTGGCCATGGCTCCGGCCATGATCGTCGCGCAGGGCGCGCGGGTGGTCGATCTCGACGGCCCGCTGCTGCTGGCCAGGGACCGCGACGGCGGGCTGCGCTATGACGGCAGCACGGTCTATCCGCCCGACGCCGGGTTATGGGGTTAGGACGTCCGGTCTGTCAGACGTGCCCTTCGTCGAGCCGCCGCCGCGCGAGCGCCATCACAAGGCCGCCCGCGAGCGCCATCGCGGCCATCGCGAAATAAAGCCCCTCGCCGAACCGGGCATAGATCAGACCCGACAGCGCCATGGTCAGGCTGGTCAGCACGCCCTGCACGGCCACCATATAGCCCTGCGCGCTGGCGAGGATGTGATGCGGCACGGTGCGGACCATCAGGGCGACGGTGCCGACCTGCGTGATCCCGAAGGTCAGCCCGTGCATCAATTGCACCGCCGTGAGCACTTCGATCCGCGGCTCCAGCGCGGTGATCGACCAGCGCACGACGCCGCCCGCCGCGCCAATCATCACCAGAACCGTTGGCGAGAGCGTGAAGCGCGGCGAGATCGCAAACACCACGATCTCCGCGATCACGCCGAGCGACCATAACGCCGCGACCGTGAAACCGCTCAAGCCCGCAGCCCGCCAGGTGATCGATGAGAACGCATAGTAGGCGGCATGGCTGCCCTGGATCAGCGCAGCCGCGCCGACGATGGCGAGAAACAGCGGCTGCTTCAGCAGGCCCGAGGCTTTTGCCTGCCGTGCCGCATGCCCGGCGGGCGCATCCAGCGGCACAATGCCAAGGCTGACAAAGGCGCTGAAGGTGGCGACGGCCACCAGAACCCAGATCAGATTTTGCGGGCTGATGAAAGCAAACAGCCCTCCGGCAGCAAGGGCGAACAGCACAAAGGATGCCGAGCCCCATAGCCGCATCCGTCCGTAGTCGAGGTCGTGCCGCGCAACGCCCTTCAGCGCATACCCATCGATCAGCGGATTGAGCGGCGTCCACAGGCAGGCGATCACGACATAAGCCAGCAAGATCACCAGCGGCTCCCGCAGCAGCGCGAGCACCGCAAAGCCGGCTGCCGCGGCGAACGCAAGCACGATCATCGTCCACAGCAACAGTTTCAGAGCTCGTGCTGGGGAGGCAGTGGCAGGATGATTGGGGAGGTGGGTGAGGGCCTAGCAGCCCGGAACAAACCAAAAACAAAACGCTTCAAAATCGCCCGCCTACGACAAAAGGGAAAAAAGCGGCAGTTGCCCAATGAAAACCCCAACGGCGGAGCCGTAAAACAGGCTGATCCGCATGGCAAATCGGCGGGCAACGGATTGCCCGGCCGGGTGCTTTTGTGATTCGCTAAGGTTCAAGAGAATTGCGATTCGCTGCGGTTCGTGATGTTTCTATCTAGCGCGTGTTTGGTGATTCACGACATGGTCGTCATCACACGCTGGTAGCGCTCAAAAGGTTTTCATGCCCAACGAGGCTTTCGCACTGTCTCCGATTTCGGCCCGCGCCGCCTCTCCGACGGACGCGGACTTTGATGCTATCCGCGAGGCCTTTCTCGAGACAGCGCGCGGCCGCTGGTTTCTGGACGAATACACGCGGCGCAACCGCAACGCCGACACCGCCATGGTGCTGGAAGCGGTCACGCGTCTCGAACAGTCGCTGGCGGCCCAGAAGCAGGACCAGCAGCAAGAGGCCGTGGCCGCACCGGTCGCGCCCATTCCTCCCTCGAATGAATTGCCCGAAGCGATGGCCGCAGTGCGCGCCATCCTCGCCGCCGCGCGCGACAGCGCCGCTTCCGCCGTCGCGGGACCTGCCATCGAGGAGATGTTTGCGCCGTCGCGCAAATGCGCGCGCGTGATCCGCGAGATCGCATGGGGCCTGCGCGAGTCCGGCGCGGACGGACGCATCTGCACGCTGCTTGAATCTCAGGTCGAAGCGATCAACGCCGCCTGCGATCATGCCATGACCGGTGGCATCCATCACGAGGTGATGCGCGCCTTCGATGAGGCGGCCCGCAAGATCGACGAGATCGCGCCGCCGGAAGCTATTGAGACGGCGGAATGCATTATCGCGGACGAACGTCCCGCCCCTGAATTCGATGTCGTCACCGTTCACACCGTCGTCGAAGAGGCGCAAGCGGTTGTTCTCGACGAGACGCTTTTTGAAACACCCGCACCCGCTGCAGACCCAGCGCCGGAAGCGGTGATCGATACGGTGGCGGACGACGGTTCGCTGATGGGCGAAGCGATCACACCGGAGCCGCAGGACGTCCTGCCGGAGCCGGTGGCAGAGACGCAGCCCGATATTGTCGTGACAGCACCGGCTTTTGAGGTCATGGACGAGGCCGTTGCGGACATCGCAGCTCAATCCATCGCCGAAGAGCAGGCCATCTCAACCCTTGGTGCGAGCCTGATCGCCAGCGGCGTCATCGCACGGCCCGCGGCACCACGCAGCGACCCACTGGCGTCGATCCGGCGGATGAGTCTCGCCGAAAAAGTCGCGTTTTTCAGCTAGGCCTGATCGAAAAGTGAAAAGGCGAAACTGCGGCATTCCTTGCCGCAAAAGGCGAAATCGTGACGCCTACTGAATCAGGCGCGCGTAGAGATCCGCATCGACATTTCCGCCGGACAGGACGATCGCCGCCGTCTTGCCGCGGGCATCGATATGCCCGGCCAGCAGTGCGGCGAGCGCCACAGCGCCGCCGGGCTCGACCACCAGCTTCAGTTCGCGGAACGCGAAGGCCATGGCCTTCGCCACTTCGTCATCGGTCACGGTGACACCCTGCGCGCCGAGGCGCTGGCTGATCGCAAAGGTGATCTCGCCAGGGATGGTCGCCATCAGCGCGTCGCAGATGGTGCGCCCCACCGCGCGGTGCGGCGAGCGATGACCGGCTGCGAACGAACGCGCATGATCGTCGAAGCCATGAGGCTCCGAGGTGATCATGGACGCGGCGGGAAACTTCGCTTTGACCGCGAGCGCGATGCCGGCCATCAGGCCGCCGCCGGACGCGGGCGAGGACACGATGTCCGGCGCAAGACCGAGCGAGGCGAAGTCTTCCGCGATCTCGCGGCCCACGGTGCCCTGCCCCGCGATCACGAACGGATCGTCGTAGGGCGGCACCACCGTCGCGCCGCGCTCGGCGGCAAGCGCGCGGGCGATCGCATCGCGGTCTTCCTTGTCGCGATCATAGAGAATGACTTCGGCGCCATACCCTTTGGTCCGCTCGATCTTGGAGACCGGCGCATCCGACGGCATCACGATGGCGGCGGGCATGCCGTAAAGCTGCGCGGCAGCGGCAACGCCCTGTGCGTGATTGCCAGACGAGAACGCAACGACACCCGCTTTCCGCGCGGCTTCTGGAATGGAGGACAGCTTGTTGTAGGCCCCGCGAAACTTGAAAGAACCTGTTCGCTGCAGCACTTCCGGCTTGAGGAAGATGCGCCCGCCAGTCAGCGCATCGAGCGCGGGCGACGAGATCAGGCGGGTTCGGACGGCGACGGGCGCGAGAACATGCGCGGCGGCATCGACATCGGCAGCGGTGGGGAGAACGAGATCGGTCATGGCGCATGTATAGCGCGCTGGCCTGTCGCGGCAAGGGAGCGGACGGTGTTCGCGATACCGCGTCCCGGGCGCAGCGCAGCGTGAAACGGTGCGCTGCTGAACCGGGACCGTCGCAAGTGCGGCGTCTGATGCGGTCCCGGCTCTGCGGAGCAGCGTGAAAAACGCTGCACCGCGTCCGGGACAAGCGCCGCAGACAGGCTTAAACCGTCGGCACCGATTCCGAGGTCAGCCGCAGCCTGCGGGCCAAACGGCGACGCCAGCGGCGCTTCACCTGCGGCGGGCGCTCACGTGTCACGTTGTCGATGAAGGCCTGCGCACAGGCGCCCCAGCTTCGCGCCGCGGCGAATTCGCGGCAACTGTCGCGCGGGATATTCAGCGCGGCAAGACACGCGGCGCGCAGATCGTCGTTCAGCACGCCGACCGGCGCATCGCCGATCACGTCGAGCGGACCGGGCACCGGGAAGGCCGCGACCGGCACGCCGCTGGCCAGCGCTTCCAGCAGCACAAGGCCGAAGGTGTCGGTCTTGCTCGGAAAGACGAAAACGTCCGCGGCCGAATAGGTTTCCGCCAGAGTCTCGCCCTGCATGGTGCCGAGAAACACCGCGTCAGGATATTTGCGTTCGAGCCCCGCGCGGGCCGGACCGTCGCCCACAATCACTTTCGTGCCGGGCAGGTCGAGTTCGAGAAACGCTTCGAGATTCTTCTCGACCGCGACACGGCCGACCGACAGGAACACCGGACGCGGCAGCAGGAGATCGAAATCGCGCGGCCGGAACAGATCCGCATCGACACCGCGCGACCACAGCACGACGTTGCTGAAGCCGCGCCCGCGCAGTTCATCGGCGAGCGCAGGCGTTGCCGCCATCACCGCATCGCTGCTGCCGTGAAAATAACGCATCGCCGCCCAGACCCAGGATTCCGGAATCGGAAAGCGCGCGGAGATATATTCCGGAAAGCGGGTGTGGAAGCTGGTGGTGAACGGCACCTTGTTTTTCAGGCAATAGCGCCGCACCAGAATCCCGATCGGACCTTCGGTCGCGATGTGGACGTAGTCCGGCTGCGCCTCTTCGATCATGCGCGCGATCTTGCCCGGCCGCGGCAGCGCGAGTTGAATGTCGGCGTAGCTCGGAAGCGCGATGGTGCGGAACGATTGCGGCGTCAGGAACTGGACGTCGACGCCGATCTGCGCCGCGGCCTCCGCCATCTTGGTGAGCGTCCGCACCACGCCGTTGACCTGCGGATGCCACGCATCGGTCGCGACGAGGATACGCATATCAGGCCGCCTGCGCGGTCATGCGCGCCGCGGGCTGTGCCCGCTGCAGCGGATGCGTCCATGTGAGAATCTCGAAGCGGCCGTCCTCGTGCTCGACCAGCGCGGTGCAGCTTTCGACCCAGTCGCCGCAGTTCATATAGCGGATGCCGTTCTCTTCGCGGATGGTCGCGTAGTGAATGTGGCCGCAGATCACGCCGTCGGCACCATGGCGCTTGGCTTCGCCCGCCAGCGTCTGCTCGAACGCGCCGATATAGTTGACCGCGTTCTTCACCTTCTGCTTGGCCCATTGCGACAGCGACCAGTAAGGCCGGCCGAACAGCTTGCGGAACATATTGACCAAGCGATTCATCTGGATCGCAAAATCGTAGGCGCGATCGCCGAGATGGGCCAGCCACCGTGCGTTCTGCACCACGAGGTCGAAGATATCGCCGTGAATGACGAGATACTTCTTGCCGTCCACGCCTTCGTGAATCGCGGTTTCGACCACCTCGACGCCGCCGAAATGCGTGCCGTAGTACGAGCGCAGGAACTCGTCGTGATTGCCGGGGATGTAGATGACCTTGGCGCCCTTGCGGACCCTGCGCAGCATCTTCTGCACGAAGTCGTTGTGGGATTGCGGCCAGTGCCAGTTCGATTTCAGCGCCCATCCGTCGATGATGTCGCCGACCAGATAGATCGTTTCGGCATCGTGGACGCGGAGGAAGTCGAGAAGGCGGTCGGCTTGCGAGCCGCGGGCTCCGAGATGAACGTCGGAGATGAACAAGGTGCGAAAGCGTCGTTCAGGACTGCTATCGCTGATAGCGTCTCTTTCCATGCGCGAGCCCTTACCAAAAGTCCATGACAGTACGATGACGGCTCACGCCGCCTTTGAGGCTGCCGTGCGCTCGAAACAAACCAGTGTGTAGATGCCGAACGGCGCAACTTTCCGCCGCTCCACCAAGGTGGTGCTTGCGTTTGATTGCGCCCATGCCTGCAGCCGCCCGAAAGGAAATTCCGGGCGAAGACCGAGGCCGCGGGTTTTCTTCGCGGCCCAGCGCTCGACGGCAGCGGCGACGCCGACTTCCGAATAGAGATGATTGACGAGGATGATGCGGCCGCCCGGCTTCACCACGCGGTGGCATTCGGACAGCACCTGCTCGGGATTGGCGACCAGCGTGATGACGAACTGCGCGACCACGCAGTCGAAGGTCGCGTCCGCGAAGGTCATGTGATGGGCGTCCATCTGATGGACTCCCTTCACGAACGGATACTTTCCGCTCGCCATCTTGGCGCGCGCCTTCTCCAGCATCGGCGCGCTCATGTCGATGCCGGTGATCTCGGTGCTGCTGTCGTAGTCGTCGAACGACAGCCCGGTGCCGACGCCGACTTCGAGGATCTTTCCACCGATGGAACGTGCTGCTGCGGCCGCCGCACGGCGGCCCTTCACCATCACCGGCCCGCACACGGCATCGTAAATCGGTGCCCAGCGCGCATAAGCGGTTTCAACAACGGATTTATCGAGATCGGTGCTCGGCATGTTCGGTCCAATAAGCTGCCTGATGGAATCAGGCTTAACGTTCACTTATTGGCGAGATAACAGCCGAGTACGACAATCAGGCGACAAACGCGGCGAGTTGTCGCGCGGAGATCATGATAGTCTTGGACCTGATCGGGATTTCCCTCGCAAGCCGTCATTGCGAGGAGCATTTGCGACGAAGCAATCCATCCTTTTTCGTTGCTATGGATTGCTTCGCGGAGTTTATCATCGGGCCGGCGAAGCCGGACCCGTTGGCTCGCAATGACGGTCGAAAGTCACGCGACCTGAATTCCGGCCTTAAGTGTCGAACGCGTGGAAATGATGGATCGGACCGTGGCCGTGGCCGACGTTCAGCCGGTCCGCAGCGGCAATCGCCGCGCTGATATAGGCCTTGGCCGCGCGCACGGCGGCCTCAAGCTCCTGCCCCTTCGCAAGCCCGGCCGCGATCGCCGACGACAGCGAGCAGCCGGTGCCGTGGGTGTTGCGCGTATCGATGCGCGGCGCGGCCAGCCGGATCACGGACGCGCCATCGATCAGCCAGTCGGTGCTCTCCGGTCCGTGACCGTGGCCGCCCTTGATGAGTACGGCAGGACACCCAAGCGCGAGCAGCCGCCGGCCCTGCGCTTCGATGTCGGCGTCGCTCTCCGCAATGGCTTCGCCGAGCAGCGCCGCGGCTTCCGGCAGGTTCGGCGTGATGAGAGACGCGCGGGGAAACAGGCGCGTGCGCAGCGCGTCGATCGCATCCGGCGACAGCAGACGATCGCCCGAAGTCGCAACCATCACCGGATCGACCACGACATGCTGTGACGACCAGCGGTCCAGCCCGGCAACGATGGCATCGATCGCCTCGACCCGCGCCACCATGCCGATCTTCACCGCCTTCACATCGAAATCGCTGAACACCGCATCGATCTGCGCGGTGATGAAATCGGCGGGCACATCATGAATGCCGGTGACGCCGCGCGTGTTCTGCGCGGTCAGCGCGGCGATGACCGACGCGCCGTAGACGCCGCAGGCCGCGAAGGTCTTCAGGTCGGCCTGGATGCCCGCGCCGCCGCTGGAATCGGAGCCTGCAATGGTCAGCGCAATCGGGATGGTCATGGACGTCTCGCCGTTAAACCGGACTTTCCACGGTCCGCATCAACGCTCTAGATCATTTTGACCGGGCAGAGAAGCATTGCAACGCAGGCGCTGCTCCCCCTCTCCATAGCCCGTCGAAGACGGGCGTGAACGCCCTTTTTGGGGAGAGGGTCGGGGTCAGGGGATCTAAATCTCCCGAGAGATTCTACGCCCTCACCCGACTTCGCTGCCGCGAAGTCGACCTCTCCCCACGGGAGAGGTGAAGAAAGAGGATCAGCCAGCCGCCTTGCCATGCACGCCAGATTTAGCTCTATTGCCGGAATTCAAGGCCCTTACGAGTCAGCTTGCCGGGAGTAGCAGCGATGGTTCCCTTTTTCGTCCAGATCAAGTGCAAGCTGGGCCAATCCTATGCCGTGGCCAATGCCATCGCGGAAGCCGAGATCGCCTCGGAGATCTATTCCACTGCGGGCAATTACGACCTGCTGGTGAAGTTCTATGTCGACGCCGGGACCGACATCGGCCACTTCGTCAACGAGAAGCTGCAGGTCATTCCCGGCATCCAGGACACCTACACCATCATCACCTTCAAGGCGTTCGGGGTGTGAGCGTCTGGAATAAGAAGTGTCCCGGGCGCAGCGCAGCGTGAAACGATGCGCTGCTGAACCGGGACCGTTGCAAATCCCGGCCGTCACGTTCTGAAACGGTCCCGGCTCTGCGACGCACCGCTGACGCGCTGCATCGCGTCCGGGACGCCATCGCGGACGGAAAACAGTTCACGCCGCCCTGGCCTCGTCCGTCACCGGCGCGTCGGGATTTTCCTCGTTGTCGGCCATGGTGGCGATCGCCGCCACCGGCGTATCGCGCAGCCGCTTGAGGCCGAGATAGCGCTCGCGCAGGATGACGAAGATTCCGGCGCTGGCGACAATGACCGCGCCGCCGACGACGTAAGGCGTCGGCACCTCGCCGAAGAACCAGTAGCCGAGCATGAAGGCCCACAGCATCGCGGTGTAGTCGAACGGCGCGAGGAACGACGCCGGGGCGTAGCGGTAGCTGTCGGTGAAGAAGATCTGGCCGAGGCCGCCGGAAATACCGATCCCGGCCAAAATCATCACGTCCTGCCATGTCGACGGCACGCGCCAGCCAAAAGGCAATGTCAGCAGCGAGACCAGCATCACCAGCAGCGTCATGAAGATCACGATCGACGATGTGGTTTCCGTCGCGGTCAGGCGGCGGATCTGGATCGACGCGCCACCCGCCGTGAAGGCATTGGTGAGCGCGAACAGAATGCCGACGGTCATCGACGCCGTCAGCGCAGCGTGATTGCCGAAGTAAGGCATCAGCATCAGGATCACGCCGCAGAAGCCGTAGGCGACTGCCGACCAGCGATAGGCGTGGACCTTCTCCTTCAGGAACACCGCAGCGAACACGACGGTGAGAAGCGGCGAGGCAAATGCGATGGCGGTGAAATCGGCGATCGGTATCCGCGCCAGCGCGGCAAAGGTTGCGAAGGTGCCGACAATGCTGAACACGCCGCGCAGCAGATGGTCGGTCGGGCGATCGGTCCGCAGCGCGCCCTTGAGCTGCCCGCGCCAGCCGAACACGATCAGGATCGGGATCAGCGCGAACACCGACCGGAAAAACGCGACCTGCCCTTCCGGATAGGCACCGCCGAGATAACGCACCTGCGCGCCCATGATGGCGAACATCAAGGTGCTCGCGACCTTGAACGAGACGGCTTTGACGATATGCATGGAAAAACGGATGAAATCAGGGGCAAGCGATGCCGTGAATAAGCATGCGGCGCCCCGCGGGAAAACCCTGCTTCTTTACATGGCTTTCGGCGCGGCCATGCAGGCCGGGAGCCCGTGTCCCGGGCGCAGCGCAGCGTGTAACGGTGCGCTGCTGAACCGGGACCGTTGCAAATCCCGGCCGTCACGTTCTGAAACGGTCCCGGCTCTGCGGAGCAGCGTGAAGAACGCTGCACCGCGTCCGGGACAAGCTTTTCTTCTTACCGTCAGCTTTTCTTCGGCCGCTCCGGGCCATCCACCGGCGGCAGCGATTTCAGATAGGTCGCCATCGCCGCAAGGTCCTCGTCGCTAAGCTGCGAGGTGTTCTTGATCACCCGCGCCATGGAGCCGCCCGCCGTATCGCCGTCCGGGGTCTCGCCGGTCTTGAGGAACCAGGCCAGTTCCTTGTCCGACCACGCCTTGAGGCCCTTCTGGGTGATGTTCGGCACCCAGCCCTGCCCCTCCGGGTTCGGTCCGCCGGCAAAGCGCTGCGAGGCGACGATGCCGCCGAGGAAATTGCGCGGGCTATGACACTCCGCGCAGTGGCCGAGGCTGTTGACCAGATAGGCACCGCGATTCCAGGCGGCGGACTGTTTCGGGTCCGGCGTAAACGGCTTGTCGTCGAGGAACAGGAATTTCCAGCCGCCGACCAGACGGCGGATGTTGAACGGGAATTTCACGTCATGCGGACGCGGACGGCCGGACAATGGCGGCAGGGTCTTGATGTAGGCGAACAGGTCGCGGATGTCGTTGTCGGTCGCGTGCGTATACGACCCGTAGGGAAACGACGGATAGTAATGCTCGCCCGCAGGCGATGTGCCGTGCTTCACGGCGGTGACGAATTCCGCCTCGCTCCAGTTGCCGATGCCGTTCTCTTTGTGCGGCGAGATATTCGGGACATAGAACGTGCCGAACGGAGAAGGAATGGCGAGCCCGCCGCCGAGCATGGTGCGCGCCTCGCCCGGCACCGCGTGACACGACGCGCAGCCGCCCGCGTTGAACACGGCCTGGCCGCGGACCGCATCGGGCGTGTAGGCCGGAAGCGCCGCGGCGGTGACGATCACGGGCCTGGTGATGAACCAGAAAGCGGCACAGCCCGCGACGATGGCAACGACCGCCAGCAGGAACAGCTTTCGTACCATCATCGCCCCCAGAATTTGTCATGCCCGGGCTTGTCCCGGGCATCCCGATCATGATGCACCGTGCCCAATCGAACGAGATCACCGGGACAAGCCCGGTGATGACAACAGCGAAATCCGTCTCAAATTTCCGGAAACGCTTTCTGCATCTCGAACGTGTGCGCTCTTCGCAATGACGAATGAATCAGCTGTTCTTCACGCGGAATGTCTCGTGGCAGCCGGAGCACGACTTGCCGATCGTCGGCAGCGTCGTTTTCAGGCTGTCGGCATCCTTGATCTTGCCTTTCGCCTCGGTCACCGCCTTGGAGAAGGTGGCGATCGCAGCGTCAAAGCCTGCCTTGTCGCTCCAGATCTTCGGCGATGGCGTGTATTCGGCCGTCTGCTTCACGTCCTTGATGCTGGCCGGATAGAGCGTCGGCAACTTTTTCGCGCAATCTTCGAGCACGGCCAGCGCGGCATCGATTGCGGACTGATCGTAAGGCTTGTCGCCGCGCGCCATCGGACTGAGCGTGCCGCCGAGGGCTTTGCCGTTGGCCTTCATGCCGGCGTGGCTCTGCTCGATGATGTCCTGCTGGGCCGCGACTGCGCCGACGCCGAGCAGCAAAACGGCCGCGACGATAAGAGAACGCTTCATGGATGGTGTCCTTCCCTCAGTTTCTAAATAACCTTCACGGAAAACCCTGTTCAAGATCGGCTCATTCGGCTCCGGCTGGCAAGTGCAACATTTTTTCCAAAGCAGGGAATATGTTTACAGCCGTTGCTTGCTGCGGCTCCTCTCGATCGCCATCCAGACTCGCTCCGCGGTCGCCGGCATGTCGATATGATCGATACCGTATTCGCGTGACAGGCCTTCGATGATCGCGTTCATCATCGCGGGGCACGAGCCGATCGCCCCCGCTTCGCCCGCGCCCTTGACGCCGAGCGGATTGGTGGCGCACGGCACGTTGTGGGTCTCGAACGTGATGGTCGCGCCGTCGGCGGCGCGCGGCAGCGCGTAGTCCATGAAGGTGCCCGTGACGAGCTGGCCATCGGCGGAATCATAGACCGCCTGCTCCATCAGCGCCTGCCCGATGCCCTGCATGGTGCCGCCATGCACCTGCCCTTCCAGTAGAAGCGGATTCAGCGTGACGCCGAAATCATCGACGATCACGTAGTTCACCACGCGGATCACGCCGGTGGCGGGATCGATCTCCACTTCCACCACATGAGTGCCGTTCGGATAGGTGCCGTCGGCGCTGCTGAAGGTCGCGCTCGCGGTCAATTTCGATGGATCGCTGCCGGCGCGCTTCGCCAGATCCGCGAAGGACACGGTACGGTCGGTGCCGACCACGCGGATCGCGCCGTCGCTGAATTCGAGATCGCCCGCGCCGGTTTCCAGCGCATCGGCGGCGATCTCCTTCAGGTTCACGCCGAGCTGGCGCGTCGCGCGCTCGACACTGACGCCGCCGGACGGAATCGAACTCGAACCGCCGGTGCCAAGGCCGGTCGGAATCTCGTCGGTGTCGCCCTGATGGACACGCACGCGCTCCGGCGCGATACCGAACTGCTCGGCCACAAGCTGCGCATAGGCGGTCTGGTGTCCCTGCCCGCTCGACTGAGTGCCGATCAGCACGGTGACGTCGCCATCGGGATCGAGCCGCACCTGCGCGGTTTCCTCGCCCATGGTGCCGCAGACCTCGACATAGGCGCCCATGCCGATGCCGCGCACCAGTCCCTGCTTTTTCGCGGCTTTGGCGCGCTTCGGGAAATCCTTCCACTCGGCAATCTCCATCGCGCGCTTCATGTGCGCGGCGAAATCGCCGGAGTCGTACACCTTGCCGGTCGCCGTGGTGTACGGCATCGCGCGCGGCGGAATGAAGTTCTTGCGCCGAATCGCGTCCGGCGTCATGCCGAGCTTGCGCGCGGCGGCATCGACAAGGCGCTCGACCACATAGGCTGCCTCGGGCCGCCCCGCGCCGCGATAGGCATCCACCGGCACCGTATGAGTGAACACCGTGCGGACGCGGCAATGGAAGGCCTGAATGTCATAGAGGCCCGGCAGCATGCCCGCGCCGCCGTGCGGAATGTAAGGCCCGAAGGTCGAGAGATAGCCGCCCATGTCGCCCATCAGGTCGACATCCATGCCGAGAAATCTGCCGTCTTCCGCCAGCGCCATGCGCGCGGTGGTCAGGTTGTCGCGCCCCTGCGCATCGCCGACGAAATGATCGGACCGCTCGGCAGTCCACTTCACCGCCTTCTTCAGCTTGCGCGCGGCAACCGCGAGCAAGGCGTATTCGCGATAGGGAAACAGCTTGGTGCCGAAGCCGCCGCCGACATCGGGACAGATCACCCGCATCTTCTCGACCGGGATGTTCAAGATATTCTGGCAGAGAATATCGCGCAGCCGGTGGCTGCCCTGACTGCCGATCGTCAGGGTGAGATGATCGCGCTTTGCATCATACTCGCAGACCGCCGCGCGGGTTTCCATGTAGTTGGTGACGATGCGCGGATTGACGATGGTGATCTCCGCCACCGCATGCGCCCTGGCGAAAGCGGCCTCCGTGGCCTTCTTGTCGCCCAGCGAGGTGTCGAACAGCACATTGCCCGGAAACTGCGGCCAGACCTGCGGCGCGCCTTTCTTCACCGCATTGGCCAGACCGGCGACGGCGGGCAGCGGCGTCCATTGCACATCGACGGCCTCGATGGCATCGCGCGCCTGCTCGATCGTCTCCGCGACCACGAACGCAACCGCGTCACCGACATGACGCACCTCGTCCCGCGCCAGAATGGGATAGGCCGGTCCGGTGAACGGGGTGTCCGGCAGGTTGAACAGGCACGGAAGATCGCCGAGATCCTTCACGTCCTCGCCGGTGAGAATTGCAGCAACGCCCGGCAGGGTTCGCGCCCGCGATGCATCGATCCTGAATGTCGCATGGGCGTGCGGCGAGCGCAGCATCAGCGCATGCAGCGATGCCGACGGCGCGACATCGTCCGTGTAGCGGCCTTTGCCGCGAATCAACGCATCATCTTCCTTGCGACGGACGCTCTGTCCGACGCCGAACTTGACTGGAGGCATATCCTCTCCGACTGCAATCTGGAACCGTTCTAGATACCATCATGCAGGGGAATGGCCGGGAGCGCAAATGCCCCGCGTCAGCTAGGGGCGGATAAGCTGCGTCAACCAACGCCGCCCGAACAGCAGCAACACGCTGACGCCGTAAATAATCGCACCCGCCACGATCAAAATTCCGAGAGCGATCTCGTCGCGGAACGATGTGATCGCCGCCAGTCCGGATCGCGCCCAGTGCGACGTCAGCCACAGGCCCAGTGCCAGCAACACGCCCGCCGCGACGAATTTTAGCAGCGCGACGACGAACGCGCGATCGAACGCGAAGTAGCCGCGTCGCACCGCGAACAGGACGACCAACAGCAGATTGATCCACGCGCCCACCGCCGTGGCCAGCGCGAGGCCGATCTGCGCCAGCGATCCGACCAGCGCGACTTTCAGCGCGACGTTGGCGGCAACGCCGGTCAGCGCGGCCTTGACCGGCGTTGCCGTGTCCTTGCGCGCATAGAAGGTGGCGACCGCGCTGCGGATCAGCACGAAGGGAATGAGCCCGACCGCATAGGCCGCAAGCGTGGCACCCGCCGCCGCGGCATCCGCCCTCGTGAACGCGCCGCGCGCGAACATCGCGCGCATGATGACATCCGGCACCGTCAGGAAAGCCGCGACAAACGGCACCGAGAACAGCAGCGTGAAATCGAACGCGCGGCGCTGCGCGGCCAGCGCGCCCGCGTGATCGTTCGCCGTGATCCGCCGCGACATTTCAGGCAGCAGCACCGTGCCGATGGCGATGCCGATCACACCGATCGGCAACTGGTTGAGCCGGTCCGCGTAATAAAGCGCGGACAGCGCCCCGGAGGCGAGGAATGTCGCAATGATGGTGTCCGCGAACAGCGCGACCTGCGTACCCATCGAGCCGAGCGTCGCGGGGCCGAGCGCGCGGAAGAAGGCGCGCACATCGTCATCCCATTTCAGCGAGGTGAATTTGGGCAGGATGCCGTGCGCCTTCGCGTCTCCGGCAAGGAGAACATATTGCAGCACGCCGGAGATCAGCACGCCCCACGCGGCGGCATGGCCCGCCGTGGGAAAGAACGCGGCCAGCGCCAGCGTCGCCATCATCGACAGGTTGAGGAAGATCGGCGCAGCCGCCGCGCTGGCGAAGCGATGCATCACATTGAGCATGCCGCCATACAGCGTCACCAGCGTGATCAGCAGCAGATAGGGGAATGTAATGCGCGTGAGCTCGATGGCGAGATTGCGCTGCGCCGGATCGTCTGTGAAGCCCGGCGCGAGAATCGACATCGCCTGCGGCATGAACGCCAGCGCCAGCCCCAGCAGCACGACCTGCGAGACGAACAGCAGCGTGAAGATGCGGTTGCTGAACAGCTTCGCCGCATCATCACCCCGCTCGCCCTGGACGTGGGCATAAGCGGGAACGAAGGCCGCGTTGAACGCGCCCTCCGCGAAGATCGCCCGGAAGTGATTGGGAAGCCGCAGCGCGACGAAAAAGGCGTCGGCCAGCGGACCCGCGCCGAGAATGGCGGCGAGCATGATGTCGCGCGCGAATCCCGTGACCCGCGAGAGAAGCGTGTAGCCGCCGACGGTGAAGATTCGCCCGAGCATCCGGTGTTTCTATAGTATGGAGTTTCAATCGCGAACCGATGAAAACTCAACTTGCTCCGTCATGGCCGGATTTATTCCGGCCATCCACGTCTTTTTGGGCAAAATTAAGGGATTCAGGCTGTCATTGCGAGCGAAGCGAAGCAATCCATCTGTCGGAATAGCAAGACTGGATTGCTTCGTCGCAAGTGCTCCTCGCAATGACGAATGAAAGCATTCGCCAGTTATTGGCCAGCCTTACGCCAGCGCGTCGCGCACGGCCTTGATGACGCGATCCTGCGTCGCCGGTTCGAGATAGGCGTGCATCGGCAGGCTGATGACGTCCTCCGACAACTTTTCGCTGACCGGCAATCCGCCCTCGACCACCGGATAGTGCTTGTAGGCCGTCTGCTGGTGCATCGACTTCGGGTAGTAGATCGCGGTCGGAATGCCCTGCGCCTTGAGCGCATTGGCGAACGCCTCGCGCCCGCCTCTCGGCAGGCGGATGGTGTACTGCGCCCACACCGAGGTGTTGCCGTCGGCCACGCGCGGCGCGGTGACGATGTTATGCAGCGCGTCGAAATAGCGGCCCGCCACATTGTCGCGCGCGTCGATCTCGTCCTGGAAGATCTTCAGCTTCTCGATCAGGATTGCGGCCTGCATGGTGTCGAGGCGGCCGGTGAGGCCGAGGCGGACATTGTCGTACTTCTCGGTGCCCTGCCCGTGCACGCGCACGCTGCGCAGCCGCTCCGCAAGATCGGCATCGTCGGTGAAGATCGCGCCGCCGTCGCCGAAGCAGCCGAGCGGCTTGGCCGGGAAGAAGCTGGTCGCGGTCGCAAGACCGAAGGTGCCGAGACGCTTGCCCTTGTAGGTCGCGCCGAACGATTGCGCGGCGTCATCCAGCACGAACAGGCCTTCGCTCTTCGCGACTTCCGCGATGGCATCGTGATCGGCGGGCTGGCCGAACAGATCGACCGGGATCACGGCCTTCACCTTGAGGCCGAGCTTGCGGCCGGTGGCGATGCCCTTCTTTAGCGAGGCGATATTCATGTTGAACGTCGTCTCGTCCACGTCCACGAACAGCGGCGTCGCGCCGGTCAGCGCCACGACTTCGCCGGTGGCGCAGAACGTAAACGACGGGCAGATCACCGCATCGCCGGGGCCGATGCCCTGCGCCATCAGCACCATCAGCAGCGCATCGGTACCGCTGGCGCAGGCGACCACATGCTTGGCACCACAGAACGCCGCGAGATCGGCTTCAAGCTGGGTGACTTCCGGGCCATTGATGAACTGGCAATGGGTCAGGACGCGCGCAACGGCCTCATCGATCTTCGCTCCGAGACGGCGGCGCTGCGCGCCGATGTCGATGAAAGCCACGGGTTCGGGGCGCAGATGCTGGTTCATGAGGCGTGCCGGATCATTTCGAGAAAATAAAGACTGTCAGCTTGCGACCGCGCGCGGTCCCTTGCGCAGCGGCGCGGCGATGCTGCCTGCGGGCGCTTCGAGACACTTGATCGCAATCTCGAGGCTAGCGACGCCCTCGTCGCCGGTCACGGCAGGCACCTTGCCCCCGCGCACCGCGTCGAGGAAGGCGATGAGTTCGGCGCGCAGCGGCTCGTCATGTCCGACGGACAGATGCCGCATGGAATAGCTGCCATCGGTCTGGAAGCCGAAACACTCGGTGACCTGACGCGTCAGCAGGTCGCCCTGCACATACTTGCCGCGGGTCGCGACCGTCACGGTGCGCGCCTTGAACGGCGTCAGCCAGTTGGTGTTGATGTGCGCCAGCACGCCGGAGGCGGTGCGGAACTGCAGAAGCGCGATGTCCTCGCGCTCGGCCACGGCGCTCGCGAGTTGCGGCTGTACATCGACGATGTCGGATTCGGTGAACCAGCGGATCAGGTCGATGTCATGGACCGCGAGATCGATCACCACGCCGACATTCGACATGCGCGGCGGGAACGGTCCGACGCGGGTGATGGCAATGGAGAGAATTTCCTCGTCCTTGATCGCCTGCTTGATGGCGGCGACGGCCGGATTGAAGCGCTCGACATGGCCGACCATCAGCGTCACGCCCGCTTCGCGCGCCGCAGTGACGATCTCGTGACCTTCCTCGACCGTGGAGGCGATGGGCTTCTCGACCAGAAGGTGAATCTTGCGCGCGATGCAGGCCAGCGACACTTCGCGATGAAGATGGGTCGGCGCGGCGATGGTCACCGCATCGGGATTCGCGTCGAGCATTTCATCGAGAGTCGCGAATGTCGGGCAGCCGATCATCTGGCTGGCGCGGGTGCGGTGCGCGGGCAGCGGATCGACGATGCCGACCAGTTCGACGCCGGGCAGACCGGCCAGCACACGCGCATGATTGGTGCCCATGACGCCGGCGCCCACGACGCCGACACGCAGCACCTGATTAGCCGCGCTCGCTTTTGAACTCATCTGTCAAAATCCTTGCCGTCCGGATGCGGATCATGCGGCGGTGTCCGCCCGGCACATCAGCATCCGATTCATTCTCAATTCGTCCCGCTTTAGCACGCCGCCCCATACGTGGCGAATGCAGGCAGAGACAACGCCTACACGTTTTGATGCAGAAAATTACACCGGAAAGCTCGCGTAAGCCTCTGAAAATTAGAACATTTCCAGAGGCAGCCTCATGAGCGCCGGTAATCGTCCTCAAGGCGGACGATGTCGTCCTCGCCAAGATAGCTGCCGGTCTGGACCTCGATCAGCTCCAGCGGAATCTTGCCGGGATTCTCCATGCGATGCACCGCGCCGATCGGGATGTAGATCGACTCGTTCTCGTGCACCATCTTCTGCTGGTCGTTGACCGTGACCAGCGCCGCGCCGCGCACCACGATCCAGTGCTCGGAGCGATGATGATGCTTCTGCAGCGAGAGGCGGCCGCCTGCCTTCACCACAATGCGCTTGACCTGATGACGCTCGCCGATGTCGAGGGATTCATAGGAGCCCCATGGCCGATGCACCCGCAGGTGATCCTCGGTGACCTGCGGCGCGACGGTCTTCAGCTTGCCGACCAGCCGCTTCAACCCGTTCGGATCGTTCTGCCGCGACACCAGAATGGCGTCCTGCGTCGCAATCACCACGAGATCGTCAACGCCTTCCAGCGCGACCAGCGCCTTGTCGGTGGAGACGTTGCAGTTGCGCGAGTCCTCGAACACCGCGAGGCCCTGCGCGGCGTTGCCGTGAGCATCCTTGTCCGACAGATCCCACACCGCATGCCAGGAGCCGACATCGGACCAGCCGCACGACACCGGGATCACCGCCGCCTGCGTGGTCTTTTCCATCACCGCGTAGTCGATGGAGATCGGCCTGGCCTTGCCGAACAACTCCAGCGGCAGCGTAACGAAGCTGAGATCGCGGCCGGCACTCTCGACCGCCTCGGTGAGCGCGCCCACGCTGTCGGCATCCACCGCACCGTATTCGTCCAGCAGCATCCGGGCGCGGAACATGAAGTTGCCGCTGTTCCAGAGATAGCCGTCAGCAATGTAGCGCGCAGCGGTCGGCTGATCCGGCTTCTCCACGAACTGCGTGACCTTGCGCACATCGCCCGCAATGACATCGCCGGGGCGGATGTAGCCGTATTCGGTGGCGGGCCGTTCCGGCACCACGCCGAAGGTGACGATGCATCCGGCCGTCGCGACGGACAGCGCCTTGCGGCAGGCATCGACGAAAGCCGCGTTGTCGCGCACCACATGATCGGCGGCCAGCGCCAGCACCACCGCGTCCGGATCGCGCCCCAGCGCAAAGGCGGCACCGGCTGCAATGGCCGGACCGGAATCGCGCCGCACCGGCTCGAGCAGAATATCCGCCTCGAGGCCTATTTCACCCAACTGCTCCAGCACCATGAAGCGGTAAGCCGCATTGGTAATGATGATCGGCCGCCCGAACAGAGCCGGATCGCTGACGCGCAGCATGGTGTCCTGAAATGTCGAGCGCGCGCCGAACAGCCGCAGGAACTGCTTCGGACGTCCTTCGCGCGAGGCAGGCCACAGCCGGGTGCCCGCGCCGCCGCACATGATCAATGGAATAATGCGCTCGCTCATGCGTCCCCGACCGTCCTCAGAAATCCTGTCATGACCTTAGCCCGTGATAGGAACGAAACCACGCCGAAAAACGCGCGATGCCGTCTTCGATCGATGTCGAGGGCTTGAAATCGACCTCGCGCATCAGATCATCCACATCGGCGTAAGTCGCGGGCACATCGCCCGGCTGCATCGGAAGCATCTCCTTCGTCGCGGTCCGCCCGAATTCCTTTTCGAGCAGCGACACGATCGTGGACAATTCCTCGGGATGGTTGTTGCCGATGTTGAACACCCGCCACGGTGCCGTGCTGCGGCCGGGATCGAGAGCCGCGCCCTCGACTTTCGCCTCTCCCGTCGGGATATGATCGATCAGCCGCACCACCGCCTCGGTCACATCGTCTACATAGGTGAAGTCGCGGCGCATGTCGCCGTGGTTGAACAGCTTGATCGGCTGTCCCTCCACGATGGCCTTGGCGAACAGGTACAGCGCCATGTCCGGCCGTCCCCACGGACCGTAGACCGTGAAGAAGCGTAGGCCGGTCGTCGGGATGCGATAAAGATGGCTGTAGGAATGCGCCATCAGTTCGTTGGCCTTCTTCGAGGCCGCATAGAGACTGATGGGATGATCGACATTGTCGTGAACGGAGAACGGCAGCTTGGTGTTGGCGCCATAGACCGACGATGACGACGCGTAGAGCAGATGGCGGCATCCGTTGTGCCGGCAGCCTTCCAGAACGTTGACGAAGCCCTGCAGGTTGGCATCGACATAGGCATGCGGATTGGCCAGCGAGTGGCGCACGCCCGCCTGCGCGGCGAGATGGATCACGATGGGAAACCGATGCCCTGCAAACAGCGCACGCACCGGATCGCGCTCCGCAAGATCGATCCTGTGGAACGTGAAACGCTCGTGCTGCTTCAGAGGATCGAGGCGGGCGTTCTTGAGCGCCGGATCGTAATAGTCGTTCAGGCTGTCCAGCCCGACGACAGGATGCCCCGCCTGCAACAGACGCTGGGCAACGTGAAAGCCGATAAAGCCGGCCGCGCCCGTCACCAGCACATCTTGTCTTGCCATAGCCGATTCACGTGTCCGGGAGCGTTCAGGCCCGTTTTGAACAGGCTGGCCCTGTTTACCTGCCGAACCCCGGAGGCCGCAATAGCCGTCCCTGCCCATCCGGCGACGCTTTACTATTGCAAGCAGGCCGCCGAAACCATACCAAGCCCCATCGGTGCTGAACCGCCCTCTATATCCGGCGGGGGCCGGTCCGGCTCTCAACGAGCACGGCTTCAATGCGATCGCTTCTTGTCCTCATCGCCCGAATTGTTGTGTCGTTCGGCCTCCTCTACCTGTCCCTCCGAGGCATCGACTTTGACACCATCCGCAGCCGGCTGAGCGAGATCAAGGCAGGCTGGATCCTGCTCGCGGTGCTGGTCACCATCGTGCAGGTCTTCTTCGGCGCATTGCGGTGGCGGGAGATCACTGAACGGTGTGACGCCCCCCTGAGCGTCACGACGGCATTCCGCTTCAACATGATCGGCACGTTTTTCAACCAGACGCTGCCGTCCGCCATCGGCGGGGATGCGATGCGCCTCTGGCTCGTGGGCCGGACCGGAGCCGGCTGGCGCGCGGCGACCTATTCGGTGCTCGTCGACCGCGCCGTCGGCCTGATCGCGCTCGCCGTCATTGTGGTCGGCAGTTTGCCGTGGAGTTTCGACCTGATCGGCGATGCCAAGGGACGCACCGCGCTGGTGCTTATCGACCTTGCTGCGATCAGCGCGGGCGTCGGGTTTCTGATTGTAGGCCTGCTGTCATGGCACTGGCTCAGGAGCTGGTGGCCAACGCGGCACATCCATGCCTGCGCCGTGATCGCGAACCGCGTGCTGTTCAGCAAGACCTCTGGACCCCGGGTCGCGGTCCTGTCGCTGCTCATTCACGTTCTGGCCGTCGTCATCGCATGGTGCGTGGTGCGCGCCATTGGCGCCGACGCGAGTTTCCATCAGCTTTTTCTTCTCATTCCGCCGATCATGCTGATCACGATGCTGCCGATCTCCATTGCGGGCTGGGGCGTTCGCGAAGCGACAATGACGGTGGCCTTCGGATACGCCGGTCTGGCGCCGGCCGACGGCACGGTGATCTCGCTGCTGTTCGGCGCGACATCTTTCATCGTCGGCGCGATCGGCGGCATCGTCTGGATTCTGAGCACGGAAAAAGCGGAGAAGATGCCCGCGGTGATTCCCGACATCGACTAGTACCGCCGATTTGAAGTCCCTGCATCACTTGCGGCAGTCGCACGACAGGGACTTCAAATCGAAAACGGTACTAGAATCGTAGTCTTGCCAGTACCCTTTGCTTTCCGAAATTCGTTAAGATAGATGCTGCGATGTATCACGAACTTCGGAAAGCGGGTACTAGTACGAGATTGGCGAAATGACTAGCGGTCAAGCAAGCCGTAGTTGCGCATCTCGCAGCGGTCGTTGATCACCGCCGGACGCCAGTTGGTGACTGCATCCCCTTTCAGGAAGAAAGTGAAGTAGCGCAATTCGCCTTCAAAATTCGCGCGCGCGCACGCGGTCCATCGTTCCGGTCCCGACTGCGCCTCGTTCGGCCCGACATCGGAGACCTCGGGCTGGCCGGCCTGCTTCATCGACTGCATGGTCTTGTAGATCTGGCCGAAGATCGCCTGCTGCTGCCGCGAATCCGGCACGGGATCGGGCTGTGCGGAATCCTGCACGTCGAAAAAGAACGTGCATCCGCAAAGCGACAGGGCGGCGCAGAGCACCTGAAGCGACCGAACAGAAATCAATGCCAAGCTCCCCGCAGATTGCCCCGCGCCTTAGTAACGTCTCAAGCGCTTCATGAAAAGCGTGATCGGGCTCTTGAAAAAAATCGCAGTCACCACTGAAATGTGGTCGTCGCGCAACACAACCGCGGAACGTCCCGAGAACATCGTGATGAGCCGCGTGTGCGATTAACACCGGCATCGCTTGCGCATATATTTCACGCTGCAGCCTCGTATCCTTTACGTGATGAAACAGTCCAACCGATTTCACAACAGCGCCAAACGCCGCGACGCGCAAAGATCCATCCAATGGTGAGCGACGAATTGCAGACCATGCGCATCATGATCGGCGTTCCGCTGGCGGCATGCATCATCAGTGCGGCGCTCGCTATCCTGCTGCGCCCGCTGGTCGTGCGCTATGCGCTCGCGCGGCCCAATGCGCGGTCGTCGCACAGCGTGCCGACGCCGCAGGGCGGAGGCGTCCCGGTGATCGCCGCAACGCTGCTGTCGGTTCTGCTCGCGGCGTATTTCGCAACACTTGCAGGCACCGGACTACCGGCCGTCTTCTCCGCAGCAATCCTGCTGGCGTGTGTCGGCGCCGGTGACGATTTATGCCCTCTTCCTGTGCTACCGCGTCTGGCCTTGCAGGCACTCGCGGTCTGCATCGTTCTGACGGCGCTTCCGGGAGACTTCCACCTCATTCCAGCCCTGCCCGTCTGGATCGAACGCGCGCTGCTGCTGATCGGCGGCCTGTGGTTCGTCAATCTCGTCAACTTCATGGACGGGCTCGACTGGATCACCGTGGCGGAGATCGTGCCCGTCACGGCGGCGCTGGCGCTGTTCGGCTTCTATGGAGAGTTGCCCGTCACGCCGACCCTCGTCGCCCTCGCACTCTGCGGCGCGATGATCGGCTTCGCGCCATTCAACAGGCCGGTGGCGAAACTGTTTCTCGGGGATGTCGGCAGCCTGCCGATCGGCCTGCTCGCTGGATGGTGCCTGCTGCATCTCGCCGGAAGCGGCAATATCGCCGCAGCGCTGCTGCTTCCGCTCTACTATCTTGCGGACGCGACGATCACGCTGCTGCGGCGAGTGACGAGAGGCGAGAAAATCTGGGTCGCCCACCGCTCCCATTTCTATCAGCAGGCCACCGCCAACGGATTCAGCGTGATGCAGGTGGTCCGCGATATCTTCGTCCTGAATCTCGGTCTTGCCGCACTTGCCGCGATCTCGATCTTGCAACCATCGCCTTACGTTCAGGGAGCGACCCTGATGGTGGGCATAGCCGCCGTGGCGCTGGTGTTGACGCGCTTTTCGCGGCCGCGTTAGCGTTATGCAGCGCCGCTGTTGAATTCAGGAACGGCATCTTTCAACACGCCGACAATCACGCCGCGCTGCTCTCAGCTCACCGCCTTCTCAAGCGTGGAGAGCCAATCCTGCAACGTCTCGAGCGGCGGCTCGTTCGGCTTCGCCGCGACGATGCCCGCGATTCCGGTCTCCATGGTCGGCTCCTGACGGGCGAACAGGATTTCGTTCAGCCGCTCGCCCGGCCGTAGGCCCGTGAACACGATCTCGATGTCGTAGCCCGGCTGCAGATCGGACAAACGAATGATGCGTTCGGCGAGATCGACGATCTTCATCGGCTGGCCCATGTTCAGCACATAGACCGAAACATCGGGACGCACCGGGCCGAGCGCATGGCTCGCCGCGGTGATCACCAGATCGCACGCCTCGCGAATGGTCATGAAGTAGCGAACCATGTCCGGATGCGTTACGGTCACCGGGCCGCCTGCCTCGATCTGCGCCTTGAACTTCGGCACCACCGATCCGTTCGACGCCAGCACGTTACCGAAGCGAACCGATATCAGCCGCATCGGCGAATTGCCGCTGGCTCTGGCCATAAATTCGCGGTCCAGCGCCTGACAGTACATCTCCGCAAAGCGCTTGGTCAGGCCCAGCATCGACACCGGCTCGATCGCCTTGTCGGTAGAGATCATCACCATCGCTCCGGCACCCGCGCGTTCCGCGGCATCGGCCACGTTGACCGTGCCGAAGATGTTGGTCTTGACGCCTTCGCTCCAGTCCCGCTCGAGGATCGGAACATGCTTCAACGCCGCAGCGTGGAATACGATATCCGGCCTGAACTCGGACATCAGATGAAAGATGCGCGCACGATCGCGGATGTCGGCGATGCGGCCCTCGACGGCCGCGGCCGGAAATTTCGAGGACAGCGACTCGATCACCGCATGCAAGGCGGGCTCGGCGTTCTCGATGATCAGAAGGCGTGACGCGCCGAAGGTCACGACGCGATCGCAGATTTCCGCGCCGATTGATCCCCCGCCGCCGGTGACGACGATGGATTTGCCTTTCACGAGAGATTCGAGACGCCGATAGTCGATCTTGACGCTCGGGCGCAGCAGGAGGTCCTCGACGGCGACAGGCGCCAGTCGTGGCGTTTCGCCGCTGTCCTCCAGCGATGGAAGTCGGCTGACGGTCAGCCCCAGTTTCCGGGCGCGCGTCAGCACCGCTTCCGGCGACGCATCGGAGTCGAACGCCGACGGAAGCATCACAAGGCGCTTGATCGGCCGCTCCCGGCCCGAAAAATCATCGACAATATCGGCGAGATCGTCCGTCGCCCCGAGCACGGGAATGCCGCGGATCACCTGTCCGCGATCCGCCCGGGACGGAGACAGCACGCCCACCGGCCAGATATTTTTCACAGCGCCGCTCTCGATGCCCCGCAACATGACCTCGACATCGGCGGCGCGGCCGAACAGCAGCGCTGGCGGCGCATTGTTGCTGCGCACCTCGTTCAATGCCCGGGTATAGCGGAAGTAGCGATACGCAACGCGCAAGCCGGTCAGCGTGAGGTTCTGCAAGAACCAATAAAGGACAATCGTGGTCTTGCCGAAGAAGAAGGTGCCGTAGGCGTTGGGCGCGATGAAGATGTAATCCAGCACCAGCAAGATCAGCGCCAGCACGGTCGATGTCTTTGCGATGTTGATGAAGTCGGGCAGCGAGATGAAGCGCCACTTCGTGGTGGTCAGCTTGAAGACGTAGCAGACGACGACGCTCAGGAGCACGAAGAACGGCAGGATGCGCAGCAGCAGCGGCAGACGTTCGATGAACGCATGATCCTGGAACCGGAGATAGAAGCTCGCCATCACGGCGAACGTCGTCGCCAGCGCATCATGAATGGCGATCAGCAGATTGCGCCACGTAAGACGCCGCAATCCGAGCCAGAACGAGCCGATCATGCCCATCTCGATTGCACATACGCGAACACGGCGCCAATGCCTGATGCACTGACGGTCATGCCCGTTTCTCTCGTGCGCGCTTGACCAGCGACGTGGTGCTGTGTCCCGGCAGAATATCGACCAGCACGACATCGCCGCCGTTCGCGGTGACGACCTCGTGGCCGACCACCTGCTCGCGCGTGTAATCGCCGCCCTTCACCAGCACGCTCGGCTTGATCTGGGTGATCAGTTCGAGGGCGGTACCTCTTCGCGAGAGGCCGCCCGGGCGGCCCGCCTCGGGCGCGGCGAGCGCTTCGGCCGGCGCGCGCCCGGCCTGCGCCGGACGCCCCGGCCCCTTCGGCCGCCGCACCGATGCATCGCTGTTGAGACCGGGGATCAGGCGATCACAGGCGGCGCGCGCCTGGGTGATGACGCGGACATGGCCGGGATGAAGAATGTCGAAACAGCCGTTGGTGAATCCGACGCGCAGTCCCTGCGCGCGCCACTCGGCCACGCGCGCATCGAGATCTGCCGGCGTCGCGGCGATCTTCTCTTCCGCCGCCAACGAGGCATGCGGAAGAATCTTCCTGCGCAGTTCGGCCAGAGACACCGTCGCCGTGCCCGGCTTGCTGACGGCGACGGCAGCGCCCGCCGACGCGCAGCGCAGCGACGTATCCCAGCCCGCTCCCGCCGCCATGGTGACGGCCAGCACCGCCGCCACGGTATCGCCCGCGCCGGAGACGTCACGCACCTTCGCGGGCTGCGCCGGAACATGGATCAGCGTGCCGTCGCGATGCGCCAGCGTCATGCCGTCTTCGCTCTTGGTCACCAGCACCGCGTCGGCATCGGCGGTCCGCAGCGCCTCGATCGACGCATCGGCAATGTCGGCATCCGACTGGATGCGGCGGCGCGTGGCTTCGGCGAATTCCTTGCGGTTGGGCGTCAGCAGCGTCGCGCCGCGATAGATCGCCAGATTGGCGCTCTTCGGATCGACGATCACCCGCTTGCCGAGCCTGCGCGCGGCGTCGATGACATTGCGGATCACCCGCGCGGTGAGCACGCCCTTGGCGTAATCCGACAGCAGCACGATATCCGCGCGCGGCAGGGCCGCGATCACGGCGTCAATCAGCTTGCGCTCGGTCACTTCCGAAGCGGGCGCGGACAATTCCCAATCCGCGCGCAGCATGTGCGTGGAAAAATGCTCGGAGACGAAGCGCACCTTGCGCGTGGTCGGCCGCGACGGATCGACCACCAGCACCGGCTCGATGAATGTTTCCTTCGCCAGTTCCACCGTCAGCATCTCACCCGCAGCATCGCTGCCGATAAGACCGACAAAAATACAGCGCGCGCCAAGCGCCGCGATATTGCGGGCCACGTTGCCCGCGCCGCCAACATTGAGTTCGCTGCGGCGCGCCGCGATCACCGGCGTCGGCGCTTCCGGCGAGATGCGGGAGACTTCGCCATAAACGAATTCATCCAGCATCAGGTCGCCGACGCACAGCACGGTCTGGCGGACAATCGCTTGCGACAGCGCGTCAAAGTCGAACATAAGATCGTTCCTGTTGCCGGTCAGCGATAGCGATCGGGCCGGTCGAGAAAATCCCTGACATAGCTGCCGACGCCATCTTCCAGCGCGGTGAAGCCGCCATTGTAGCCCGCACCGCGCAGATGATCGACCTCTGCCTGCGTGAAGTACTGATAGCTGCCCCGAATTTGTTCGGGCATGTCGATGTATTCGATGTTCGGCTTCGCGCCGAGGGCGCTATAGGCCGCCAGGATCAGGTCGCGGAAGCTGCGCGCATGGCCGGTGCCGACATTGTAGAGGCCGCTCACCGACGGCGACGCCAGCAGCCACATGATGACGCGCACCACGTCATCCACATGGATGAAATCGCGGCGCTGGTCACCATCCGCGATACCGTCACGATGCGACTTGAAGAGCTGCACGACGCGGCCCGAGCGGATGTCGTCGAAGCGCTTCGCCAGCACGCTCATCATCGTGCCCTTGTGATACTCGTTCGGGCCGAACACGTTGAAGAACTTCAACCCGGCCCATTGCGGCGGCATCCGGACGCCCTTCGTCACGCGCTCCATCAGCGCGAGGTCGAACAGATGCTTGCTCCAGCCGTAGAGATTCATCGGCCGCAGCGCTTTCAGCGCCGCTAGCGATTCATCGTCGCGAAAGCCCTGATCGCCGTCGCCATAGGTCGCCGCCGAGGACGCGTAGATGAAAGGAACGGCATGCGCCGTGCACCAGTCGAGCAGCCGCATCGACAGGCGGAAATTGGTCTCAATCACGAGATCGCCGTCGGTCGCGGTGGTTTCCGAGATCGCCCCCATGTGGATGACGGCATCGAGCCTGCGGCCGTTCAGCCAAGGCATCAGTTCCGCAGGCGGAACGATGTCGGCGAGCTGGCGCTTGGCGAGATTGCGCCACTTCCCTTCGCTTCCGGGGAAGTCGCACACGACCACGTCGGCGCGGCCCGCATCATTGAGCGCGGCGACGATATTCGATCCGATAAAACCGGCTCCGCCGGTCACCAACAGCATGAAGGAATCCCACCCGATTGAGGTGTGGTCACCTTTGCCTCAACGCCGCCCCCCAGGCAACTCGCGCTCCGGACGGGTCAAAAGGCGAAGTCCTTGAAAACGTATCTGGACGCCGTGCGGGTGACGCGGTAACCGGCTGATCGTCCACAACTCTCTCCGGGTCCAGGGTGGCCGGTTTCAAAGCCGTTCAATGAATGATTGAAGATTCATTTCTAAGCGCTATCGGCGTGACGCCCGATCCGTCGGAAACCAGCCCGGTTCTGGTCATTCCGTATATGTGGATCGGCGACTTCGTGCGCGGCCACACCGTGGTCCGGGTGCTCAGGGAACGCTGGCCGAACCGGCCGGTGGATCTTCTGGTCACCAGCCTCTGCGCGCCGCTGGTGGATTACATGCCCGGCGTCCGCAAGGGCATCGTCTGGGACCTGCCGCGCGGGCAACTCGCCTTGAATAAACAGAAGGCTCTGGCAGAGAAATTCCGCGCCGAAGGCTATGCCGCCGCGCTGGTGATGCCCCGAACCTGGAAATCCGCCCTTGCGCCGACGCTGGCGGGAATTCCCAAGCGCACCGGCTGGGTCGGCGAAATGCGGTTCGGCCTGATCAACGACTGGCGCTGGGGCGAGCGCAGCATGCCGCGCTTCATCGACAAGAATGCCGCGCTTGTCCTGCCCGCCGATGCGCCGTTGCCGAAGGAATGGCCGGTGCCGCAACTCGTGGTCCCGCCGGCGGACGTCGTCGCCTGGCGGCAGGCCAACAATCTAGGCCAGACATCGGCCGTGACGCTGGCGCCGGGTTCGGTCGGCCCCTCGAAGCGCTGGACCTATTATGCCGAGGCGGCAAGGATGTTCGCCGAACAGGGCCTCGATGTATGGGTGGTCGGCGGACCGAGCGAAAAGGCCATCGCCAGCGAGATCGTCGGCTTTGCCGGCCCGCGTGTGCGCGATCTCACCGGCACGGACCTGCGCAACGGCATCATGGCCATGGCCGCCGCGAAGACCGTCATTTCCAACGACTCCGGCCTGATGCACATCGCGGCCGCCATCGGCACCCCGACGATCGGAATTTTCGGCCCGACCAGCCCGTATCACTGGGGGCCGCTGAACGGCCTCGCGGCCACCATCAAGCGCGCCACCGACCTGCCGTGCCAGCCCTGCCATAAGCCGGTCTGCACCCAGAACGATCATCACTGCATGCGCGATATCCCGGCCTCGCAGGTGGTGGAAACCGCGCAGCGCGTAATGGCCGGAACCGGCTAAACGCGGCGGCGGCCGCACTTGCACCCTACTTGCGCCGCCATCGTGCTGTGACTACCACTGACGCCAATTCAAGACGATGTGGTGACATGTGAATCAGGATCGGATCGCGGCCCATTTCCAGAGTTCGCTCGACGGCCTGAGCAAGGCCGTGCAGAGCGACGAACTGCGCGCGACGACGCACACCATCGCGCGCGCGGTGACGGGCGCCCTGACGGCAGGCAACAAGCTGCTGCTGATCGGCAACGGCGGCAGCGCGGCGGACGCTCAGCATATCGCCGCCGAAATCACCGGCCGCTACAAGCAGGAACGTCCGGGCTGGGCCGCCATCGCGCTCACCACCGACACCTCCGCACTCACCGCCATCGGCAACGATTACGGCTTCGAGCAGATCTTCGCGCGGCAGGTACAGGGACTTGCCAAACGCGACGACGTGCTGTTCGCGCTCACCACATCCGGCCGCTCCCCCAATATTCTTGCGGCGCTGAAGGTCGCCCGCGATCTCGGCGTCATCACTGTCGGCTTCACCGGCATGAAGGGCGAAAGCATGCGCGCCGCCTGCGATCATCTGTTCGTCGCGCCGACCGAGGACACGCCGGTGGTCCAGCAGATCCACATGATGGCGATGCACGCGATCTGCGACGACGTCGAACAGGCACTGATCACGGCGACGAAGACGAAATGACCTTGGACAAAAAGCCCGCGGCGTTTCTCGACCGTGACGGCGTGATCAATCTTGACGACGCCTATGTCGGCACGCGCGAACGGCTGCGTTGGATGCCGGGCATCGCCGCCGCGATCAAGGCGCTGAACGATGCTGGTTATTACGTATTCGTCTTCACCAACCAGTCCGGCGTCGCGCGCGGTTTCTTCTCAGAGGATGATGTTCGTGCGCTGCACGACTGGATGCGCGACGAACTGGCGCGCGATGGCGCGCGCATCGACGACTTCCGCTACTGCCCGCATCATCCCGATGGTGTGGTGGCGAACTACACCCGCGAATGCGACTGGCGCAAGCCGCAGGCCGGCATGGTGCTCGACCTGATGAAGCACTGGCCGGTCGATAAGGATCGCAGCTTCGTCATCGGGGACAAGCAGCGCGACCTCGATGCGGGCAAGGCGGCTGGCATCGAAGGTTATCTGTTTTCAGGAACGGATATCGCGGATTTCGTCAGCGATATACTCGCGAAGCGATAACGACGTCTGGTCAGATTTTTCTCCACTCATTCCCGCGCAAGCGGGAATCCAGAACAACGAAGTCTGGGTCCCCGCTTGCGCGGGGACGAGCGGATAAACCTCATGGTGAGGAGGCGCTTCTTCAGCGCCGTCTCGAACCATGAGATACAGTCACCATCACCTCATCCTTCGAGACGCGGCAAAGATGCCGCTCCTCAGGATGAGGTTCACGCCCGCAGCTTCTCCGCTGCCTCGATCACGCGCTCGAACGACGGATAGACGCCCTTCCCGCCGACGACCGTGATCGGCCCGCTGCCGACCGGCCCCGTCAATCCGGGATCGGTGGCGAGAAACACCGCGATCAACGGCACGCCGTAAGCCGCCGCCAGATGCAGCAGCCCGGTATCGACACCGACCACCAGCGACGCATTCGCGATCACCTTCGCGGTAACATCGAGCGGCTGGCGATCGAGAATGCGGCTGCCGGGAATGGCGGCCTTGAGCCGCTCGGACCGCAATCGCTCGGCGTCGTTCCCCCATGGCAGCACCACATCGATGCCCTGCGCGCGCAGCCATTTGCCGGTGCCGATCCAGTCCACCTCACGCCATTCCTTCGCGGCGCGCGACGTTCCATGCAGCAGCACGGCATAGGGCGCGCCGCTATCTTTCGGCGGTTTGATCAGGCCGTAATCAATCGCGGCATCGGGCGCATAGCCAAGGCTCAGCGCTGTCAGCGCCCTGTTGCGCGCCACCGCATGCTGATCGCGCGCAACCGTATGTTTGATGTCGTAGAACCATGACGCCAGCGGCTCCTTGATGCTCGCGGCATCGTAGCCGTGACGCTCTCCTATCGCCGCGCGCGCGATCAGCGCCGAGCGCATCAGGCCCTGCGTATCGATCACTTTGTCGGCCTTCACCTCGCGCAGCCGCGCCTTGAAGGCCGAGATTTCGCGCCATGTCGCGGGCTGCAGAAGCTGCGAGCGCCAGCGCCGCGTCGAAACAGGGATCACGTCATCGACGGCAGGGTGCAGTCGCGCCAGCGGCGCGAAGGCTTCCTCGACCACCCACGTCAGCCGCGCGTCCGGATCATGCCGCCGCGCGTCGGTGACCGCCGGCATGTGATGCACGACATCGCCGAGCGATGATGTCTTGATGAACAGAATTCCATGCATCGGCGTGAGGGCCCGAACTCGCCAAGAGATGTTACGTTTTGGAAACCATAAACCGCGTTCCTTTGAAAAAATCCAAGGAATTCACCGCGAAGTTTCGGCCTTATACCCCATTTCCATCGTTTCCCAGCAAGCTTCCGGCAACAACTTCGCTCCACAGTCCGCGCCAGATCACGACGAAATATGGCGCGCGAGCAGGCGCGGAAGCAATGCGGATTGGAATGCGATGACAGTACTGGTCACCGGCGGCGCGGGTTACATCGGAAGCCACACGGTTCGTGCGCTGGTGGATGCCGGCGAAAGCGTGGTCGTCATCGATAACCTGTCCACCGGCTTTTCGCAGTTTCTGCCCGAAGACGTGCCGCTGTTCATCGGCGATGCCGCCGACGAAAATCTCGTTGAAGGCGTGATCGCTGCCCACAACGTCAGCTCCATCATCCATTTCGCGGGCTCGGTGGTGGTGCCGGATTCGCTGCGCGATCCGCTCGGCTACTATCGCAACAACACCATGACGACGCGCAATCTTCTAAACGCCGCCGTCCGCTGCAACATCAGCCGTTTCATCTTCTCGTCCACCGCCGCGGTCTACGGCAATCCGGACCGTATGCCCGTTCCGGAAGAAGCGCCGACCCGGCCGCTGTCGCCCTACGGCTCATCGAAGCTGATGACCGAGATCATGCTGCATGACGTCGCGACGGCTCACGGCATGCACTATGTCGTGCTGCGTTATTTCAACGTCGCCGGCGCCGATCCGCAGGCCCGCATCGGGCTCGCCACAGTCGGCGCGACGCATCTTCTGAAGATCGCCGTCGAGGCCGCCACCGGCCAGCGCGCCAAGATCGACGTGTTCGGCACCGACTATCCGACGCCGGATGGAAGCTGCATCCGCGATTTCATTCACGTCACGGACCTGGCGCAGGCGCATCGCGCCGCGCTGACCTATCTGGACCAGGGCGGCCCGTCGGCCACGCTGAACTGCGGCTATGGCCGCGGCTATTCGGTGATCGAAACCATAGAAGCCGTGCGTCGCGCTTCGGGCCGCAATTTCGCGGTCCAGTACGCCTCCCGCCGCCCCGGCGACATCATGACCATGATCGCGGATACCGCGCGGATTCGCGCCACGCTGGACTGGACGCCGCAATACGACGACCTCGACACCATTGCCCGCCACGCGCTGGCATGGGAGGAAAAACTGCTGAGCGAGCGCCAGCAGGACCCGCGCCACGCCGTTCCGGCGTAGCTCCAAATCCCGTCAAAGCCCGATATCGGCAGTCCGCCCGACGCAGCGGCATGCAGCGCAATCGCACTGGCCCCCGTCGCGGTCAGCGCGTAAGATCGTTGTCTCACCCTATCCTCCCAGACACCGGAATTTTTCATGACCGCCAGCTACGTCATTCCCGCGCTCACGCAACCGTCCATTCCCGTCGCAGGCGAATCGAAATCGTTTCCGGTGCGCCGCATCTGGTGCGTGGGCCGCAACTATCTCGAGCACATCCGCGAACTCGGCAACGACGAGCGCCAGCCGCCGTTCTTCTTCGCCAAGCATGCGGACATGATCGCGCAGGACGGCGCGACCATTCCCTATCCGTCGCTAACCAAGGATTTCCAGCACGAGGTCGAACTTGTGGTCGCGCTCAAGAGCGGCGGCGCCAATATCGATGCGGCAAAGGCGCTGGATTGCGTCTACGGCTATGGCGTCGGCATCGACCTCACCCGCCGCGACATGCAGATGGCTTCGCGCAAGAAGGAGCAGCCCTGGGAGATCGGCAAGTCGTTCGACCAGTCCGCGCCCTGCGGCGCGCTGCGCCCCGCCTCCGAGATCGGCCATCCGGTGAAGGGCAAGATCTGGCTGTCGGTCAACGGCACCGAGAAGCAGAAGGGCGATCTGTCCGAGATGATCTGGAACGTGCCCGAGATCATCGCCAAGCTGTCGCTACAGGTGTCGCTCGGCGCCGGCGACATCATCATGACCGGCACGCCCGCCGGCGTCGCCGCGCTTCAGCCCGGCGACAAGATCGAAGCCGGCATCGACGGCATCGGCACGCTGAAGGTGTCGATCGGATAAGGCGTCTTGTCCCGGACGCGATGCAGCGCGAAGCGTTGCTTCGCAGAGCCGGGACCGTTACGCGCATTATCCCTCGAACGGCCCCGGCTCAGCGGAGCGGCATTGCATGCCGCGCCGCGTCCGGGGCACTGACTGCATCACGTCCCCAACATCTTCTCCACAGCCGCCGCGATCGCCAGCAGCTTGCGGTCCTCGCCATGGCGACCGACCAGCATAAGGCCCACAGGCAGCGCATTGCCGAGCCGGATCGGCAGCGAGATCGCGCAGACATCGAAGAAATTCCAGATCGAGGTGTTGCGCAGCGCCCGCGCGTTGATCGCCGCGAAAGCATCCGTGGTCGCGATCTCGTCCATCCTCGGCGGAGCGATGGCGACCGTCGGCATCACCAGCACATCGAGATTGTCGAATACGCTGTCCATCGCGACGATGCCCTGCAGGCGGTCCTGCACGGCGAAGATGTAATCCGGCGCGGTGACGTTCGCCGAGCGCAACAGGCGCATCCGCACATTGGGATCGACACCATCGCCCGCCTCATCCAGCAATGCGCGATGGATGGCATAGGCTTCCGGCGGGGCGACACCGCCGCGCGCATTGGCCGACTGCAGATAGCTCATCGCATCGAGCGCGACGTCGGAGCCTTTCCAGTGCGGCGACAGTTTTGTTAGCGCCGCCGAAAAGGCTTTACTCACGGTGTCGTCGAGATTGTCGATCACGAGGCCCTGGGCAAGACCGACGCGCACCGTTTTCAGATCGATCGCGGCAAGCGGCGCCACTGCCTCGCCGGCCATCACGGCGTCGGCATCGGCGCATGCCGCGACGCTTTTCGCAAGCGGCCCGACGGAGTCCAGCGTGAATGACAGCGGAAACGCGCCGGTGCGCGGCACGCGCTTCACGGTCGGCTTGAATCCGACGACGCCACAGAATGCGCCCGGAATGCGCGTCGAACCGCCGGTGTCGGTGCCGATTGCGATGTCGCACATGCCGTCGGCCACGGACACGCCCGCGCCGGAGGACGAGCCGCCCGGCACGCGCCTGCGGTCCGCCGGATTGCCCGGCGTGCCGAAATGCGGATTGGCGCCGAGGCCCGAATAGGCGAACTCCGTCATGTTGGTCTTGGCGACGATCACCGCGCCCGCCTCGCGAAGCCGCGTGACGATGGCCGCGTCCGCAGCGGCCGGCTTGCCGCGTGAGGCCAGCACCTTGGAGCCGGCGCGGGTGACCTCGCCCTTCACATCGAACAGGTCCTTGACGGTGACGATCGCGCCGTCCAGCGGGCCGATCACGCGGCCCGACTTGCGGCGGGCGTCGGATACATCGGCAGCCTGACGCGCAGCGTCGGCATAAACAGTGAGACAGGCGCGCACGCCTTCACCGGATGGATCGGCAATGCGCGCGAGGGATTGTTCGAGGCGGTCGCGGGAAAATGCAGTCATGTTTTGTCTTGCTTGCGGAGGGAGCCGGAGAATGAGGCGTCCCATGCAAGAAGGCAATATACCGTGCGGCGCGCACGGCTGGCGCGTGACGCTACCAGCGCACCGACTGGCTCGGCACAATGAAGGCGGCCGTATCGGTCCGCGGCGCGTGATCGATGTAACGCACGCCCACCGCGATCAGCACGATCACAGCCATCGCGCCGATGAATTCAAGCAGCCGCTGATCCGGCCAGGATTCGTTCGAGTGGCTTTCATTCGGCTTGCGCATTGTCGTCACTCCTCTTTGCGGAAGCTGTGACATCAATGCGGCACGCGGCGCGAAAGTTCCGTGACGGCAGGATGAACAGTGTGCTGCGTTGCAGCGACGCGACGGTTTTCGCTCCTTCACGGCTTTCGCGACGACGGTATCGAGATGGGATGTTCGCGCCGGAATTTGCCCTATTCGCCCCTTGCCTCGCCGCCTCTTATGTCCATGATGCCGCCGCAAGGGAGGCATCAGCGGGGCGCAGGTGGCGGGGGCGGACAACAACAATACCGGAGCAGATGACAGCCGGACGCGCGGGCGCGTGTCGCCGCGCCATGTCCCGCTGGCGGCGCTGATCGCCGCGCTGGTCTGTGCCGTGACGCTTGCGTCCCCGGCCCGCGCCGCCGATGCGAGCGACGATGACGGCGAAGCTCCAAAGCAGCCGAACGTCTATCTGGACCTCAGCACCACCTACATCACCGTGCCGCCCAATACACTCGCGCTCGGCTTCCGCAATTTCACGCTGCCGCTCGGCGTCGCCGCGCAGAGCGTTCAGATGACCGCGCCGCTGACGGTCGACGTCACCGACCGCCTCTCGGTCTATGGGGGCGTGGGCGCGAATACATCGCGCTCCGATCTCACATCATGGTCGGCGATGACACTCGATAGCTGGCATGTCGGCTTCAATGCCGACATCATCAAGCAAGCGGAAGGACCGGGCCCGACCCTGACCGTGATCTCCACGCTGACGCGGTCGCTCAACAGCCCGCCGGGGCTGGCCGCCACCTCGAACCAGACCGTCCTCGAACTGGACTACGCGCTCGATCAGGACCAGATGCAGGGCTTTCTCGCCGGCACGCGCGTCACCGCCGCGTGGGTGGATTCGGACCTTGTGAAAGTGAACCCGGCGTTCGTCGGCTATGTCGGCGGATATTACCAGTGGGACAGCAACTGGAAGGTCTCGAGCCGCCTCGGCGTGCAGACCTTCGGGGGCGCGCGGATCGGCAATGTGGTGCTGGCGAAGGCGTTCACCCAGCCGACGCTGCGGTTCGATCTGGACAGGATGGACGACAGCGACAACCGGCTGTTCGGCGCCAGCATCGAGGTCGCCTGGACGCCGCAACCCATCGTGCAGATGACACTGCGCACGCCGCTCTATGCGGTGCGCAACTGAGCAGCGGCGCTACACCACCGCATTGGTCGGCGTCGGCCGATCCGTGGTCTGCTGGCCGAACAGGCTTCCGACAAGCTCCACCACCGTGCGCGCGGTCAGCCCGCGGTCGTCCAGAAACGGATTGAGTTCGACCAGATCGAGCGAACGCACGAGACCTGAATCGTGCAGCAGTTCCATCACCAGATGCGCCTCGCGATAGGTCGCCCCGCCCTGCACCGTGGTGCCGACGCCGGGCGCGGTGAGTGGATCGAGAAAATCCACATCGAGCGAGACATGCAGCACGCCGTTCTTCGCCTTCACCCGCTCGATCACCTCGCGGATCAGCACCGCGACGCCGAACTCGTCGATCCGGCGCATGTCCGCGATCCAGACATCGCGGCGGGCGAGCAGTTCGCGCTCCAGCTTGTCCACCGAGCGCAGGCCGAACAGATTCAGTTGCGATGAGGGAATCGGCGCGCGCGGATCGCCCGCCAGCAAATCGTCGAGCCCGCCCTCGCCGCAAAGAAACGCGCCGGACATGCCGTGCATGTTGCCGGTAATGGTGGTGGCCGGCGTGTTGTAGTCGGCATGGGCATCGAGCCACAGCACGAACAGGTTGCGCCCCTGTTCCCGCCAATGCCGGGCGACGCCGTTGACAGAGCCCATCGACAGCGAATGATCGCCGCCGAGAAACACCGGCAGTGCGCCGGAACGCGCCATCGCATAGGCGCGTTCGCTGGTGGCGCGAATCCAGCCTTGAATCTCGCGGTAGTGCTTGGTGTTCGGCGGCACTGGACCGTCGATGAATTCCAGGTCGCGCGGCAGAAGATCGCCGTGATCCTCCACCGTGAAGCCGAGGCTCTCCAGCAGCACAGCCAGCCCCGCTGTGCGCAGCGCCGCGGGGCCCATCAGCGCGCCTTTCTGCGATGCGCCGACTTCAATGGGCACGCCGAGCAGCGCGACGGTGCCGGGACTGCCGTTCGATCTGTGGGACACAATGACCTCGCATCAATGGAACCTGTGGGGCGTCCGCGAGCATAACAATTCCGCATCTGTAAAAAAGACAGCGGGGCTTTTCGCCCGGGGTCGCGGAACCCGTCGCGGGCCCCGCCGTTAGCGGCACATTCCAATCTCGCCGCGCAGCCTTTCGCGCGCATGTGACACAAGGATGACCGCCATGAAACACATCATGATCGCAGCCGCCGCGGCGGCGCTTCTTTCCAGCGCAGCTTTCGGCCAGTCGCTTGGCGAAAAGACCGGCGTCAATTCCACGCTCGGCATCAGCCCCACCACACAGGATTTCGTGAAGGAGGCCGCGACCAGCGACATGCTGGAGATTGCCGCCGCCAAGATCGCGCAGACCAAAGGTAACGCGGATGAAAAAGCCTTCGCCGCGCAGATGATCACCGACCACACCAAGACATCCGCCGATATCAAGGGGCTGATCGCAGCGGGCGACGTGAAGGCGGAGCTTCCGACCGCGCTGGATTCCTCATCGCAGGCCAAGCTGGACGACCTGAACAAGGTGACCGCGGACAAATTCGCCGCCACCTACGATCCGATGCAGGTCTCGGCGCATAAGGATGCGGTGTCGCTGTTCGAGCGCTATTCTTCCGGCGGCGACAATCCGAAGCTGAAGGACTGGGCCGGAAAGACCCTGCCCGCGCTGAAGCACCATCTCGATATGGCGCAGAAGATGGACCAGAACCGCCGCGCCGCCACGGTGGGCAGTTCGACCAACAATCCGGTGAGCGGCACGGGGCCGGTGCGCTAAGCCGCGCGAGCCGAAACGATGCAAACGAAAAGCCCCGGAGCGATCCGGGGCTTTTGACGAAGATTTCGCCGGCATCACACGGCAAAAAGCCCCATCATTCCTGACGGGGCTTGGTGACAATCCGTTTCAGTACATCCGTGAAACAGGTCGTGAAGTTCTCTTCCCTTAAGGAAGCGGTCGGCCGGTCCGGTACATCCGCGGAGCGGCCGTCCTGAACTTCTGCGTGACGCATCATCGGCTATGCCGGACGATGCGTCATCGAATCTTAGAGAAGCGACAGATTTTCCGCGCTGGTCTTGCCGCGCATCTTGTCCGTCTTGGCCTCAAAGGACACCTTCTGTCCTTCGGCGAGGCCGGTCAGGCCAGCACGCTCGACAGCGCTGATGTGAACGAACACATCGGTGCCGCCATCGCTCGGCTGAATGAAACCGAAACCCTTTTGGCCGTTGAACCACTTCACAGTACCAGTCGTCATAACAAACAATCCTTCAGGCGCAGACATGCGCAACTCCGCACGACATCGCGCGAAGCAAAATCCAATCTAGCGATGTCTTTGGATAAGGAGCCGGAGGGGACTTAAACGTCCAAAAGGGCGCTTTAACAAAAGCTGTGCCGCAAATCGAATAACACGCGTTTAACAGGCCTCGGCCCAATAGCAAGGATTCAATTGTGGTCGTTTGAAGACGGCGACCTCGTTTCGCGGCAAATCGTGCCTATATATCAACGAGATTAATGTTCCAGGAAAGGCGACCGATGACAAAAGAACCGAGCGCCACTCAAATTGCCCGCGCCGAGCGGATGCGCGTTGCAGCCAAGGAAGGCGCCGAAGCGCGCGCCGTTATTGCCGCGCGCGATATCGCGATCCGCAAGAACATGGACCGGCTGAAAGCGCTGCGTCTTGCGAAGGAAGCGGAAGACGCGACGCTCGCAGCATCGCAGCCTGCGCCGATCAAGAAACGCAGCGGGAAGACAAAAGTGCTGGCCGAGACCTGACCGGTCGCAGCGCTCCGCCCTTCGCGCAACGCATGACAAAAAAGCCCCGGATCGCTCCGGGGCTTTCTGATTTGTGCTGTCATCCTTCGAGGCTCTGGCTTTGCCCTCACACCTCAGGATGACGGTTCTGATCTATCGCGGTCATCCTGAGGCGCGCGCTCTTGCGCGCCGAAGGATGACGAGCAACCATCAATACCGGTAGTGATCGCTCTTGAACGGGCCTTCCTGCTTCACGCCGATGTAGTCGGCCTGATCCTTGCGCAGCTCGGTGAGCTTCACGCCGATCTTGGCGAGGTGCAGACGCGCAACCTTCTCGTCGAGCGACTTCGGCAGCACGTACACTTCCTTCTTGTACTTGCCGTCCTTGTTGTTGGCGTAGAGTTCGATCTGCGCCAGCGTCTGGTTGGTGAACGACGCCGACATCACGAATGACGGGTGGCCCATCGCGTTGCCGAGGTTCACGAGGCGGCCTTCGGACAACAGGATCATGCGCTTGCCGTCGGGGAAGGTGATTTCGTCCACCTGCGGCTTGATGTTGTCCCACTTCATGTTCTTCAGGGTCGCGACCTGAATTTCGTTGTCGAAGTGGCCGATATTGCAGACGATGGCGCGATCCTTCATCGCGCGCATATGGTCGATGGTGATGATGTCCTTGTTGCCGGTCGCGGTGACGAAGATATCGGCCTGCGGTGCGGCCTGCTCCATGGTCACGACCTCATAGCCTTCCATCGCCGCCTGCAGCGCGCAGATCGGATCGATTTCGGAGACCATCACGCGGCAGCCGGCCTGACGCAGCGAGGCGGCCGAGCCCTTGCCGACATCGCCGAAGCCAGCGACCATCGCGACCTTGCCCGACATCATGACGTCGGTGCCGCGGCGGATGCCGTCCACCAGCGATTCACGGCAGCCATAGAGGTTGTCGAACTTCGACTTGGTGACCGAGTCGTTGACGTTGATGGCAGGCCACAGCAGCGTGCCGGCCTTCTGCATGTCGTAGAGGCGATGCACGCCCGTGGTGGTTTCTTCCGACACGCCCTTGATGCTGTCGGCAATCGCCTTGAAATAACCCTTCGGCTTTTCCTTGAGCTGCTTCTTGAGCAGCGCGAAGAACACTTCTTCTTCCTCGGAGCCCGGCTTGTCGAGGAATGCGGTGTCGCCCTGCTCGGCGCGCAGGCCGAGATGGACGTACATGGTCGCGTCGCCGCCGTCGTCCAGGATCATGTTCGGGTGGCCGCCGCCATGCCAGTCGAACAGCTTGGCGGTGTAGTCCCAGTAATCCTTCAGCGTTTCGCCCTTGATCGCGAACACCGGAATGCCCGCAGCAGCGATCGCAGCAGCAGCATGATCCTGCGTCGAATAGATGTTGCACGAGACCCAGCGGATGTCGGCGCCGAGCGCCTTCAGGGTTTCGATCAGCACGCCGGTCTGAATGGTCATGTGCAGGGAGCCTGCGATACGCGCGCCCTTCAAAGGTTGCTTGGGGCCGTACTCCTCGCGTGTGGCCATCAGGCCCGGCATTTCGGTTTCAGCGAGCGAGAGTTCCTTGCGGCCGAAGTCGGCCAAGCCGATGTCGGCAACGATGTAGTCGGTGAAGCCTGCGGGGGCTTTGGTCATGTTGAGATATTCCTTCGGGTTACGGTCTGCTCCCTCTCCCCGTTTACGGGGAGAGGGTTGGGGTGAGGGGCAAGATCACAGCCACACTCACAGGTTCGTCGTCATCTCAAGAGCCCCTCACCCGACCGCTTCGCGGTCGACCTCTCCCCGTCAGAACGGGGCGAAGTGAAGGAAGAGGCGACCTCTCCCCGCTCGCGGGGAGAGGTTAGAAAAATCAAACCGCCTTCTTCAGCGTTTCGGCGAGGTCGGTCTTCTCCCACGAGAAGCCGCCGTCAGCGTCCGGCGTGCGGCCGAAGTGGCCGTAAGCCGAGGTGCGCGCATAGATTGGCTTGTTGAGGTCGAGATGCTTGCGGATGCCGCGCGGCGTCAGATCCACCGACTCGGCGACGGCCTTCTCGATCTTGTCGTCGGCAACCTTACCGGTGCCGTGGGTGTCGATGTAGATCGACAGCGGACGCGCCACGCCGATGGCATAGGCCAACTGCAGCGTGCAGCGATCCGCAAGACCAGCCGCGACGACGTTCTTCGCGACATAACGTGCCGCATAAGCCGCCGAACGGTCGACCTTGGTGGAGTCCTTGCCGGAGAACGCGCCGCCGCCATGCGGAGCCGCGCCGCCGTAAGTGTCGACGATGATCTTGCGGCCAGTGAGGCCTGCGTCACCATCCGGACCGCCGATGAAGAACTTGCCGGTCGGGTTGATGTGCCAGATGGTCTTGTCGGTGATCCAGCCTTCCGGCAGCGCCTTGCGCACGTAAGGCTCGACACGCTCGCGCACCTGATTGGACGACATGTCCTCGACGAGGTGCTGATGCGAGACGACGATCTCGCGCACGCCGACAGGCTTGCCGTTTTCATACTGCACGGTGACCTGGCTCTTGGAGTCCGGGCCGAGCACCTTCTCGACGCCCGAGTGACGAGCTTCCGAGATCAGGCGCAGGATCTTGTGCGCGTAGAAGATCGGCGCCGGCATCAGTTCCGGCGTCTCGTTGGTGGCGTAGCCGAACATGATGCCCTGATCGCCCGCGCCCTCTTCCTTGTTGGTGCCGGGCTGCAGCGCGTCGACGCCCTGCGCGATGTCCGCGGACTGCGGATGCAGCAGAATTTCGATGTCGCAGGTCTTCCAGTGGAAGCCTTCCTGCTCGTAGCCGATGTCCTTGATCGCGGCGCGCACGGTGGCCTCGATCTGCTCGTTGGTGACGGTCGCGGGCCCGCGGGTTTCGCCGGCGATCACGACCTTGTTGGTGGTGGCCAGCGTTTCGCACGCGGCGCGGATCGCCCACGGATCGATGCCCGCCTTCGGGCCTTCGCGGAAGAACAGATCGACGATCTCGTCCGAGATCCGGTCGCAGACCTTGTCCGGATGGCCTTCGGACACCGATTCAGAGGTGAACAGATAAGACGCGCGCATCAAACAATCCCTTTCAGATAGGCCGCGATCGGCCCGTTTGGATTTTCAACAAATTCGTTTCAATCGCGACGCCGTGAGATGACGTAGGATTCATCGTAAAACCAGAGCCCGTTATGCTTGCGCAAAACCTCTCTGGTGGCGTCGAGATAGCGTCCGCTTTGCGTGACTTCGTCCAGGCGGTCGTCTTCGACCTGAGCGACATACACCGCCGCGTTCCATGCTGCAAAGGCCGTCGAGGTCCCGATCGGCCCCGTCACCTCATTGGGCAGGGCTTCCATGTCGTATCGGAAGATCGAGCGGTTATCCGCGTAGGCATTGAAGTTAAGATCGCGCCCGGCTGAGCCGAGTTCGTATTTCACCGCGCGCAGCAATTCATGACGGCTGACCGCGAAAGGATTTTCTCCGGGCCACACCGATTGCACGATCTCCATGCCGGGATCGTGACCGTAGGAGTGAATCCCGATCAGACGGCCACCCGCGCGCAGCGAACGCGCCAGCGGTGCGATGATCTTCTTGGCGCGAAAATTCAGCGACGATTTGGCGCGATAGGGCTGCGAGGCGATCACAAGATCGAAATTGGCTTCGACCCTGCCCGCGCGGGGGATCATCGCATCGAGCAGGAAGCGATGATCCTCGCGGTAGATCACCAGCGCGATCGGGCGCTCATAGACCGGCATGCCGGACCGGGGCGACACGCTGGCGCGCCAGTTTTCCTCGAGAAATGGCTGCAAATCCGCGATCTGTGTTTCGAACTCGCCGGAGGAGGAACCGCGCAGCGCGACCTCCCGCCAGATCATTCCGGCCGCCGCTGTCGGCGACTTCGGCGCCAGCCACGGCGCTTCGGCGTAATTCATATTGGTGAGAACGAACACGCTTGCCGGATGTTCGAAAAGACGGTCCGGCACCTTCTGCAGGGTCAGCCGCACGTCTTCGAGGCTGATCTCCTTGCCCGCCATGTAAAATGGCATGTTCGGAAACCGGCTGTGCATCGCGCGCATCACCCGCGCCATCACGGTGCCGTCACCCACGCCCGCATCAAACACCCGCAAGGCCGGCGGGCGCGGATGAAGGCTGCCCAGCTCCAGCGCCACGCGATCGGCGATCACCCGTTTCTCGGAACAGGTATGGACGAACAGCAGATACTTCTGCCGGTTCTCGAAAAACCGGAAATTGCCCGTGGGATCGCGCTTCTCGATCGGCGATTCTGGCATGGCCACGACCGGCACGCCGTCCCCAAGAAATGATTGAATCCGCTCCAGCGTATCGACGGTGATCCGCTTGCCTTCGCGCAGCCGATGCACCAGCTTGCCGTCGTTCACCGCGCGACGGCCGAACGTCGATTCCGCCATTCCCGCCTGACGGCAGTATTCGGAAATCTGAGCCAGGAGCTGGTCGTTTTTCATCAGACCGTTGGGCAGCGGTTGAGTGGGACGAATTTTGTGGGCAGAACCATTTTATGAACGCGTTCGTATCATCATCTGCCCACGATGAGAACAGGACTTCAGAGAAATTCCAGCCTTTATTTTGGCGGTTTGTCGACCCACTGAAGCGGGGATGGTGATCCCCATGGGGACGGCCATCCCATTCTTTTTCGGACAGTTGATTCCATGCTTTCCAGATTTGCCGCATCGCTCGTTCTGTTTGCCGCGCTGACCATAGCGGCCTGCGCGACAGCGGCGCCGACCGGCAAATGGCTGGCCGAGGACATCGATGGCGGCGGCGTGATCGACCGCCTGCAGACAACGCTGGAAATTCGCGACGACGGCATCGTCACCGGCACCGGCGGCTGCAACCGCTATGCGGGCTCGACGATCATCAGCGGCAGTTCGATCAAGTTCCTGCCGCTGGCCTCCACGCGCATGGCCTGCTCCACCGCCGCGATGCGGCAGGAATCGAAATTTCACGCGGCTCTCGAAAAAGTCCGCTCGTGGCGGATCGATCAGCGGCAACGGAAACTGATCCTGCTCGACGGCGGCGGATTCGACCTGATCCGCTTCAGCCGGATGGACTAAGGCACCGGCAGGCGCCTGCACCGTATTATTGTCAAAATTACTTTCCGGGCATGTCACATCCCGCCCTGCTGCCTCGTCTTGAGAGCGAACGGGTGCGGCAGGCCTCTCTTGATGGCCCCCCGCGCCCCTACCCGCCGCCAGCGCGGCTTCAGGCAGACAGAGGATGTCATGAAAATCGTCGTGATAGGAGGCTCAGGCCTCATTGGGTCGAAAACCGTCAACAACCTGCGTCAGCGCGGCCATGAGGTGATCGTGGGCACACCGTCCACCGGCGTCAACACGGTGACCGGCGAAGGACTCGCGGAAGCCTTCGCGGGCGCGGACATCGTGATCGACGTGGCGAACTCGCCGTCGTTCGAGAGCACAGCGGCCCATGCCTTCTTTGACGCAGCGGGACGCAATATCTTCGCGGCGGAAAAGGCCGCAGGCGTAAAACATCATGTCGCGCTGTCCGTGGTCGGCACCGAAAGACTGCTTGAATTCGGATATTTCGGCGCGAAGCTGCTGCAGGAGCGCCTTATCAAGGGATCAGGGCAGCCCTATACGCTGGTGCGGGCCACGCAGTTCTTCGAGTTCGTCGGCGGCATCGCGCAGGAAGCGACGCAGGGCGCGACGGCGCGCGTTTCACCGGCGCGAATTCAGCCGATGGCCGCCGAAGACGTTGCGGCGTTTGTCGCGAACGCCGCGCTGGGCGCTCCCCTGAACGGCATGTTCGAGATTGCGGGGCCGGAGTCGTTCCAGCTCGACGAATTGGTGCGCACGTACGTCGCCGCCAAAGGCAACAAGACGAATGTCATCACCGATCCAGAGGCGCGCTATTTCGGCATCAGGCTCGACGACCGCTCGCTGACGCCGGCTGCAGGCGCGAAGATCGGCGCCATCACGTTCGGGCGCTGGCTCGCCAGTCAATCAGACGCCGCTGCCGCATAACCCGTCAAACAGGAGATTCACATGTTGAAGACAATTCTCGGCGCCGCGGCTTTCAGCTTTGCCCTTGTGGCCGGCGCATCGGCTCACGATGCCGCCAACGAAGCCAAGGTCACGGTGGTGTTCGATCATGTTCTTCCGAACGTGAAGGGCAAGAGCATGAAGGGCGTGCTGGTCGAATACGGCCCCGGCGGATCGTCGGCGGCCCATACGCATCCCGCCTCCGCCTTCATCTATGCGACCGTTCTGAAAGGCGCGATCCGCAGCAAAGTGAACGACGGGCCGGAAAAGGTCTATCGCGCAGGCGAGAACTTCGCCGAAATGCCGGGCGACCGGCATGCCGTCAGCGCCAATGCAAGCGCCACCGAACCGGCGAGCCTGCTCGCCGTGTTCGTGGTCGACAGCACCGATACAAAGCTGGTGACGCCTTACAACAAGTAATCCGATCGACTAACCTATCTACACTCTGCAACGGAGACTCCCATGACCCAGAGACTTGATGCCCCGTTCAAACTGGCGCCCGAAAGCTACAAGGCGATGGCGGCGCTCGAGGCCGCGATCAAGGCTAGCGGCCTCGAACACAGCCTGATCGAGCTGGTGAAGATGCGCGCCTCGCAGATCAACGGCTGCGCCTTTTGCATCCACATGCATGCGACCGACGCGCGCAAGGCCGGCGAAACCGAAATGCGGCTCCACATGCTGAACGCCTGGCGCGAGTCCACCTTCTATACGCCGCGCGAGCGCGCCGCACTGGCATGGACCGAAAGCCTGACGCTGATCGCCGCCACCGGCGCACCCGACAAGGACTATGACATGCTCAAGAGCGAGTTCAACGAGTCCGAACAGGTCAACCTCACTCTGTTGATCGGCGCTATCAATGCGTGGAACAGACTCGCGATCGGATTCCGCCTGGCGCATCCGAAGGAAGGCGGCCGTGCCGCGGCCTGAAGACAGTACAAAGATATTCGAGGTGCACCGGCCCCGGCTGGTGCGCCTCGCCTATCGCATGCTCGGCTCGATGGCTGAGGCGGAAGACGTCGTGCAGGATGCATGGCTGCGCTGGCAGCAGGTCGACCCCGCAGCCGTCGAGGCGCCGCCAGCGTTTCTCTCTCGCATTGTCACGCGGCTCTGCCTCGATGTTATGAAGTCCGCGCGTGTGCGCCGCGAGTCCTATGTCGGTTCGTGGCTGCCGGAGCCGATGATCGAGGAGCCGCACGCCATGGATGACGACGATCTCACGCTAACTTTGATGCTGGCGCTTGAGCGGCTGTCGCCATTGGAGCGAGCGGCGTTCCTGCTGCACGATGTGTTCGGCATACCGCTCGAGGAGGTCGCGGTCACGGTGGAGCGCGAACCCGCCGCCGTTCGCCAACTTGCCGCCCGCGCACGCAAGCACGTGCAGGAACAGCGGCCGCGCTATGCCGTCGCCGACGACGAAGGAAGCCGCATCGCGGAAGCCTTCTTCATCGCCTCGCGCAGCGGAGACACCGGCGCGCTGCGCTCGCTCCTTGCGCAGAATGTCGTGGTCCGCGCAGACGGCGGCGGCAAAGTCAACGCCTTCATCAACCCGATCTTCGGACTGGAGCGCGTGCTGCGCCTGTATGAAGGACTCAAGCGCAAGCTCGCCGAGCGCCCTTCGCGGGATCTGTTTCGCCCGATGCGCATCAACGGCCTGCCCGGCTATATCAGCTACGAACGTGACGACGTGTTTCAGACCACGGCGCTCGCCATCGAGAATGGCAAAATCGTGGAGATCTACATCACCCGCAACCCCGACAAGCTGCGTCATGTCATTGCGGCGCTTGGCATTTCGGACACGCAGACAACGCAGCACTAGCCGCCCGAGGCAAAGGGCGAAACGGTGACAAACCTGGCTGCAAAGGGCGGCATGGTGACGGCATTGAGTCCGCGGCCCACACCGAAAATGGCCTCACCCTGGCCCCGTCATCCCAATGCCCATTCCTGGAAGATGAATAAATCCGCGCGGTGGGACGCGATCTATCGTCTCCACACGTCAGTCGCGATGTC
>Ga0066256_1000654_pt1 | contig 74136 bp, 72 predicted proteins | sample ThiBio_1000_biof_FD_87107 | JGI IMG/M metagenome (GOLD analysis project Ga0066256, IMG submission 87107) | Wastewater bioreactor microbial communities from Cape Town, South Africa - Thiocy_expt_1000_biof (version 2) | ecosystem: Engineered > Bioreactor > Thiocyanate-remediating >... | reverse complement strand
TCTTCGGGAAACTCAAAAACGCCAGAGGCTTGGCCACCAGATACGACAAACGAAGCGATAACTTCCTCGCTGCCATCAAGCTCTTCTGCACACGCCTATGGATCGCCGCTAATGAGTCTACGCCCTAGTCCCCTTCGACGTCCGCGACGAATTCGTCGTCGTCCATCTAGTGGCGCGTCAGCTTCGCCTTCGGCGAGGCGGCAAGGTGCTGTGCATCTATAATCAGGCGCCAGAACCCTATGGGGTGGATCATGGGACGAACACCGGGTCGCCCCATGTCGAGCGCACCATCACACATCCGCAGGAATGAGCCATGGTCGAAGATCCATCCTCTGTTTCGCGCCCTCTGCCGAGCGCCGATCTCACGCCGGAAAGAGACGAGATCCTGCACGAGCGCGGTATCGAGCCGATCGGGGGGATGACGCCTTCCAAGCGTAATACCGCCCTCATCTTTGCCGGCACGGCGATGGTACTCGGCATCCTGTGGGTTAATTCCGGGACGAGCCAACAGGCCTCCAATCGTGACCTCACTGCCCCGGGCGGGGCGGCCCAAGAGCGGCGCGATATCGTGGCGCGGGAAACCGTCGATTACGCGGCGGTCGCGCCGCAGCCGAGACCGCTGGGCGCAGGCGGGAGCGACCCCAACGCACCGGTGCTCAATCCCGCAGCGGGGGTTCCTGGCCCCGACGGTCAGATCGTCCCTGCCATGCAGCCCGGTGCGGCGCCAGGACCGACAGGAGGGGCGGGCGCCCGGCCGAACCTGGCCGACCAGGCGCGACGATCGACACTCATCGCCTATGGCGGGCGCGATCTCGGTGGGGAGACCTCGCAAGGCCCGGCGGCGGCTTCGGGCGCGCAACCGACCGAAAATTCAGGAACGCCAGGGAGTACGGAGGGCGGGGCGCCCAATGCGCTGGATTTGCTGCGACAAAGCTCCGCAATCGGAGAGGCGCGAGCCTCGATGCTCCCCAATCGCAATTTTCTGATCACTGCGGGGACATTGATTCCCTGCACCCTTCAGACGGCCATCAATTCCGCGCAGCCTGGATACACGTCCTGCCTGATTCCACGGGACGTGTACTCCGAGAATGGCCGGGTCGTGCTCATGGAAAAGGGTACGCGCGTGCTCGGCGAGTATCGCGGGGGCATCCAACAGGGGCAGAACCGCCTCTTTGTGCTTTGGACCCGGGCGGTGACGCCACAAGGCGTCCGCATCGACCTTGCCTCGCCTGGGTCAGACGCGCTCGGCCGCGCCGGACTCGCCGGAGCGGTCGACAGCTTCTTCTGGGCACGGTTCGGCGGCGCGCTCCTACTCTCGCTCGTCGATGACGCCGCCTATATTGCCGGGCAGGCCGCATCGAGCGGCAACGGCAATTTCAACAATGTCACGCGTGCGCCGAGCGAAGGGGCCGCGATCGCGCTCCAGAACAACATCAACATCCGGCCGGTGCTGAAAAAGAACCAGGGCGAGGAGGTCGGTATCTTCGTCGCCAAGGACTTCAACTTCGCCGATGTCTACAATCTGGAGCTGCGGCGGTAAACCATGCGCGATACCGCCGTCCTCCGCCATTATCTCGAACCGCTTCTTCCGTTGCTGGAGCCGGATGATGTAACCGAGCTCGTCATCAACCGCCCGGGCGAGGCGGGGATCGAGGACCGGCAGGGGTGGCGATGGCATGAGTTGCCTGAACTGGACAGCGAGTGGCTTGGAACGCTCGCCGTCGCCGCGGCAAGCTTCACGCACCAGGACATCGATGGGCAGACGCCGATCTGTTCGACCGTCCTTCCAGGCGGCGAGCGCTGCCAGATCGTGATCCCGTCGGTGACGCCGAGCGGCTGCCCGTCCTTTACGATACGCAAGCCCTCGACCGTAACCCTGCCGATCGACCAGCTCGCACGCGCTGGCCTCTTTGACACGACGCGCGCGAGCGCCCGGGGCCTTACCGAAACCGACACTGCGTTGGTGGCGCTTCGCGACGCGGGGGACTGGCCGGCCTTCTTCAAGATCGCGGTCGCCGCGCGCAAGAATATCCTGGTCAGCGGTGCAACCGGGTCCGGCAAGACGACCTTGGCGAAAGCGCTCATCCAGCTCATCCCGCCCGACGAGCGATTGCTTACGATCGAGGACACGCGCGAACTCATCGTGCCCCATCGCAATGTCGTTCACCTGGTCTATTCGAGCGAAGGGCAGGGCCTTGCAAAGGTCGGTCCCAAGCAGCTGCTCGAAAGCGCGCTGCGCATGCGCCCGGATCGCATCCTGCTGCAGGAGCTGCGCGACGGCACCGCCTTCTTCTATTTGCGGAACGTCAACTCGGGACACCCTGGTTCGATCACCACCGTCCATGCCGGCTCTGCCGCGGGCGCCTTCGAGCAGCTGACGCTACTGGTCAAGGAATCCGAGGGCGGCCGAGATCTCGCGCGCGATGATATCCGCGGACTTTTGCGCATGCTCATCGATGTGGTCGTCCAGACCCGGCGCCATGGCGGCCGCTTCGAGGTCGAAGAGGTCTATTTCCACCCGAAGGTGGGCGATGCCGGTGCAGCGTAACTTCTGGATCATCGGCCTGGCCGTTGCCGGTGGCACCATATCGTGCTGCGCGATCGCCATGCTGGTTGCCCTCTTTGGGATGGGCCAGATCGGCCCCAACACCGACATCACGGCCTTGCCCGCGTGGTTGTGGTATTATCGGGCGGACCCGCTGCTTATTCTTTGGCTAAAGCGCGGGGCGCTGGCGGGCGCTCTTCTGGTCGGGCTCCTCGCAATCGGGATTCTGCGCCGCGGGCCGGCATTGCACGGCACCGCCCGGTTTGCGCGCGAAGGCGAGATCCGGCGGGAGGGCCTTCGCGCGGCTGCCGGCATCGTTGTCGGCCGCAAGGCTGGACGTTTTCTGATATTCGGCGGGAGCGAACATGTTCTGCTCGAGGCGCCCACACGCGCGGGGAAGGGCGTCGGCGTCGTCATTCCCAATCTGCTGACCTGGCCAGATTCGGTGGTCGTGCTCGACGTGAAACGGGAGAACTGGGGCGCAAGCGCGGGGTATCGTGCGCGTGCCGGCCAGGCCGTGCACCTGTTCGATCCGCTCGATGCGGAGGGGCGGACGGCGCGGTACAACCCCTTGGCGCACATCAGGCGGACTGATGACATCGAGGTCGTCAACGAGCTGCAGAAGATCGCGGGCATGCTTTTCCCCGCGCCGGAGCGATCCGATCCGTTCTGGGCGGAGGCTGCGCGAGCGGCCTTTGTCGGCGTCGGCGCCCTGGTCGCATCCAACCCGGGCCTGCCCTTCACCATCGGCGAGATATACCGCCGCCTCACGACTGGCGATCCCAAGAGCGACCTTCCCGCAGCGCTTCAGGAAGCCCGCAGGGTGGGCCAGCGCCTCAGCCAAGCCTGCGTGTCCGCGATCCAAGATTTCACCTCGGCCTCGGACAACACCTTTTCCGGGATCAAGCAGACCATCACCGCACGGCTCAATCTCTGGCTCAACCCCATGGTGGATACCGCCACCTCGGAGAGCGACTTCGACCTGCGCGAGGTGCGGCGTCGGCGCATGTCGATTTACCTTGGCGTGTCGCCCGACAATATCGACCGCATCGCGCCGATCTACAGTCTGTTCCTGCAGCAACTCGTGGATCTCAACACCCGCGACCTTCCTGAGGGCGCTAGCAATGTCCCGGTCCTGGTCCTGCTCGACGAGTTCGCCAGGCTCGGCAAAGCCTCGGTGATTGCGAGCGGCTTCTCCTACGTCGCCGGCTATGGCCTGCGCCTGGTTCCGGTCATTCAGAGCCGATCCCAGCTTCGCGCAATCTACGGTCCCGATGTCACCGACGAGATCATCGCCAATTGCGGCCTCGAGGTTGTCTTCACGCCTAAGGAGCTGAAGGTCGCGAACGAACTTTCCGAACGGCTCGGCTTTTTCACGATGAACGTGAAATCCCGCAGCCGTACCATCCACGGGCTACTGGCGAACCGGAGCATCTCGGAATCTGATCAGCGCCGCGCGCTCCTGCTGCCGCAAGAGCTCATGCAGCTGCCGAAGAACGAGCTCCTGCTCCTTCGCGCCGGCATCCCCCCAATTCGAGGGCGCAAGATCGCCTATTACCGGATGCCACGCTTCACGCGACGGGTGGTTGCTCCGCCTGTGCCGTCCGCCCGTCCAATCGCGGCAATGCTTTCCCCACCTACGCCGGCTTCAGCGCGGCAGGGCGCTGGTACACCCGGTCTGAGCGGCGCCCCACAGCAACCGGCGACAAGCTCGGGCGGGACCATACAGGAGGAAATTGTGATGCGGGAAATGACCGACGCCGAGCTGGCAGGTGCGGCCGAGATCACGGATGACATGCTGGTTCTGGGCGACCTGGCCGAACTACCGCCCCCGGGCGACGAGGCCGCCGCGATCGCCTTCGTGTCGGCGATGGTCGAGCGGGCACTTTTGCCACCGGTCGGGCAGCCATCCACATCTATTATCCAGGAAAGGACAGCCCATGTCCGCTGAGAAGTCCGAGAATTCGCGGGGCGCCAGGAAGCGCGCCAATGCCATTTCGATTGGTGAAGGTCAGTCCGTACCGCGTTCTGGGAAAGACACGCGTGACGACATTCCCAAGAAGCCCGGCACCTCTAACAAAGGCAAGGAGGGGGCGGGGGTTCTGCCCCGATCAATTTCTGCCGGCGACATACCGGAGCCCCTGCAAAAGCGCTACTTTTCGTCGACCGGCAAATGGTCGGGCGAACCGGCCTACTTCACGACGGCCCGGGCGAAGGAGCCTGCATTTCGGGACCAAGGACGGCGTCTTGTCACCTCGAGCGAGAGTGAGGAGGTCGTGCGTGATCTCGTCGCCATCGCCCGGCATCGCGGGTGGTCGAATGTTCATCTTACTGGCAGCGAAGCCTTCCGCCGGGCAGCATGGCTCGAGGCCAGTCGCCAAGGATTGGAAGTACGAGGATATCGGCCGAACGAACGCGACCTACAAGAATTGGATCGGCTACAGCGAGACAAGAGCCGCAACAGTATCGCGCCGGCTGCCGTTCCGTCATTCAGCCGGGAGGCCGGCCGAGATCAGTCACAGACTCACGAGCGCTCGGCTCGATCCCGAGCCGCGGCGTCCGGGGACAGAAACGAGCGAGCCGCGCAAAGTCAGTTGCGAGTGATCGAGGCAGTGGTGCGAACCGCATTGTTCGACAATCCCGAAGCGATCTCGCGTGTTATGAAGGTCGCGACCACGAAACTGCAAAACCACGTCGACCGAGGTGATCAAATTCGCCCTGCCATGGTCAGGGAAACGCGCGAGCGAAAGCCGGTCGAAGTTGCATCCATCCGACAGGAGCCCTCAAGAATTCATCCGTCTATCCAGCGATCTCGCGGCCGATAGCGCCACGTCCCATCGTTCAATTCCTTTACCGACGGCGCTACTGATGCGCGACGGCGATCAGACGAAGAAGCGCGTCCTCGGCGTCAACGTTCGCGTCAATGCATTGTCCGTTCTCACAGAATAGCACGAACGCTTTGGTACCGGCATTCTTCGCGCTGCGGTAGATGATGCCGTCCAGCATTTGGCCATCGCGGAGCTGGAAAACCCGTCGAAAATATTCGGTAACGATCTGGGTCGGGACATATTCGATATGCTCCCGGCCGTCGCGCGCGATCGGCTGCGAAATGTCGGCGGCAAATGCGTGAAGAAACCGCAACGAGTGGATCATTTCCTGTCGCGCCATGTCGAATACGCTCGGTATGGACGGAAGCTCGGCGAGGTCCAGCACAGTCAGGTCGCGCACCGGCCGGAAAGTGCCGACTGACAAAACCTTGCCGGCATGCACGTCCGGATCAAAGGTCTCTGCATGTGCCGTTGCAGCGTCGAAGGCGCCGTAGAACATCGGAATGCCAGCGGGGCTCATGCGGTTCGACTGCCGGGCATGCTCCGGCTTGGGCGTACCGATCGCCGTCCCCGTGATCTGTGGTTGATCATCGACGCGGATGCGAACCAAGTCGGTATCGGCACCGATCGTCTTTATCAGGCCTTCATCGGCGAGTTTCGAGCGGATCATGTCCGAAACCGAACCAAGTACCTCTCCCGGCGTCAGCTCGTCATAGCCCTCATGATTGGTCTGTAGGAAGAAGTAGCGCGTGTGGTTCTTCGTGAACGCCTTGAAGCTGTCCCACGCCCAGGTCAGACGCTGGCTGTCGGTTCCGCGATAGAACTCCCGTTCGACCCAGGCCTCGCATTCGATCATGTAATCGAGCGCCGCAAGCACGTCATCGTTTTCGGAGAAGCTGGCATCGTAAAGGACGTCGGAGGTCGTGGAGAGCGGAGCCTGCCATCCCCCTTCACGAGAAATATACATGATTCCTTCGTTGGTGGGTTCGTTCCAGTCGAACCCTAGGCCGCCGAGGACGATCCCGGTGAATGTCTCGAAGGGCGCGGCGATCGGCTGCTCAGATGCGGCGTCACAGAAGCTGCAGGTCTCACTCTCGGCATTCCCTGCGATCCATTCGGCGAGGAATTCATCTGAAACGCAATCCGGGCAGATGTGATCGTCGGATTCGCCGTAACCGCGCTCCTCCATCTCCATCATATATGCCTTCACGATGCCCATCAGATCATTTGCTCCTTCGACGTGGGAGGTAAAGGCAGGCGGAGCCAAAGTCATCAAGATCCACCTCGCACAATCCGGCTCGGCCCACATGTCGATGTCGGGACACGGCGAACCGCTCCGCCAAAAACCGGATCAGGATCGATTGACGCGCTGCTTCTTCGCAGCCCGCCATTCCGACAGCGCCTCTTCAAGCGCTTCGATCGCCTCGTCGCACGCACGGCATGAACGCATATAGGACCGCAGCTTCGGCCCACTGCTGGTATCCACTGGGAAGGTGCGGTCCTGCGCTGCATCGCGCGCGAGATCGCCGATTGGGTCATTCCGCTTGGTCTGCGTGTGCAGCCAGTGCGCGAAGGTGCCGGACTTCGGTTCCGGCATCGGGTCGGGGTCCAGGGCCAACTCGGCGTTCGGATTGTTCTGCTCCCGACGAAGGCCGACCTTGCGATGAACGGCCGCGACGATCAGCGCGCCGTTAGCGATATAGGAGGCAAGGCCGTTTTCCTTGCCCCAGCGTTCGGCCCGGTGCTTCGCGCCATAGGAACCGCATTTGTAGGTCTTGATCTTCTTGACGCTATCGATCCACCGGATGGCCGTCGCGATCTGCGCAAGACTGTCATCCGAAAAGAGGCGAGCCCGGCTGTCATGCTCGGATTTTGCGCCTTCGAACGGATCTTTGTCGAAGCCGTTATACCGAAAGCCATTCAAGCTCAGATCGGGGTGCTGGCGCAACGCGGCGAGGACGGCCTGCTGTGCTTCCCGATAGAGCGCACCATCGGGGACATAGAGATTCGGATGATCGGGATCGCCCAGGGCACTACGGGCAGCATCCTCAATGTGGGATTGAATGTCCTTTTCCCCACGTTCCATCATGCCGACATATTGCGGCGTGACCTTCAGATGCGTGGCAAGCTGCGATTGCGTCCACCGTTTGCGGACACGCATCGCCCTGAGTTCGTCTCCGGTCATGGCCATCGGCACTCTCCTTCAATGTCGATGTATATCAACTAAGTTATGTTATCAACGGATCGATGAAAACTTAGTTTTCTTCTGTGATGAAGTCCGGGGCCGTGACGGGGCGCTGGTGAAGGATATGGTGAACCACGCCCTCGGCCAGCCCCCGTTCGAGCGCCGCGCCGAAATGCGCGATGCTGCGGGTAATCTCTGGCGCTCGAAGCAGGGTCCGCCAGTTGGTGGGCTCGTCCACGCGCTTCTCCCACGCCAGCAGACCGACGAGGGCGCGGTGCGCGAATTCGATGCCTTCGGCTCCTACCGTAAAACTCTGACGGATATGGGTAGGCGAATGCTCTTCCGAGGACTGAAGATCCCATGTCGCGAAGAGCTGGGTGGTTTCCGGATGTAGGTCGTTTCGAACCGCGCCGCCCCCGATCGTGAAATGCACACCGGTAACGCGCATCTGCCACGTTTCCTCAAAGCCATTTTCGGTGGGGCGAGTCTCGACCAATTGCTCCTTGGCGATGTCAAGGTGGAGGCCCGATCCCTCCGCCAGCTTGAATGCGACGTCACCAGCGAGGATGCCGAGCAGATTCTGCCGCATTGCCTCGCCATGGCTGATGTTGAAGTTCTTGCGGGCGAGCGCAAGGTGGCGAATGTCCACCAAGGTCCACAGGGAATAGTGCTTCCATGCGACAAGCAGAGGCAGGCCCATCTGGTCCGCATAGCGCGTGAGGCGCGCATGATAGTCCGCCTTGAAGGAGAGAGTCCTATCGTTGCAAACCTTTACTTCGATCAGGAAAGGGCCGCCGGCGTCGAACATCGCCAGGATATCGGGCACCTGAAATTCGGACTTGGACCGAGCCGGTGTCTGGTGCTGGTCAAGCTTGTGAAGTAGCCGCGTGCGCCCAAGCCAGGCGCATATGACAGCGAATTCATCCTCGGCAGGGAGCCCATGATTGAGTCTGCGTACGCGCCGGGCAACTTCCCCAGCCTCAGCATCGAAGCCGAGATCGGCAAGCACATCCTGTATCAGGCGTTCGATATCTGGTGGCGTATCGGTCATTCGGCGCTTGCGTCAGCCGCGGCTCCCTGCCGATGCCAAGGCCTATCCTTGCCATGCCGGCTCTCCCGGTGTCAGCGAGGCGATGGCGATTTGCAAGCCGGTGATATTCATTCACCTTTGCTCGACACGAACGTACGATCGGTGAAGGATTTTCTTCATGAGTTCGACCAGGGATGCGCTGCCGCGTGTCTTTCAAGCCAATCTCGGGCGGCTGTTCGAGCGGGTCATCCTCCCTGTGCTGGACAGCCTACCGCGCCATGCCACGCTAGAGACCGGGGTAGCCGCGACCCTTGATCAGTTCCTCGACCGCGCCGCGGCTCAGGTCGACAACTATACTGGCAACGAAGCCGCAAAGGCGTTCACGCTGACCTTGGCTGGCGTCTTCGAGCGACAGTTGAGCATCTGGGCGCGCGCGATCCACGACTTGGGCTTGACCGATATGAGCCGACTTCGTGGTTTCGAAGCGCTGTTGGCCGGGTGCGCGAGAGAGGCCGGAATCGACCTGTCTGTCGACCGGCTGGGCGAGGACCTGACTCAGATGTTCGTCGTCGCCAATGTCGTGCGCCACGGCGAGGGTCCATCCTGTGACAGGCTGCGCGCACTGGCGCCCGAGCTGTGGAATGATGCGGCCCCGGATTATCTCGACCTCCTGCCGGGCACGCCCGTTGCGAGCGAGCATCTTCGCCTTCGGAAGGCTGACCTCGTGCGCTATATCCGTGCGACGACCCGGTTCTGGGGTCTCGCCGACCCGCAGCCGCTGGCCGCTACCGATCCGCCATATTGAGCGAACCGTCATGCCGGGAGAGTTCGGGGCGGATGGCGACCGGTGAACGACATTCTCTCACACGGGTGGGGTGATGTCGGCCCAAAAGGTGACTTCTTCCAGGATATGCATGCTTTCGGGATTTTCCCAGCCCTCACGGTCGCTATCCCATCGCCCGATCACAGGGAGGTCAACCTCCCAGAGCAGCAAGCGACGGCCGTCTTTCCGGTCTTCCGGCAAAGTGCCGATCGGCTCCCAAGGGATGTGCTTGGCGGTGATCATGCAAGTTCCCTCGCTCGATTCCATTGGTCTCGCATTTAGCCCATCTTTGTGCAGGCACGAAACCCAGCTGGTTGCCAACCTGTCGGCTTTCGGCAGCCCGAGCAGCTTTTCGGAGCGCCTTCGGCTTTATGACGCCAGACTTCTGTGCGTGAGCTGCCACTCGCTTGTGGGATGCCGGCCCTGATTTAACATAATCATTATTATCAGTCTTTTGTCGTTTTATTTCAAATACTTAGTTTACTTGCTCATTCGCGGTCTCCGACATCAACGTCCGTTGATCGTCGCCTCGATCGCCGCCAGACCTTTCATCAACACTTGGAATTTCGGCGGCGCGGCCATGAACATCTCCGACATCGCGCCATAGTCCCGCTCAAGCTTCTCCCAAGTCGCGCCATCGGGCGACAGGCGCAGCGTTCCAACCACGGCGGTGTCATAGGAGGCCGACCTGTCCGCGAACATCAGGCTCTTGTTGTGCACGACCTGCTCGAGCAGATCGATCCGCCCCATCGCCTCGTTCGTGATGCCCGCCTGGTCGAGCATCAGCACGTCATAATAATGGCGCGACATGCCCTCGCGCAGCTTGCCGTTATGATGGATCGCATGAAGGATCGTGACCTTTTCCCAGAAGGTCCGCGCAACGGCCAGCGTCGGCACTGCGGTCACCGGATCCGGCAGTTCCTCGGGAAAGTCTTCGGCCAGATAGGGCAAGATCGGTCGAAGCGCGAACGGTTCCGTGTCGCCGCGGGCGCCAAATTCCAGCTTGATGCGCGGCTTGATGTAACCGCTTTCATCCGCGCCGCCGTAATTCTCGCCATAGGCGAGCCCGTAACCCGAGGTGCGCGGATAGACGAAGAGCAGCGTCTGCTGGTCCTTGTCGTCGGGATCGAGCGCCAGGCTCCAGCCCTCGGCCGTGCCGAGAGCGACTTCGATTTCGCGCGCCAGGATCGGCATGGCGACCGTGGCGACATAAGCCTGTGCCGCCGCCTTGAGCGCCTTGGTCCGGCGCTCGCGCTCCTTGCCGGTAATGTCGCTGTCCATCGGCGAGGCGACTTCGCTGAGCAGCGGCGCCGCGCGGCTGATGGTGAGGTCGATATCTTCGGAGAAGCGCGCGATGATCCCATAGGCTTTCGACAGCGAGGTCCCACCCTTGAAGGTCATGTGACCGGCGAGGTCGGGACACATGACGAGGCGGCGTAGCGTCCAGCAGACCCAGAAATCCTTCTCGATGATGATCGACGTCAGATCCCGCCGCGCCGCCGCTTCATCGATATAGGCGCGCCGATCCACGGCCGGTCTGCGTGCGAACTCATCCATTGCGGGCGGCGCCGATCTTTAGGACGACGTCGCCCATCCATCCGGGCATCTCGGCCCGGGCCTGGGCGAGCATCCGCATGTCGCGATCATCGAGGCGGGCGGCGAAGTGCCGGATCTTGTCGCTATCGATATTGTCCTTCCCCAGATGCGCGAGCGCCTGCAGAACCGCGTTGACCGAGTCAGGCGCATTGTCGAGCACCGGTGCGCGGCTGTGCTTGAGCGTCAGGCTGCGCCCGCCCGCTTGCCTGACCCGGGTCCGCCCGGTCGTGGCATAGCTGGCCCGGGCGGGAACCTGGGTCGATAGCCCGAGCCTGTTCGCCGCCGCCGCGCCCGACGGTGCGAGCTTGTCCCCACTTTGCGTCGAGAGGGCCTTGGCGACATTGGTGGGATCGGGACTGAGCGCACCGAGCTTGTCATGCTGGCGCGGATAGTCATAAAGACCCCGGCCGATGCGCCGGATGTCGCCGGCGGTCGCGAGGCGCGACAGCGCCATGTCGACCGACCCACGCGTCCCGAAGTCGACGAAGCTCTTGGGCGTGAATACCCAGCCGCGGCCCTTGCCGCGCACGCGCTTCATGATCCGATCGGCTACCGCAGACATTGGCTGTGCTCCTATCTGTTAGATAATAGCATGATTTTTTCTAACAAGATAGGAGCGCGTATCAGCGCCTAAATCAGCTATTTTGCGAGATATTTTGACATCGCATCCAGATAGGATGCCCAGGCCGCACAGGCAAGGTCCGGCAAGCCGGCCGGCAGCGCCGGCCATCATCGTTCCCGATCCCGGTGAGGCGGCGGCCGCCCCTCCTCGGAGCCTGTGGGCGGCGAAACGCCCTCCGGCTCGTTTCGGCGCTCCTGCGGCGGCCGTTCGGATTGCAGTATCTCCCGTGCGCGCGCGAGCCGCCGCGACACCGCTGGCGGCATCGCCGCCAGAAAGCCGGCGATTTCTTGCCCCAAGGCACGATCTTCCGCTTTTCCGGTGCCGGCGAGCGCGACCGCGGCCTCGGCATAGGCACCGCGGATCTGCTTCTGGCGAGCCAGCGCCATGACATCTTCTGCCCGGCGCTCCTGGTCGGCCCCGCGCACGAAGCTTTGCGCGCGCAGTTCGTTGAGCTGCGCGAGATTGAGCCGCCGTCCCTCGGCTCCAAGCCGGGCATCGAGATGGAGCGCGGACGAACGGACCCGCTTCTGGACATGACCGCGCGCACGCCGGGGTGTCGCTTCCGCCGCGACACCGCGCGCGCGCAGCTCATGCGCAAAGGTCTCACGCATATGATGGAGATCCGCCTTGCGCGGATTGAAGCGGGTTCCGTCCGCCCCTTCGGTCGCCACCGTCAGATGGACGTGGGGATGATCGGTGTCGGTATGGAGTGCCAGCATATAGGCATGGTTCCCCTCGAACAGGATTCGCGCGAATGCCTGCGCCGCATCATGAAGCGTCTCGGCGTCGGTCGATCCCCCGGGCATCGACAGCACCAGCGACATCGACGTCGGCCGCTCCCGGCCATGCTCGTTCATGGCCTCGTCGAGCATCGCCCAGTCCTGAGCGATCGCCTTGAGCCGATCCGGCTCGGTGATAATCTCGCCTTCGCTCGATCGGACGGCGAGCTTCCCGTGGCGCGCCACATAGCCGAAATGCTCGGCGACATGATGAGCGCCATATTGCTTGCCGGAGACCTTCACCATCACCTCGGGCGCCTTGCGCACGATCCGCTCGAGCTTGGCGCGCGCCTCGGCCTGGTCCATCGACATCGGCCGGGCGGCCCCGCCCCCGCTTCCGCCCGGTTTGATCCGAACATAAGCGCCGCGCAGGGTCCGCTTGCCGCCTGCCGGCGGCCGCCAGGCCTCCATCAGGCTGGGAAGCGGGAGAACCCCCTCCTCCTCACGCATCGGCCGTGTCCCAGTAGCGAAGATCGCCCTTGAGCGCGGCCCCGAGACCGGCGAGCGCATCGACGATCTCGGACCTAAAGCTTGCGACCCTGGCCGCTTCCCGCGCGACGTCGAGGCCGGATTCGACCATCACCGAGGCGTTGAGCGCGCGGGTCGCCTGGTTGAGGTTGATCCCGATCCGATTGAGCTCGCGCCACGCCTGCGCGATGGCCGCCCGCTCCTCGCGCGGCAAGGGCGCGTTTGCACGCAAGCGCCGCGCCAGCAACGTGGTGATCCAGTCGGTACGCTTCATCCCCAGCACATCCGCCGCGCGGTCGAGCGCGGCGATCTCTTCCGGGATCAGCCGAACCTCGACCCGGCAGGTTGCGCGCTGGCGGGCGCGCCGCGCCTGATGCCCCTCCCCCGCCTCCATGGCCAAGGCGTCACCGATCAAGCGGCGCAGCAGCGCCGAGCGGCCGCCCGATACCGCCGCGAGCGCGGCGAAGCGCTGGGCGACATCATCGTCGAGCCGAAAGGTGAGGACGGGCATGTCCCCAACGCTATTGTCATACATCCCCGGCGCCAAGCCTATCCGGCCCTCACCTTTACTCAACTCATCTTATAGTCTGCTTGGGCAGACTTTCGTTCTTCGGCCAGCAAACCCCTCTCGAACATCGATCGTCCGCAGCAAGGGGCGGCGCCTTCGGCGCCGCCCCCGCCCATCGACACGAAAAGGGCCGCACCCCGAAGGGTACGGCCCAAACCATCGTGCAAGATAAACTACGAACGCGGAGGAGGCGGGTCAGTTGTTGGCAAGGCCTCGCTTCTCTCGCCGGTCGGACCGATCGACGAGGCAGCGACTTCACGCTCGCGGCCATCCTCGAAAATCACCGTGACCAAAGGCGCCAGCGGGAGCCACGCAGGGAAGCCGTCGACCAAGACCGGTAGTCTAGGAGATCGGATCGGCGCGGAGGGTTTGTCCGTGAGGCCCGATCGAACCGGATCGCGGTCGGTGGGGGCCAATGGCTGTGCCACAGGCGCCCGCGGAGGGACCGGCGCCGGGTGCGTCTGCTTGAGTTCGGCGATGAAGCGCGATCCTGCGGCGAGCGTTGCGCCGGCGTCGCCCCAGCTGGCGACATATGCCTCGACCTCGGCAGGGTAGTCCCTCGCCGTCCGGTGCAGATCATAGAGAAGGCGAATAGGCGCAAACGGCAGGGCCGCCTTGAGATAGGCCGGCATGTCGCCATAGGCGGCATAGAGCGAGACGAACTGCTTGGATCGGCCGAGTGCCGCCGCGATCTCGACCTGGTTCATCCCGCCCTTCAGCATCCGGGCGATCGCATGGGCGAGCTCGACCGACGACAGATTGGCGCGCTGGTCGTTCTCGACGATCTGGTCGGCCAGCAGTTGCACCCCCTCGCCGACCGGCACGACGATCGCGGGGATCGTGGCAAGGCCCGCCAGCTGCGATGCGCGGAAGCGGCGCTCGCCCAGACTTATCCGGTGCATGCCCTTCGCGTCGGGCGGCGTGACCGTGATCGGCTGCAGCACGCCGCGCGACGCGATCGAGGCGGCCAGCTCGGCGAGCGCGTCATCGTCGAAGCTGCGCCGGGGATTGCCGGGGTCGGGCAGGATGCGCGCAAGTTCGATATCCTCGACCCGGCGCGCCCGTTCATGGTCGCCGACAAGAAGTCCGAACTCCTCGATGCGCTCGTCGAACTTGCCCATCAGGCGGCCACGACCTCCTGGCTTGTCATGCGCCGCTCGATCTCGGCGAGCACCGCGCGGATCTCCTCGGCCGCCGCCTTGGCGCCGCTGCCGTTCTCCTGCCATACCGGACGATGATTTTCCGCGGCATGCTTGTAGGTCGGCCGCGCCTTGATGAAGGCCGGGAACATGAGCTTCTCGCCGACCGCATGCGCGAGCTTCACCGCATTCTCCATCTCGCGCCGGTCGAACGGATTGACCATCGAGGGGAGGAGCCCGAGGAAAGCGATCTTGCGGCCGGCGCGCGCGGCCTCGGCCTTGCGCAACGCGGTCAGCAGCATCTTGGCGCATTCGACCGAATCCTCGGCAACCTGCACCGGGGCGATCACGGCATCGGCGACCGCCATCGCGCTCAACGTGAGCTCGTCCCACTTGGGACCGGTGTCGATGACGCAATAGTCGAAATGCGGGCGGAGCGCCGGGAAGCGCCCGATGAAGTCGCGCACATCCTGCGCCGCCTTGACCATCTGCAGGCGGGGATCGGCGCCGAGCACGGTCAGCCCGGCCTGCCCGTCGGCGCTGAGCGCAGCGGCAGGATCGAACAGGTCGGCGGAAAACCCGCCCTGCCGCTCGCCGCCCAGGCGCCGCGTCGAGCTGCCCTGGGGATCGAGATCGACGAAGGCGACGCGGCGCTCAGGCGGTTCGGCGAGATACCAGGCGAGATGGGTGGCGAGGAAGGTCTTGCCGACCCCGCCCTTGAGCAGGCTGACCACGATCGTCTTCATGACCGCGGCACCTCAGCAATAGTCGTCCGGACCATCGCGCAGGTTGCGCTCATAATGATCGCGCGAGGACCAGTCGCCGCCACCGCCAATGCCGGGACCGACATAGCGGAACAGATAGACGGTGAGGGCGAAGCAGCCGAACGCGAAGAGAAACGCGTGATCGGGATGCGCGGCGAAATATGCGGCCATGATAGGTCTCCTTGGAGCCGGTGAAGGGCAAAGCGAACGGCGCCACTGGCGCCGGCCACGCGCAATCGCGCGGCATCTCGGACCCGCGCCCTCCCCTCCCACATTTGCGGACGCGGCGTCCGTTGCCCGCATAGTCTGCTCAAGCAGACTTGGGCGGGCCATCCCCCCGGTCGGGGGGATGGCTGCGCCGGATCAATATTCGTCGGCCAGCAGGATGGTGAGCACGCGCGTCGTGACCTCGGGGTTCGCGGCATCCGCCGAGCCATAGGCGAGCTCGAGGTCATAATAGTCGATCTTCCAGTAGAGGATCGCATCCTCGAACTCGAAGCGGCCGAAATCATGCTCGCCGATCGGATCGTTGTCGGGCGTGAAGCTGTCATAGTCGCGCACGATCCGGATGATCTCCGCGCGTCGGCGAAAGCCGCGGAACAGGGCGACCTCGCCGATCAGCGCCGCAACGCCGGCGGTCATCACGATCTGGTTGCGGCCCGGGCTATGGATGGACCGGCGAAGCGCGTCATTGAGTTCGGCGACGCGGGCGATCCGCTCGGCCTGGCTCATCGCATTCGGGGAGGATTGGGACATGAGAACGCTCCTGATCTGTCCAGCCCCGCCCGCCGGGGCCTTCCGACAGGCGTGCCAAGGGCCGGCGGCAGAGCGCGGCCGAGCACCCGCAGGGTCGCAACGGCAGTGGAGAAGCGCGCGGAGCGGGCTTGCACGGGCGCGCGCGCCGGCCAGGCGAGCCGACAGGAGGAAGGTCTTGGCGGGCGGGATCGCGAAGAGATGATCGCGGTGTCCCGATCCTCTGGCTCCGCGGAGAGCCCGGCGCTATCCTCCGCTCATTATGACGAGCAGCGCCACTCTCTTCCGCCTTGCCCCGGCCTGGACCGCGTCACTCCAGGCGATGCGGCTGCGCCAGATCCTCGTCCGATCGCAATGCCGCCGCTGCGGCGGGTTGATGCGCGAGGATGTCGATGCCCTGATCGGGCTCCATGGAGCAGGCGCCAGCCTCATCGACCGGCAGGCCCGATGCCGCATGGTCGGCTGCGACGGCGCGGCCTATTATCTCGCGGCGCGCGGCCATGACCGTCCCTGGCACATATTGCTGCACGATGAGCACCTGCGCGCAGGCCTGGCCAACTGCCCTCCAGCGCGCGGCGCGACCGGCCGGGCCATCGTTTGCGCGCAGGGTTGAAGAGTGCGAGCAGCCACGGCAGGGATCGTCACCCGAATGGGCTGAGACTTGGCACAAGGCTCAGGGCGAAGCCTAGAGCCCGGTCCGGCCGCGCCGGAGCCGCCATTCTCAGGGCATAGATGCAGAGAAATCCGACTTTCAGACGGCAACCGCCCGTCGCAGATTGCCAAGTGCAGAACACAATTTCTGCGATACCTTACGGAGCTGCTGAAGCCTCTCCGCCGCCTCGTTCTCTTCGATCACGAGCGTCGAACGATCAGCCTGCCGTGCCCGGATCGCGATCACACGAAAGATGGCGGCCCATCGACTGGTCCGTTCGACTGTCAGCTTCGCCTGGCCATGGGCGAGCATCGTGCGCAGCCCTTCCTGGCGCCGAAATTCCGCCAGCAGGCTCGCGACACCCTTTCCCTCCACGGAAAAGGGGCCGCCCTCATTGACGAGTGCAGCAAGGTCATCGAGCCGTTGCCCGACCAAATGCCGCAGCTTCACCGACTGTCCTCGTCCCGGCTGAGCGCTCAGATGCAGCAAAGTCTCGGTAACGGCCACCTCCACCGAGGCGAAGCATTGCAGACAGGCACCGCGCCAGGCGTTCACCTCCTGGGTGATACGCGCCCACAGGGCATCATCGCGGGCATTCGCTATCTCAGCCTCAATCGTCATTATCACAGCATAGTCGCGGCATCTGAACAATCGGTTCTCGTCGTCGGCGCAAGCCGCGAGCGAAGCGAGGGGAATAACCGGGAGCCGAGCGGCTCCCGGACGAGCCGTCAGGCAAAGGGATCGAATTCGGTGACGATGGCGACGCTGCCGTCGGCGTCTTCGGCGGTGATGACACCATAATGCTGCCCGATCGCGATGACGAAGGTGACCACCATGAGGCTGCGCGAGAGGCTGAAGGCATGGCGGCGTGCGATTGCGATGTCGGTGAACATGTCGAGGCTCCTTTGCGCGCCGGCGGGTTCGTCCCGCTCGACAGGCGCCCGATGTGTCCGGCCGGTGGCCGCGATCACTTTTTCGGCTGTAGGCCCAAAAAGCCGTAGCGAAGCGACCGGACCCCTTGCGGGTTGATCGCAAAAGGTCACCGGGTGGACCAAGGATCGCGCCGATTGAGAGCGGGCGAACCCGCCGGCCAGGAGGCCAGGTCCCCGCCGATGTCGCGCCCCACCCCTTGCCCTGCCTGCCGCTCCATCCAACGGGGTCCGGATGACAGGCCGCCGCTTGTCGGTTAGCCCCGCCGGATGCTGTTCCCGCTCCTGCTTGCCGCCGCCGTGGTCCCCAATGGTCAGACCTTCGCCTGCACACCGACGCGCGTCTGGGATGGCGATGGCCCGATCTGGTGCCGCGAGGGCGCCCATGTGCGGCTCGCCGGCATTGCCGCGCGCGAGATCGACAACAGCTGCCGCCCCGGCCAGCCCTGTCCGAGAGCAAGTGGCCCGGCCGCCCGCGATGCGTTGGTGCGCTTGCTTGGCGGACCGCGCGGCCAGACATCCACCGGGCATATCCGCGTGGCTGGCTCCACCATGCGCTGCGTCTCGACCGGCGAGGCCAAGGGCAACCGGACCGGCGCCTGGTGCAGCGCGCCCGGCATCGGCGATCTCAGCTGCGCGATGATCGCTACCGGCACCGTGCTGCGCTGGGAACGCTATGCCAAGGGGCGATGCCGATCCCGCTGATCCGCTTGGGACCATGCCGCGCCTGAACAGGATAAGAGGCCCGGCGGCGATGCCGCCGGGCCGCCCTGTCCGACCTCAGAACGGGATTTCATCGTCCTCGGGCTCGTTGCCGCCGCCGCTATTCTCGTTCGACTTGGCGCGGGTGAGGAAGGTAACCTCGTCGGCGATGATCTCGACGCCGTAGCGTTCGATATTCTCGCTGTCGGTCCAGCGGGTGTAGTGGATACGGCCCCGGACCATGACCTTCATGCCCTTGTCGACATATTGCTCGACCGTCTTGCCGACGCCGTTGAAGCAGGTGATCCGGTGCCATTCGGTGTCCTCGAGGCGGCGATTGTTGTCGTCGCGCAGGATCTTGCCGTTGCTGTCGCGCTTCGGGCGCGAGGTGGCGAGGCTGAAATGGGTGATGCGGGTGCCGCCCTGGGTGGTGCGGGTTTCCGGCATGCCACCGACATTGCCGGCGAGGATGACGAGGTTCTGCATGGCTTGGGTTCCTTCGATGTGGGTCCAAGGGACCGTCCCTTCGACTGATCCCCGGCCAAGGCGGACAGGACGGCCCATCCACCGGCAGCGCAGCGCCGGGGAACCCCGAGACAAGGGGTGGTGCGGGCAGCCGTGGCACACGGCAACTCGGCCCGATGGCTCGCGGGTTGGATGCGGCGGACGGCCGGCTTAGGGATCAGATGAGGAGAAGGACGGTGCGTCGCTTGGGCCATGACCGGAGCCCACCCAGCGAAACCGCCGATATTGCCGGCTTTGCCGAGCACGCCGGTCCGGCATCTCGCGGACCTTACGCCCGTGCCTTATCTGCCCGTCCCTTGAGCCGCAGGACGGGATTGTAGATCCTTCGCATGGCCACTCGCGGGCTCGACACGACGTCCGTTGCACGATCACGCGGAGGGGGAAGAGGAGGTACGCAAGGTGGCGGCGCCTGGCGTGGCTGGCCTCAGGCAGGCCGCCACGGCATCGAGGAGCTGCCCGGTCTCGCAAAGCACGGCGCCGATGTCGCAGGCATAGCCACCTGCCACCAGCGCGTCGATCCGATGCACGGCATAGGCCGGGCCGAGGCTCTTGATGAAATCGGCCAGCGGACGACCGGGCGCCGGCAGGCCTAGCTGCCGCGCCTCGTCGAGGGCGCGGACAAGGTCATGACGGATATCGCGGGCCAGCGCATCGTCCGTCCAGCCATGACCCAAAAGATGCGCCTTCAAACCCAGTTCGCAGGAGATCGCGAGCAAGTGCAGTGCCGGCGCAAGCGCAATAGGCGCGCCAATCTGCGCGCCGCGATGAAATTCGCGCGCTCGATCGAGAAACACGGCTGCAAGCACCGGATCGCCGGGCGCCGCCAATCTTTCGATCGCGCGCCAGCGGCGCGGCGTCAGCTGGCGGAGCCAGGAGGGACCGGCCTGGTTGCGAAGATGCCGTAAGTAAGCGCCATCGGCTTCGTCCACATCGCGGCCTGTCGACCATAAGGACAGCAGCTTCGCCTTCCAGTGGCGGCCATGCGCGGCGCGGAAGGCAAGGAGCGCGCACGCACTGGCGCGATCGGGCATGAACATGATGCGGAACCTCCGAAGGGAACAAGGGACGCATCCGCCCCGCCCCCTCCCCTCCGGCACCGGAATCCGCGAGATTGAGAAAAGCCGGCCGCCGAAGCGGCCGGCACGGCGGTCAGCCGCGAGATAAAGCCGCCGGCGGCGTTCCGAGCGGTCCGCGGCGATCGACGACATGGATGCCGCGCGCCTTGGCCTCGACCACCAGCCTTTCGGTGACGCCGTTGCCCTGGAAGGCAATGACGTAGCGCGGCTTGACCGAGAGCATCTGCTCGTTGCGCCGGAAGCCGGCACGATCGCCAAGCTTGCGATCAAGGCCGAACCGCAGCTGCTGGATGCCGTTCTGCTCGGCCCAGGATGCTGCAAGACGCTCGATGCCCTTCATGTCGCCGCCATGGACGAGATACATGTCGCCCACACGTTCGCGCACGGCCTTGAGGGTCCGCAGCAGATTGTCGGCAAACTGCTTGGCCTCGTCGTCGCTGGCGAAGCGAAGGCGCCCGCCGGCGAAGACCACGGGCGTGCCATGGACCATATTGGCATCGCGCACCCGCTCGCGCCGCGCCTGCAAATAGGCCCGGCCATCGACGATCGCAGCGGTCGTGCCGAGCGAGATGCGGTTGCCGGTCGCGGGCACCCAGGAGCGGCCGGTCTCATGCAGATAGTGGCGCGCCGCGGTGTCGCGCATCCCCTCATAGGCCTGGGCGGACTGCTCGACCTTGCGGGCGAGATCGATCTTGTCCTCGAGATCAGCGGTCGCGATCTCCGATCCGTCCTGCTCGGCGAGCAGGAGCCGGATCTCGTCGGTCAGGCGGTCGATCAGCTGATGCTTCTTGGCGGCCGCGCGGTGGAAGAGATTGACGAAGCCCCAGCCCAGATCCTCGATGTCGCGTTCGAGCGCGGTGAAGGGGAAGAGCGCGAAGAGATCGCTCCAGATGGCGCTGACGGTCTGTTCGAGCGCTTCGGCCGGCGGCGGCGCTTCCATCGAGCGTTGGTCGCCCATCAGGTCGAGATGGCCGAGTTCGAGTGCTTGGAGCACTGCTGAAAGGGAGCTGGTCATGAGGGATTGCCTTTCCGTGTCGCAGGGCCGGCGGCCTTCCCGCCGGATGCGCACCCTCCGGGCCATCGAAAAAGCGGCGGCGGCACCGCCGGGCAACGCCCAAGGGGAACCCGATAAGGTCCGGGTGGTGCGGGCAGGCGCGCCTCGGCGCGCCAACACGGCCGGAGCGTTCGGGTTGCCGCCGCCAGCGCGATGGCCCATGTGCCGCATCCTCTGGCGAAAGGCGCGAAGGCCCTGTCGCGTCAGGCATTCATGACGCAGAGGACCTTAAGAAGGGCACCCGCAACCCGATCTCCCGATACGCACAGGACGGCATGAAAGCGCGTCGCATCGGAAGAGCCCGGCCGTCAGGCCTTCGACCGTGAGGCCAGATCTTGGGCCGCGTCGCGCTTGGCGGCTGCCGCCTTGCGTTCCGAATAGCGGTCCACGAGTTGATCGGCATGGCGACGTGTCAGCACCGTGAAGCGCACCAGCTCCTCCATGACGTCGACGATCCGGTCATAATAGCTTGAGGCACTGAGACGGCCGTCCTCGTCGAACTCCTTGAACGCCATAGCAATGCTCGACTGGTTGGGGATGGTGAACATGCGCATCCACCGCCCGAGCAGCCGCAACGTGTTGACCGCGTTGAACGACTGCGATCCGCCCGAAACCTGCATGACGGCCAGGGTCCGGCCCTGGGTCGGACGCATGCCGCCGAATTCGAGCGGCAAATGGTCGATCTGCGCTTTCATGATGCCGGTGATCTGGCCGTGCCGTTCGGGACTGCACCAGACCATGCCCTCGGACCAAAGCGCATGCTCGCGAAGCTCATGCACCGCCGGGTGATCATCGTCCTTGATCTGGTCGGGGAGCGGGAGATCGGCCGGATCGAAGATCCGCACTTCGGCGCCGAAGAGGATGAGCAGCCGGGCCGCTTCCTCGACCGCGAAGCGACTGAACGACCGCTCGCGCAGCGAGCCGTAGAGGAGGAGGATGCGAGGTTTCGGCTCAAGCGCGCCGAGCCCGGCGGCGAGATCGGGCCGGATCATTGCGCGGTCCAGCGCGGGCATGTGATCGGGTTCGGGAAGGATACGAAGACGCGACATCAGGCAATCCATTTGTACAAAAGGGCGGCGCTCGCCGGGCATAGCGATCGGAACTCGGCCGATTGCGCGATGACGGCAGGAACGTCGGTCCGTTCGGCTGTTTCATAGCCGTGACGGCGAAAGAAAGGCTCGGCGGTCGTGGTGAGCAGGTACAGGCTAGTCGCGCCCTCATCAGCTGCAGCGCGTTCGACTGCCGTGAGAATGGCACCGCCCAATCCGCATCCGCGCCGATCGGCCTTCACGACCAGCGAGCGCAGCAGGCGGTCGGAGCCGTCGCCTTCGATCCCGCCATAGCCGACAAGGCCAACATCATCCTCGAACCGAAAGAAGCGGCGTCCCGCCTCGGCGAGATCACTGGCAGGCAGACCCGCCGCGCTCAGCTCCGCCATCAGGTCGGAAAGCGACCTGGAATCCAGCAGTGTAGCGATCATGCTGGAACGCGTTGCTCGTACCAGGGCCGCGTCTTCTTGACGATGCTGACGACAGACAGCATTACCGGCACCTCGACCAGCACGCCCACCACGGTCGCGAGCGCGGCCCCGGAATTGAGGCCGAACAGGCTGATCGCGGCTGCAACCGCGAGCTCGAAGAAATTGGACGCGCCGATCAGCGCGGCCGGAGCGGCGACGCACCAGGCCACGCCGAAGCGCCGGCTGAGCCAATAGGCCAGGCCCGCATTGAAGTAGACCTGGATGAGGATGGGAATGGCAATCAGTGCGATGACCAGCGGATGAGCCAGGATCGCCGGGCCCTGGAAGCCGAACAGGAGGACGAGCGTCGTCAGCAGCGCAACCAGCGACACCGGCCCAAGCGTTGCCAGCAGCCGATCGAGCGCCGGCTGCCCGCCTGACGATAGCAACGCCCGACGAATGATCTGCGCGACGATGACGGGCACGACGATATAGAGCAGGACCGAGATGAGCAGCGTGTCCCAGGGCACTGTGATCGAGGCGACCCCGAGCAGCAGTCCGACCAGCGGTGCGAAGGCGAAGACCATGATCACGTCGTTGAGCCCCACCTGGCTCAGCGTATAGGTCGGCTCGCCGTCGCACAGGTTCGACCAGACGAACACCATCGCCGTGCAGGGGGCGGCGGCGAGCAGGATGAGCCCGGCGATATAGGCGTTGATCTCGCCCTGCGGCAGCAGCGGCCGGAAGAGCCATCCCAGGAACAGCGTGCCGAGCAGCGCCATTGAAAAGGGCTTCACCGCCCAGTTGATGAAGAGGGTGACGCCGACGCCCTTCCAGTGTTGGCGAACCGACCCCAACGCGCCGAGGTCGATCTTGAGCAGCATGGGGACGATCATCAGCCAGATCAGCACAGCCACGACCAGGTTCACGCGCGCGATCTCAGCCGATGCGATGGCTGCGAACAGATTCGGCAGCGAATAGCCGAGCGCGATGCCGACAGCGATGCAGAGCGCCACCCAGACGCTCAAATAGCGTTCGAAGCTGTTGATCGCCGGCTTGGGTCGTGCCGCAACGGTCGCGTTCACGCCCCGATCCTCTTGCCGGCGGCGTCGATGACCTGCTCGCCATCTTCCTTGGTGAAAGCCCCGCGCTGGGCGGACGGGAGAAGATCGAGCACCTCTTCCGATGGACGGCAGAGTTTCACGCCGAGCGGCGACACAACGATTGGCCGGTTGATGAGGATCGGATGTTCGATCATCGCATCAATGAGCTGGTCATCGCTGAGCGTCGGATCGGCAAGACCCAGCTCGGCGAAGGGCGTGCCCTTCTCGCGGAGCAACTGGCGTGCGCTGATGCCCATGCGGGCGATGAGCGAAACCAGGCGCGGGCGGTTGGGCGGCGTCTTGAGATATTCGATCACATGCGGCTCGATCCCGGCGTTGCGGATCATCGCCAGCGTGTTGCGCGACGTCCCACACTCGGGATTGTGATAGATGACGATATCGATTGCGGCATTGCTCATGCGCTGGGTGCCTTTTCGCTTGGGAGGTCGGCGCGGCCCTGTTCCTTGCCGATCCGGTTCAGCCGGTTCTGTAGACTCATCTTGTCGAGGCCTTCGAACGGCAGGTTGGTGAACAGCGAGATGCGATTGAACAGCATCCTGTAAGTATCGAAGAAGGCCGCGTGCTGCACCGTTTCGCTGTCCTCGATAGCGGCCGGATCGGGCACCCCCCAATTGGCGGTCAGCGGCTGCCCCGGCCAAACCGGGCAAAGCTCATTGGCGGCATTGTCGCAAACGGTGAACACGAAATCCAAGGACGGCGCATCGGGGCCGGAAAACTCTTCCCAGCTCTTCGAGCGGAACCGGCTTGCGTCGTAGTTCAGCTTCTCCAAGAGATGAATGGTGAACGGATGGACCTCGCCCTTGGGCTGGCTGCCGGCGCTGAACGATTTGAAACGGCCTAGCCCCTCACGGCTGAGGATCGCCTCGGCCATGATGGAACGGGCGGAATTGCCCGTGCAAAGAAACAGTACGTTCAACAGGCGATCCGTCATGTTGATGTCCTTTCAGGCAGCACGACAGGCAAGCAGTTCATCCGCAAGTGGATGGCAGAGCTCGGCCCGGCCACCACAGCAGTCCTTGACGAGGAACAGCATCACGGAGCGTAGCGCATCGAGATCGGCGCGGTAGTTGATGATCCGGCTGCGCCGCTCGGATGTGACCAGGCCGGCACGCGCCAGGGTCGCCAAATGCACCGACATCGTGTTCTGCGGGACATCCAGCGCCTTGGCGACCTCGCCGGCGGGAAGGCCTTCGGGTTCGTGACGCACCAGAAGGCGGAAGGCGTCGAGGCGCGTGGCTTGGGCAAGCGCGCCCAACGCGACGATGACAGATTCGTTATCCATATATCCACGATAGCGGATATATGGATATAGTGCAATCGGCGACATGGCGAGATCAAGCAGCCGCCTGCTCGTCCAGATCATCCTCGCAAGCGAGATCGGTTGCCCGCAGCAGAAACCCGGCGGCTTCCTCGGCTCGCGCAGCCGCCGTCAGCAATGCGCGATTATCCTTGCGCAAAATGGCGAGCCAGGATCCGATATAAGCCGCGTGGTCGTCGAGATGGGTGGTTGGGAGACCCACATCGGCGCCAACCAGCGCTGCTGTCAGTTCGGCGACCAACTCCTCGAACGCATATGCCTGATCGCCGAAGCGCTTCCCGAACGATCGGGCAAGCCGGGCTGGATGGCCTGTCCAGTGGCCGGCCTCATGCGCAATGGTGGCTGCCCAGGCGGCGCGCGTGTCGAATTGCTCGACCGGCGGCATGGTGATGACGTCCGCGCGCAGATCATAATAAGCACGATCGCCGCCGCATCGCAGCCGCGCGGGCAGCCGATCGACGAAGCGCTCCGCCCGCGGACCGAGCCGGTCGCCCGGCGGGACGAGGGAGAGGGCTTCGGGATAGAAATCGCCCGGCAGTGTATCGATCTGATCGGCATTGAAGACCGCATAGGACCGCATGACCCGGCGCTGCTCATCGACGAGCTCACCCGGACGTTCGTAGGAATCGACCTTCTTCGAATAGGCTTTGTAGAAGATCGCAAATTGCGACTGCTCACCGGCACGGACCTGCCCGCCGAGGCTTTGTGCTTGCCGATAGGTCATCCAGTAGCGGGACCGATAGCCGCACTGCTCGGCGGCCAGCCATAGCCAAAAGGTGTTCATGCCGCGATAGGGCTCGCCATTGGCGCGCAGCGGGCGCCCTTGCGCGGCGCATGATCGCCAGGGCCGTACCCAGGGACGCACACCGGCCTCGAGCCGGTCGATGATGGCGCGCGTGATGGTCTCGGCCGGCGAGGGCCGGCCCGATGATTGGGTCATGGTGGATACTCCGCGAAAGAGCGGCTGTCTCAGCGCCGCCGATGAAGGGCGGCGGGCGACACGAAAGCGCCGCCCGCCGTTAGGCGTTCGCCTCAGGCGGCCTGTTCGAAGTCGCCAGCATCGCCATCGGGGGCGATCTCCCCTGCCCCGCCGTCGCTGTCGTCTTCATCGCTGAGGAAAGCGGAATAGCTCCGGAAGCTTTCGGGCTTTTCGATCGCGCCGAACCGCATCTCGTCGGGCAGCCAGGAGAGCGCCTTTTCCCGGACTTCGGCCTCGACGATGCCCTGCCCCGAACAGAGCGCAGCGCAGGCATTGGCAAGGTCACCCTTCTTGGCGTCCTTGTATCGGCCGCGCAGCACCGGCCCGCCGATCTCGTCGAGCGCTTCGAGCATGACGTCCTTCTTCACCCGCCCGAAAAAGTTCTGGGCATCGGGCCGCCACCATTGCGCGACATCAATGTCGAGCAGCCGTCCGAGATGATCGTGGAAGCCGTTGCGGCGCCCGCCATCGTCGACGTTGAGTGTCGGCTCCAGCGTCTGCGCCATGACATGGGCGAGCCAATCGGCGCGCGCCTGTTCATCCAGTTGCCGGAAGGCATCGAAGCGGGACGACAGCGTGTTCCCGCCTGCCCAGCTCACATCGAGCGCCTGGCGCTGTTCGGTCAGGACATTGCTCGCCGCGCTACCTTCATCGCGGAAGCTGACGATCGGGAAGCTCGCGGCGGCGGCCTGCAACGTCGCGTGGTCCCGGACATAGCTGCTGGCGAACACCGTCCGGTGCGCCATCAGGAATATCGTGAGATCGAGCGCGAACCCGGCATCCGAGGCGACATGGGCTGCCAGGATCTGCCGGCGCTGGGTCGCGAGTTCGTCAACCAGCGTCGCGCTGAGCCGGGAGGCCGCGACCTTGCCGGACGGTGCTTCGGGTTCTGCATCCTCGCCCGCCTGCCGGATGGCGCGCTCGCTGAACATGCGGCTGTGCACCCGCGGACTGCCATCGGGCGCCAGATAGATGAAGGTGCCCAGCTGGTCCTTGATCGCATCATCGACCATCGTGCGCGACGCCTCGATCGTATCGAGTTCCCGCTCGATGTCGGCGAGACGCGCCGAAGCCGCCTCGGCCTCGGGCGTGCCGTCCTCGAGTTCGGTCTCAAGTTCGCGGATGAGCGCGTCGCCCTCATCCGAGAGACTATCGACGCGCTCCTGCTCGTCCCCGCTCAATTCGCGCAGCGGCGGATGATATTCGTGGAGCTGGCACTCCGTATCATAGGGCACATGCGTCGCGAGAACCGGCGTCACGAACGCCAGCTTCTGTTCGGCAGCGAGCGCTTCCGCGGCCGCTTCAAGCTTCTGGGCGGCCAGCTGCTCGATGAGCTCCACGTCGATCCAGCTCTCGTCCACATCTTCACCGAACAGGTCGCGCTCGATCCGGCCGCCCGCGCCGACATAGGCCTCGCGGCCGACGAACCGTGCCTTGGCGTCGGTCGCCTTGACCGTTCCGTTGAGGAGCGCACGGCGGATATTGTCGGGATTGTCGCCATAATAGGACCGGCTCATGCTCTCGAACACGCGCGCCTGGCGATCGACGTCGGGCGTGACGGCATAAGCCTGGGCGACCCCCAGCGTGATCTCGCCCGCCGCCAGCGCCGCGAATACGAGAGGAGCCAGTTCGGCAAGCCGTACCCGCTGCTCAACGAAGCGGGTCGTGACGCCGAAACGTTTCGCCACATCCTCGGCACTCGCGCCCTTGTCGAGGAAGTGCTTGAAAGCCGAGCACTCATCCGCCGGGTTCATCGCGACGCGGTGGAAATTCTCGGCAAGGCTCGCTTCGGCCGATCCGGCATCATCCTCGAGCACCAGCACCTGAACCTCATGGTCCCCGGCAAGCCGACCTGAATCGATCAGCCGCTGGAGCGCCCGCAAGCGGCGGCCACCCGCCTTGACGGTGAAATGTCCTGCCTTCTTGAGCGGCGTGACCACGAGATTCTGCAACAGGCCATGCGCGGCGATATTGTCGGCGAGGCTGTCGAGGTCGGCATCGCGATTGGATTTGCGGACATTGTCCTTCGAGAGCGAGAGGTTCTTGACCTTCACGGACTGGATCATCGGTTGTCTCCTTCGAGGGTTGCGCCGACCTCGTCGGCCGGCTTGAGCCACTCAGGCCCACCCGGCCGAAGGCCCCCTCCCCTCTCTTCGGTCGCTTGGCGCGGCCGCGGGTCAGTCCGTGATCCTGGCGAGGATCTCGAGGGCGCGGCTCGGGGGAACGAACAGCCGCGTGCGGTGCTGGATGATCTCGGTGAAGCAGCCCGCCGCCTTGAGATGCGGCAGCGCCTCGGGCTTCCAGTCCAGCAATTCGAGGCGTTGATCGCCGGCGACCAAGGCGCGCTTCAGCCGCAGCGCTCCGATCGGCATGATCTCGCCCGAGGTGCGGACGTGCTCGACCCGCGCGCCGAGGTCGATCTCGACATGGGCCGCGATGCCGAATGCGCTGGCAATCCGCTCAACCAGCGGCGCCGGAATAAGACGCCCGAGAAGCGACTGGCCGTCATCGCTCGTCAGCCGCCAGACCTGGACATGATCGTCGGGCAGCTTGCCCCACACCGGAAGCAGCAGGCCAGTGACCAGATAGATGATCTGCGTGCGCGTCTGCGCCGCCATTGCGTCGCATTCGGCCTGCCAGGCTTCGTCGAAGCTCGCCCGGTCCACGTCGGTCCAATGGGTTTCGGCGAAGAGGTCCTGCCGGTGCCGTTCGGTGCGCGTCGGCCGCACCAGCTCATAGCGGCGCACGGTCCGCCCCTCTTCGTCCGTCAGCGAGAAGGTCGGCCGGCAAATGGCGGCCTTGCCGGAACGCGGGTTGATCAACCCGCGCGCTTCCGGGTCGGCCAGAAGCCAATGCGCTCGCTCCAGGGTCAGCGGCCGATATCGCTCCTCGGTTTCGATACGCAGGATCTCGGTTTCGGCGCCGCTCACGGGATCGCGCCGGATCACCGTCCGGTCGAGGATCGAAATACGGTCGGCCGCGATCGTTTCGACGCCAAGATCGAGGGTGCCGGCCTCGCGTGCCTTTTCCACCCGTGCTTCGATCAAGCCGAGATATTCGTCGAAGATCGCGTTCTGCAGGTCGATGCGCAGCGCCAGGATGCGGTTCAACCACCGCTGGATCGTGGGCAAGGTCTCGGTGAGCCCCCCGCCCTCCCCGGCCAGGTTCAAACCGGTGAGCGCCTGGAACTGATCGAAGTGGACCGATTGGAGTTTTGCCTGGAACAGCAGGCGAAACCACTGGTCGAGCGATTCCCGCGCGAAGTCGGACTCCAGATTGTCGCGGGGGTCGAAAAGTCCCTGCCCGCCGGTCTGGCGTTGGCCACGGGTCAGCGCGCCCAGGCTGTCGAGGCGCCGGGCGATGGTCGAGATGAACCGCCGTTCGCCACGGCAATCGGTGGAAACGGGCCGAAACAAGGGCGGGCAGGCTTGGTGGGTGCGGTGCGTGCGGCCCAGCCCCTGGATCGCCGCGTCCGCGCGCCAACCGGGCTCGAGGAGATAGTGAATGCGGCGGCTCTGATTGGGCGCGTCGAGGCTGGCGTGGTAACTCCGCCCCGTGCCGCCGGCGTCGGAGAAGATCAGGATGCGCTTTTCGCCGCGCATGAAGATGTCGGTCTCCGCGAGGTTCGTGCGCGCGCTGCGCCGTTCGATCCGCTGACGGCCGTCGGCATCGACGACGATCCGCCGGCTGCGGCCCGTCACCTCGGCCACAGCCTCCGTCCCGAAATGCCCGATTATGTGATCGAGCGCCGAGCCGACGACCGGCAGCGCACAGAGTTGCTCGAGGAGCTGGTCGCGCATGGCCATCGCTTCCCGGCACAGCACGGGCTGCCCGGCCTCGTCGATCATCGGTTCCGAGCGCACCGTGCCGCTATCGTCGGTATAGGTGCGCATCTGGCGCACGGGAAAGGCCGCGGTCAGATAATCGACCAGGAATTCGCGCGGGGACAGCTCGATATCGAGCCAGGCGCGCTCCTCGGGGGACAGGTCGGCAAGGGCACGATCGAGCATCGCTTCCGAGGTCGACACGAGCTGGACGACGGCGCAGTCGCCGCGCGCGAGATCGGCGGCGATCGCCGGGATCAGCGAGGGCAGCTTCATCGACAGCAGGATCTGGCCGAAGAAGCGTTGCTTGGTCGATTCGAAGATCGACAATGCCGCGGCCTTCGCGCCGCTATTATAGGTGGCACCGCTGAAGCCGTCGGTGACGCGCGTGGCGGCGAGCGCGGCCTGCAGATTGTTGTGAATGATCGCCCAGGCATCGGCATAGGCATTGTAGACGGCGATCTGTTCTTCGCTGAGCCGATGCTCGAGGATGTCATATTCGACGCCGGCGAAGCTGAGCGCCCGCGCGGCATAGAGGCCCTGCGCTTTGAGGTCGCGGGCGATCAACTCCATCGCCGCGATGCCGCCTCGGCGCAGGGATTCCACGAAGGCCCGCCGGTCGGCGAAGGCCGTCTGCGGTCCCCACAATCCGAGGCGTGTCGCATAGGCAAGATTGTTGACATCCGAGGCGCCCGTCGCCGAGGCGTAGAGAATCCGGGCGCGCGGAGCGAGATTTTGCAGGCGGACGCCGGCAATGCCCTGCTCGGACCCTTTCGTGGCGCCGAACCGGCCCTCGCCGCCGGCCACCCCGGCCATTTCATGCGCCTCGTCGAAAACGATGACGCCGCTGAAATCCTCACCCATCCATTCGATCAGCTGGCGCAGCCGCGTGCCCCTGTCGCCGCGGTTGGAGCGCAGGGTGGCATAGGTCAGGAAGAGGATCCCATCGCCCAGCGCGATCGGGGTGCCGAGCTTCCACTGGTTGAGATGCTGGATGTCGAGCGGCAAGCCGCCAAGCGCCGACCAGTCCCGGCGAGCGTCTTCGACCAGCGTCTCGCTCTTGGATATCCAGAGGTGGCGGCGGTTGCCACGCAACCACTGGTCGAGGATGACGCCTGCCACCTGCCGCCCCTTGCCGGCGCCCGTGCCATCGCCAAGGAAAAAGCCGGTCCGATAGGCGTTACCGGCCTCTGCCGGCGACAGCGAAAGACCCTCCTCGCTGGATATGAACCGCCCGGGAAGATCGCGCTCGAACGCCGCGCCAGCGTAGATCAGCGTTTCGAGCTGCGCGTCCGAGAGCAGGCCGTCGTCCAGGATCCTGGCCGGCAGCACGGGTTCATAAGCGACCGGGGGTGCGGCAATCGATCCCATTGCCTGCGATTCGACCAGCGCGCTTGGGTGCTCACGAGCATCGGCAATCAGCAGACGGCTCGGCCGATAGGGCAGGTAAATCCCTTGCGGTTCGCCCGCGGGTGCGGGCGCGTCGAGACGGTGATAGGCGACCGCGCGGGTCGTGGGCAGGGTCACCGCCGCACGCGAGCAGACGGGGCGGGTCCGCCGCGTGAGGCCCCGGAACAATCCGCTGGGGCGGGAGATCGGCTGCGGCTGCGGCGCGCATGGGGTCGCCATCGCATCGATGGCCGCAAGCGCAGCGCCGAGCGTCGTGCAGGTCTGGCGCGGGACCGAGCCCCCTGCCCCGTCCTTTTCGAGGAGTATGAGCTGGACTGCCTGGCCGGTGCCGTGCTTGGCATAGGCATCGGGCGGCAGGTCGAGATGCAGCCGGGCATGCGCGCCCGCAGTGGCGTGCAGCCAATCCGCGTCCTCCGTCTCGATGCGGTCGGGGAGAATAACGGCGCAGCGCCCGCCTGGAGCAAGCCGCAACAGCGCGGAGCGCAAATGGCGAAGCGCGGCATGGCGATCGCGCGCGCGCCCCTGGCTTCGCGAGAAGGGCGGATTGAGGAGCACGACGCTCGGCACCAGTTGCGGATCGAGCATATCGTCGATCAGTTCGCCATCATGCGTGCTCAGCCTGCCTTCGGGAAAGGCGTGACGCAGCAAACGCGTGCGCCAGGCATCGATATCATTGAGAAGGAGGCGCGCGCCGGCGAGATGGGCGTGTACGGCCAGGAGGCCGGTCCCGGCCGAGGGCTCGAGCACGATATCGTGTGCCGTGATCGCGGCTGCCTTGGCGGCAAGGAAGCCGATCGGCGCCGGTGTCGAGAATTGCTGGAACGCGATCTGCGTTTCGCTACGCACGCTTTGCGTGGGAAGCGCCGCCGTCATAGCGATCAGCTGGGCGAGCCGCGCATTCGCATCTGCCGGGAGCGTCGCGTTCTTCAGATGGAGGACCTGCGCGAGTTCGAGCACATCGTAGGCGTCGCGCAATGACCACAGGCCATCGGCGCTCGAGCCACCGAAAGCGGAGGTCATTTCGGCAAGGAGGTCGTTACGTGCAACCGGACATCCTTCGGACAGCCGGTCGGCTATGCCTTGAGCAGCGGTACGGGCGGGATCATCGAGCGGCAGCGTGAGCGCGAGGGGGTGTGTGGCCATGGGGCATCTCCAGGTCTGACACCTGGCATCAGCGCCAGGTCATCAGCCGGAAGGCTCCCTCCCCTTTCAGGCCGCCTCGGCGGCCCGGCGGACACGCCAAGCATCATTCCAGTCCGCGTGCCGTTCCGGCAGCCGGAGCACCAGTTCGCGTCCATTGGCTGTGAGATGGGGGCGGGCTTTTTTGAGCATGGCGGCAGCGGCGGCACCGCGATCGCCATAGACGATGATACGCTTGACCCGTTCGGGGATGGCGACAAGCCCAAGGCGTTCGACCCCGCCCAGCGCCCAGGTGGGCGTTCCGAACCAGGCCATTGCTGAAAGGGCGTCCTCGATGCCTTCGGCAAGGCCAAGCTCCTCGCCGGCCGGCGCCAGACGAATGGCCGCGTCGCCGAGAAGGCCAAGGGCAATCTTCGGCTTTGGCATGGGTTTGTGCAGGATGTCGGCGAGATCGAGGCAGGTCCGCTGGACGGCGACAACCCCCAGATCATTCTCGACCGCGGCGATCATCGCCGGAAAGAACCGGCGGCGCTCACCGGCCCCGACGATGGTGCGCGGGTTGTAGCGCAGGCAACGCGGATAGGGAGGCGGCAGACCGCGCGCCGCCAGATAATCGGCCGCTGGAGATCCGGCGATGGGCTGGCTCGCCTTCCATAGGCGAAGTGCAAGAGCGCGATGGTCCGCGGCCGCCTTCGGGCGCGGCATTGTGAGCGGCTCCGCATCGTGAAGTTTGCGCCGGCGCAAAGCAGCCAGAACATCGCGCGTGTCGCAGCCGGCAAAGCAGTGGAACAGGATCGCCCGCTCGCCCAGGCGTACCGACAGGCTGGGACCATGATCGTTATGTGCCGGGCACCGGCATTCGCCGCGCGTACCGCGCCAGATCCCACCCAGGGCTTCGACAATGGCTTTGGCGCGATGGGGAGCAGCTATGGGCATCGACTAATCCTCGGAAGTGGTGGAGCGCCGCTGCTGATTGCGCCCTCCCCTCCCCGATATTTCACCCCGGCATGCCTTTGGGTGCCAGGATCCCGAATTCCTCGACGATGCGATCGGTTGTGTAGTGCGTCGCGCCGTCGCGTTCATAGGAGTTGTCCTTGAGCCGTCCGGCTATGCGCACGAGATCCCCGACTTGAGCCCGGTCGGCGATATGTTTTCGCTGGCCTTCGCTGAAGACGCTCACGCGGTTCCAGTGGCTGTCTTCCTGCCATTCGTTATCGTCACCCTTGCGGCGATAATTCGCGCAGACCGACAGCAGGGTGACTTTCGGCCGCGCGTCGATTTCCCCGATCCGGCCGATGATCTCGAACTTGGCGAAGTTGATCATGCACCCTCCATGCGCAAGGTCATTTGGCCGGCAGCCTATCGTAGGCGGCTAACTTCGCGTATCCCTCCAGGCGGGGGGATTGAACGATTGCATCAGGCGCGACGCCGATCTCTTTCTCAAAATAAAAAGAATCAAAACGCCGCTGCTCGCAGCGGAAGCTTTTCCGATTCAAAAGGATTCAGATTCAGGAGGCCGAAAACACAGCATTTCTGCGGGTTTGAGCAAGCTTATCCTGACCGGACGGGGGATTTTGCCTGCCCTTCCGGGGGCGCTTCCCTGACCGATCGGGGGATGCAACCTGACCTGCTGGGGTCTTCCTGACCGTATGGGGGACAGCTTCCTGCTGGAGTGATTCGCTCGCCATAGCGTTCGTCAGGGACTTTCTTCGGCGTCCGCGCTGCCGTTTGCGCGGGTCCGGGCGCTTGGAAACGCGACTCGCCGCACTTCCTCATGGTTTGCTGCTTCGGAGCGAAGTTCCATCCTGACCTCTTGGGGGCCGAATCCGGTGTCTATCCTGCCCTGACTTGACGCGTAAGGACAGGTCAGGCAGATTTTCTCCCACGCTGGACGAATCGGCGCAGACTTCATGGCATGGATGACGAGCAAGCCCTAGATCACGCTGTAACGCCCTCCCCCACCGGCGATGACGCTTCTCCGGGACGGGCGATGCGGGTGGCTGCCGCCCTGCAGGCAAAGGGCGGTGACGAGTTCGCCAAGCCCGGCAGCATCGTCGAGGTCAAGTTCGTCAAAGGCCAGTCGCTTAGCCTGACTGCTTCGCGTTTGCTTGCGCTGATGATTTTGACCGCGGGCGGTGATGCCTGGGAGGACCGCCCGCACAAGATGCGAAAGGCGGACATTCGCCGCGGCCACAAGGGCAATGAGCGCATCTCGGATATGCTTGAGGAATTGCACCGCACGCTTTTCGCGGTCGACGACAAGTCCTGGCGCGGCAAGAAGGCGACGCTGCGCTTTTCGCTTATCTCGTCGTCGCGCGAAGAAGCGGAAGACGAAGAGGGCGCGGACGCTGGGTGGATCGAGTGGGAGTTCACGCCCGAAGCCCGAAAGCTGATCCAGGAATCGGAGACCTATGCGGTCCTGAACCGCCAGGCGGTGCTCGGCTTCCGATCAACCTATGCGCTCAAGCTGTACGAGATCGGGGCGCTGAGGCTGCATAGGCGCCAGTCGCTCTGGAAGGGCGACATGACGGCGCTGCGTGCGCTGCTCGGCATCGCGCCGGACGTCTACAAGGATTTCGCGCAGCTGCGCCGCAAAGTTCTCGAAAAGGCGAAGGCCGAAATCGACCAGCTCGCCCATTTTCGCGTGGAGTGGCGGGAGATCCGCCAGGGCAGAACTGTCACCGAAATCGAATTCCGCTTTGAGCCCAAGGATGCTCCGGCCCAAATCGCGACCGTGGATGAGATCGGTCGGCACTCTGCGGGCAGAAAGGCGCGGCGCGAGGACGAGGTGGAGACCGTTGCCGTCGAGGCTGTCACACAGGCGGCGGTGGCGGCCTTGGTGTCAAAGGATAAGGCTGGGGCAGGGGAGGTCACCTTCCCGAACGGCACGATCCGCTTTGGCTCGGACACGCTCGCGGCCATCGGCCGTTCGGCTGGCGGCGGTTGGGACATCGATCTCATTGCCGATGCCTATCGCGCGCAGATGGGCGAAAGGCTGGCGAAGCTCAAGGGCGCCAAGCTGATCGCATCCTGGACCGGCTTCTGCGAGAGTTTCCTGGCACGACGCGGGCGCCCCTGAGCCGAAATTGCACCGGTGCAATTTCGGGGTGAACTGCCCCCAAGGGGTCAGGTTGCGAGGGGGCGCAAAAGGTCTGCGGCGCAGATTGGGCAAGTTTCGCCCTTCGGGCTGGGCCGACTTGCGAAAATCAGCCTTCGATTGACCTAAAAGTGCAAATTGAGCTATGCCCCCTCTAGTTTCGCAAGGGGGCCTCTCTTGGCTGCATCACTCGACATTGAGGGCACGCAGGACCTGCTGTCCGTCTCGACGCTCGCACAACGGACCAGCTCTGTCCTCGAGCGGCTCCGCGACTCCGCGCGGAGTGCCCGGGCGGACGAGCGGCGCGAGCCGACGTTCCCGATTGGCAAGGCCGCGGAACTGGTCGGCCGAACCGCGGCGGCCATTCGCGAGGCCGAGAAGGACGGCCGCTTGCCGCCGCCTCCGCGAACCGAGAATAATCGGCGTGTCGGCTATACCCTGGCGCAGCTCAACGACATGCGCGGACTGTTCGGCACCCGGCCCTGGCGGGCCGCAACCGATCCCTGCTGCGTTATCGCGGTGCAGAACTTCAAGGGCGGGGTGGGGAAATCGACTCTTTCGGTGCACCTGGCCCAATATCTCGCGATCAAGGGCTACCGGGTGGCTCTCATCGATTGCGACAGCCAAGCGTCGGCAACCACGCTATTCGGCTATGTGCCCGACCTCGACCTGACCGAGGAGGACACGCTCTATCCATTCCTGCGGCACGACGACATGGAGTCGCTCGACTATGCCCTGCGCAAGACCCACTTCGACGGCCTCGAGCTTGTTCCGGCCAATCTGCGGCTGTTCCAGTCGGAATATGAAATCGCAGCGCGCATGGCGCGGGGGCAGGGGAACCTGATCGACCGCATGGCGCAAGGCATCGCGAGCATTGCCGATCGGTTCGATGTGGTGGTTCTCGATCCGCCTCCGGCGCTCGGCGCGATCTCGCTTTCGGTGCTGCGCGCGGCCAATGCGCTGGTGGTGCCGGTTCCGCCGACGGTGATGGACTTCTCGTCGACGGCGGCCTTCCTCGCCATGCTCGATGAGACCATAGAGACGCTGGCCGATCGCGGCTTGGCGCCGTCGCTGCAGTTCCTGCGCTTTGTGGCGTCCAAGGTCGATGAGAATAAGTCGATGCAGAAGGAACTGCTGAACCTGATGCGGACCCTTTTCGGTCACGCGATCGTCCGTACGCCGCTCAAGGATTCGGCCGAAATCGACAATGCAACGGCGCGGCTGATGACCGTCTACGAGCTGGACGGCCCGGTCACCAGTTCGACGGTGCGCAACCGCTGCCTTGCCTATCTTGATGGCGTGAACAGTGAAATTGAGGTCGACATTCGGTCGATGTGGCCGAGCCATTTGACGCGGCTTCGCAAGGAGGGACTCGCCTGATGCGAGCAAAATTGCACCGGTGCAATTCCGGGTAGAAGGGGTGGATGATGAGCAAGAAGAACGCCAACTTCGCGGCTGATCTGGTCGCCGGAATCGACCCGGGGGCGCAAGCCCCAGCGGCGCGGCGCCCTGGCATCGGTGCGAGCGTGCTGGCGGGCCGGGAAAGCCGGCTTGCCGAATTGGCGACGGGCAGCGTCGTCTCGCGCACCCATGAGCTTGTCGATCCCGCGCGCTGCCGAATGTGGGCGGGGCATAACCGCGAATATGCGCTCCTCAATGAGGAGCGGTGCGCCGACCTCATCGAGAGCATCAAGGCGCAGGGCAAGCAAGAAATGCCCGCCATCGTTCGCCGCGTGAAGGACGATCCTGCCTTCGATTTCGAGGTGATTTGCGGCGCGCGCCGGCATTGGACGATCAGTTGGCTGCGCGCCCACAACTATCCGGATTTCCGCTTTCTCGTCGATATCCGTAGCCTTACCGACGAGGAGGCCTTCCGTCTCGCTGACCTCGAGAATCGGGCGCGCGACGATCTCACCGATCTGGAGCGCGCGCGCGACTATCTGCGCGCGCTCGACGCCTATTATGAGGGGCGCCAGAAGGTGATGGCCGAGCGGATCAATGTCACGGAAAGCTGGCTCAGCCGCTATCTCGACCTTGCCCGGCTGCCGGCGGAACTGATGGCGGCCTTCGCCCTTCCGCAGGATCTCAGGATCAAGCATGTCACCGCGATCAAGCCTCTCTTGAAACCGGAGGATCGGCGGCAGCGTGTGTTCGCCGAGGCGGGACGTCTCGCTCAGGTGCAGTCCGATCGCGCAGCACCGATGCCGGTCCCCGATATCATACGCGCGCTCGCTCTGGCCGCCGATCCCCCCAAGAGGTCAGGATCCCCCAAGAAGTCAGGAAAGCCGGAAACGATCGTGTCCGAAGGGGGGAAACCATTGCTGAAAGTGGAGGCGGTGGATCGTAAGGGTCTCAAACTTACCTTGCTCCCGCATGCCGGTGGTACGCGGGCTGAAGCGGAGGCCGCGTTGAAAGCGCTGCTCGATCAGCATTGGAGCTAGGACAATCTTCAGCGGTTCTGAGACGTGAGAGTTTTGTCTTCACATGTTGAATATGGACTGCCCTATGACTGCAGCCTTCCAGGATGACATTCGCGAGAATGAGATCATCTCGCCCCGTCGTCTGGCGGAGCGCCTGCGCTTCTCCATGGCGCATTTGGCTCGCGTTGCTCGCCTGGATCCTAAGGCCATGACTCTGTATCCCTCCGCCCCGACCGTGCAGATTAAACTGGAGGAAATAGCCCGAGTTATAACGCGAGCGGCAGAACTTGCAGGCGAAGAAGGCAAGGCGGTTATCTGGTTCAAGCATCAACCCATTTCTGGAGTTGGGAAAACGGCCGCGGAATTGGTTGCGAATGGCGATATCGATATCGTCATGGAAGATCTCGATCGTATGGCTGCCGGGGTCTATTCCTGACAGGCGTCACTCAAGGCCGAAAGGTTAGCTTGTCCGCAGGACCTTTAGGCGAATGTCTTCTTCTCGTAGACGGTGACAATCGCCCGGCCATCCCAAACGTAGCACAGGTGCCGCTCCTGTCGGCTGTTGGCGAGTAGGCGAGGGCGGAACACCGCGGCGCACTCGCCGTCGGCGTCGCGCACGCTTTGGTACACGATGCCATCCGAACCTTGCTCACGCAGGTGCCGGCCAAGCGCCTGGCCGGCGGCATAGCTGTCCGGGGCGTAGAGGGCAGGGCGTTCATCGCGCAGGCCGCGAATATCGTGGAGCATGGCGTCCAGGTCGACCGCGTAGACGCGCATGTCGAGTTCCTGCGCCGGTTCGTGGGTGTACGCCATGAAGCGGGTTCGGTGATGGCGCGTCTCGGCAACCGCAGTCTCGATGGTGCTGGCAGCGTAGAACACCCCGAAACTGCCGTCACAGAACCGGCTGCCATCGGGATTTAGGTGGGTGAACGCTGCCATGATCGCCGATGTTCCGGGTCCCGATACGCGGTCCTCCGGTGGGACGAGGGCGAGGTCCCCGACCTCGTCGCGAAGCCGGTCGTTGGTCATCGCCTCGATCGCATAGACCGCTTCCAGGTCGGCCGGATCCGCGACATCCTCAAACAGCGATATGGGCGGGAACCGGCTTGCGACGATCCGGTAGCACGGTTGCCACCGCACTTGCGTCGTCGCAATGGCATCCATCAGCCGCGCTGCGCGTCGATATATTGACGCACCACGTAGAGATCGGCGACATTGCCCGAGGCCATCCGCTCGATCGCCGGGCGTCCGGCGAACAGCGGCGCCTCATTGGGTTTGCGTACCCATTCGTTGGCGGTACGGGGCAGGAGCATCTTCAGCCCCTTGTAGATCCCCATGACATAGGAGATGCGCTCCAGCGCATCCTTGGGAATCGCCGCGACCGCGCCGCGCTTCCAGGTCTGGAAGGTCGAGCGGCTGTCGAGCCCGAGAAGCTTCATCTGCTCGGCTTCCTTGAGGTCCCAGGCGTCGGCAATGCGGAAAAAGGTGCGCAGCGCCGGACCGCTCAGATCCTTGCGGCTGGGCGCTTTGGCGGGGACGCCGGAATGGGCAGTTGTGGCCATTGGCCATCTCCTTCTTTCTCTGTCTATGTATGATATCTGTACATAACGTCAAGAAGAGATCAGTTTTCATACACGCCGAATGCGCGCGATGCCGCGTCAGGGATGGCCAGAACTGCCGGCGAGCAGCCGGTCGATCTCACCCATCGCCGCGTCGAACTCGGCAAGAGCCGCATGGGGGAGGGCGGTAGCCTGGTCCAAAGACGCCGGCTGCCCATCCCTTCCCGGTTCTTCGACGACCAGCAGGGCCTTCCCCTTGACCGTCTCCCGCCGTGCCATGCGCGCCGCCACAAGGGCGTCGCCGATCGCATAGGTGCCGCGCCGACTGATCCCGAACGCCCAGGTGATCTGATCGAGCCCGAGTGGCGCAAAACCAGCGAGCAGGATCCACACCTGCGGTGCCCGCGCGCTCGAGCGCAGGTGCCCCAACTGCTCGCGCATCAGCACCGCGCGCCGCCGCGCTTGCGCGACCAGCTCGGCAAGCCGGGTCACGCTGCGCTGGAGGCTGCGGGCCGCCAGCATGGCGCGTTCGCCCGGCCAGAGCTGCGGCTGCAGCGTTTGCGCCGTCACCGCGCCGGGGCAGGGGAGGGCGCGGGCCCACGCGCCGGACGCGGTCAGCAGCCGCCCCAGCGCGGCATCGACCGCCCAGAGCGGGGTGCGCGTGGCGGCCTGCTCGATCGCCACCGCGCGGTTCCCAAACGAACGGATTTGCACCGCGCGCTCCAGCGGCGCGAACCGCGGATCGGCGCGCAGCAGCGCGTGCAGGCGGGCCAGACCCGCGAAGGGCAGGGGGGTCTCGTCATCCGCGCCGGCCTGTTTCATTAGCGTGATCGCCCTGCCGATCGCTTCCTCCGCCAGCGCGTCTTCGGCTTGCATCGGGCGGTCGGCCCCGAAGCGAGCGGCCAGAGCGATGGTCTGCGCGGCATCGGCGAGCGGTTCCCACGGATGACGGCTGAGTTCGCCGAGCAGGGCGCGGACCACGGCATAGGCGGAGCAGCCGGTGAGGGGTGTCTCTTGGGGGCCGCGGTCGAGCCCGGCGAACCAGGCGTTGAACCGGTGTTCGGCGTCCGCAAATCCCGCTTGCGCCAGGGATGAAAGCAACACCTCCCGCAGCAGCCCTACGCAGAACAGCCGTTTTTCGATATCGGTGAGGCTGGCGAGGAGCCCGTCGAGCCGGCCGAGCGCCAGCGCGCATTCGCCTTGCGCGAGGGCGAGCTCCTCGGGTGGGACGTCGGTGTCGGCGGCGAGGGGATGGAAGCGCTCCATGCCGGATGTGTAGTGAATGCCAAAACACTGCACAACTACTCAGGTGGTTGGTGAACGAACATGTGATAATTGCAGTTATCACATAAGCGGATTTGACCGTTCTTTATAAGGTGGGCTACAAGCGCGGCTGTCGGTTTCCCCATACGACCGGACTCTGGCTTACCGCGCGACGTAGCGCGCCAGATTGTCCCCAAACCGCCGGATTCTGGGTAGCAAACCCCCGGACTGGTGCGGCCTCTGCCGAGAAAACCCCGCAGACTGCCCGCATTTTCGAGCTCGCCAGGATGTGAAAGCCGACGCTGCCTGTCCGCGCGGGAGAGCCGGGCTGACAGCGGGTTCTGTGGCCGTCGAGATGGGCCGATCGAACTCGACCACCTCAATCAAAGCTGGCCATAAGGTCCTCGAATTCATATCATATGGGGGCAACCGGTCGTTTGACCCCGTTATATGGAATGTGACAAATGGCTTTGATCGGCTACGCGCGGGTCTCGACCGACGAGCAGGACACGGCCATCCAGCTCAGTGCGCTGCGCGCCGAAGGCTGCACGGTGATCCTCGAGGACAAGGCGAGCGGGGGCAGCCGCGATCGTCCGAACCTCGCGCGTGCGCTCGCACGCGTCGGGCATGGCGATACGTTGCTGGTGGTTCGGATCGACCGTTTGGCACGATCGCTTTCGCATCTGCTCGAGATCGTGGAGACCCTGAGGGGGAAGGGCGCCTATTTTCGCTCGATCAACGATCCGATCGATACATCGAGCGCGCAGGGCATGCTGATGACGCAAATGCTCGGCGCCTTCGCGGAGTTCGAGCGTGCGCTGATCCGCGAGCGGACCCGCGCCGGTCTTAAGGCGGCCGTTGCACGAGGAGCTAAACCTGGAAACCCGAAGATGCGCGCACGCGATCCGGCGGCGATCGCCGATATCCGCTACAGCCTCAAGGAACGCTATCTCAATGAGTTGATCGACGATCGGCACCGCTGGTTGCCGACGGTTGCCAGATTGCGGCCGCATCTGCCTTGGGCACTAGTCCTACGGCAAATCCGCGCCATCACGCCACCCGTGCGCTCGTTCAGCGAGCGAACTCTGGTGAAAGCGTGCCGAGCCCTGGTAAAGGCCGGCTATGCCGATGCAATCATCCTTGACCAGGCACCGCGCCTGCCGCCTGATACGCGGGTCGCGCGGCTTGTCGCCGATCGCCTGAAAACGCATCCGGATTCCTCGTTACGGGACATTGCGTCCTGGCTGACCCGAGATCTGCGTGAGCCAACGCCGCGCGGCGGATTGGCATGGTCGCCCGAGGGCGTGCGGCGGGTGATTGGGCAAGCGCAGAAGCTGCAATTGCTCCAGGATTGATCCAGAGCTTCCTTTTTGCGAATAATTCGCAGATAAGCGCGGTCAGGAATTGCGAAGTTCGCAGGATTCGGGCTTAAGAACACTTTGGAAGGAAAGGCCTCTCGACCTTGCTATGTTGATCGTCCGGCTACTTTCCTTGCTGTTCGTGCTGACGCTGGCTTTCTCCCACGGCGGTCCGATCGCGTCGATCAGCCACGATCACGCGCTCACGGCCGAACATCATCATGCCGGGCATGGCCATAGCCCTAGCGATGCGCCCGATACCGATCATGAATCGGATGGGACCAGCGCCCATGTTCATCTGCTCGTCGACCGGCTCGCGTATGCGGCGCCGGTCCCGGCGACGAGGCTTGACCGAGCGCCCCGACACTGGCCGCACAACCAACCGCAACTGCCATCGGCCGTTCTCGCGCCGCTGCTCGAGCCACCCGCCGCCTGAGCCTGATGCGGCAGCCGCCGCGTGAACGCGGTGCGGGTTTGTTTCGCGCCGTTTCTCCAGGCATGTGCCTGGCGGGCCGCTTGCCCGTCCGGCGCTCAGGAAAGTCATGTCATGAATTCCTTACGGGCCAGACCTCCGGCGATTTGCCGCACGGTCCTCCTTGCCCTGATGGCCTTTTCCTTCGCTGGCGCGGCTTTCGCGCACGGCGTCGCCGAGGGCGATCAGGGCTATATCGAACAGACGAGCGGGCCACAGATCGGCGCGTTCCTCTATCTCGGCGCCAAGCATATGGTGACGGGCTACGACCATCTGCTGTTCCTGTTCGGCGTGATCTTCTTCCTCTACCGGATGAAGGACATCGCCGCCTATGTGACGCTGTTCGCGATCGGTCACTCGACGACGCTGATCGCGGGCGTCCTCATGGGCACGAATGTCAGCGCCTATCTGGTCGATGCGATCATCGGCCTGTCGGTCGTTTACAAGGCGCTCGACAACCTCGGCGCGTTCCAGCGATGGTTCGGCGTCCAGCCCAATACCAAGGCGGCGGTGCTGATCTTCGGCCTGTTCCACGGCTTCGGCCTTGCGACCAAGCTACAAGACTTCTCGCTGTCCCCGGATGGGCTGATCGTCAATCTCCTCTCGTTCAATGTCGGCGTCGAGATCGGGCAGATCCTCGCGCTCGCCGCCATCCTTATCGTCATGGGCTACTGGCGGCGCACGCGCAGCTTTTCGGCCCATGCCTTCACCGCCAACGTCGTGCTGATGACCGCGGGCTTCGTGCTCACCGGCTATCAGCTCGCGGGCTTTGCTCTGGAAGGAGCCGCATCATGAACCAAGTTCCGCAACCCGGCATCGGGGAGTTGCCGAGCCTGCGCCAGCTCAACCGCGCGACCCTGATCGCTCTCGGAGCCGCCGCCGTCATTCTCGTGACGACCGTGCTTCCGGCCGAATATGGCGTCGATCCCACCGGCGTCGGCCGCTTGCTCGGGCTGACCGAGATGGGCAAGGTCAAGCGGGCGGAAGCCGCAAGCCATGCCGTCCCGGCGACGCCCGTGGCCGCAGCGCCCGCCGCATCCCCGGCGCCCGCGCTGAAGGCCGGGGAACCCGTCGAGGTGAAGCTGACGCTCGCTCCCAATGAAGGCCGTGAGGTCAAGGCGACCATGAAGGCGGGCGGCGAGTTCGACTATCGCTGGGCCACGGATGGCGCGGAGGTCCGTTTCGAGCTGCACGGCGAGCCGGCAGGCGCTGCGAGCGACGACTATACGAGCTATGAGAAAGGCAGCTCGGCTGGCGCATCGGGCAAGTTCCGCGCGCCCTTCGACGGCACGCATGGCTGGTATTGGAAGAACCGCACCGACCAGCCCGTCACCATCACCGTGACCGCAACCGGCGACTTCGAGAAGTTCGCCGCGCTTCCCTGAACCTCATTTCCAATCTGAAAAGGATATTTCCATGCGTATTGCTCTTATCGCTCTTGCCGCCTTCGCGCTCCATGCTGCCCCGGCGCTCGCCCATCCCGACCATGACGACGAGGAGCATGAGGCGCGCACCCCCCAGCAGACCGCCCGCGACAATGTGGTGCGGCTCATCAGCCAGGCGAAGCTGCCGGCGAGCTGGTCGAAGGCGACCGTTGCCGGCACGCGCGAGCGCACCAGCCAGGGTCAGCGCCAGACGATCGTGACCTTTCGCAACGAAGCCGAACCGAATGCGGCGCGCAAGCTGTTCCATGTCGTGCTGACGGCAGGCGGCCAGTTCGTCTTGGGCGACTTCCGCCAGCCTTGACCCTGCAAGGACGCCGGGGCCATCCCCCGGCGTCCGCTTTTCCGACTCCGCGATCCTATCGGATCGGCCAGTGCGGATGCAGTTCGTCGATCACGAATATATGGGCCGCGCGACCCTGCGGATGGCCTTCGGCGAGATGGGGATGGTCGGGCGGAAGGGCGGCGTGATCGTGCTCCACCACGTCGGCATCCTCCTTTGGCCAGATCAGGAACGCTAGTCCCACGCCGATCAGCGACAGCGCGGCGGCGACCGCGAACGCCAGGCCCATGCCACCCTGCGCGCCGGTCTGGCCAGCCAGCGGATAGGCGACGAGCCAGCACACATGGCTGAGCGCGAACTGCGCGGCGAACAGGGCGGGCCGATCCGCTTCGCCCGACGATCGTCGTAACAGGCGGCCGCCCGGCGTGATGCTCGCCGAATAGGCAATGCCGAGCACCGCCCACCCCGCGAGAATGACGCTCCAATAGCCGGGCGAGGCATGACCGCGCCATGAGAGAGCCAGCGCGGCCAGCGCGATGGTCATTGCCGAGGCCGCCGCAAGCATCACCGTGCGGTCGGGCAGCTTGTCGAGCAGGCGCGGCAGCAGCAGCGCGGCCAACATCGAGCCGCCGCCGAACGCGGCGAGCGTGATCGCCACCTCCCGTTGCCCCAACCCGAGCGCCGCCTGCACCAGCACCGGCGTATTGACGATCACCATCGCGCTCGCGGCGGCGGCGGCGAGCGTCACCGCCAGCAGCCCGCGCAGCCGGGGCGTCTTGAGATAGAGCCGGGCGCCGCGCGTGGTGTTGTCGTAGATGCCGCCTTTTGGCTTGGCGGCGGCAGCACGCGGCAGAACCGTCGTCAGGACCAGCAGCGCCGAGCAGGCAAAGCCGATCGCGGTGCCCGAAAACAGCCAGTGGAAGTTCATCACCGTCAGCAGCGCGGCGGCGAGCATCGGGCTGGTCAGGCTTTCCATGTCGTAAGCGAGGCGCGAGAGCGACAATGCGCTAGTATAGTCCTTCTCGTCGGGCAGCACGTCAGGAATGGTGGCCTGGAAGGTGGGCGTGAATCCGGCCGAGGCTGATTGCAGCACGAAGATCAGGAAATAGACCTGCCAGACCTGATCGACGAACGGCAGCGCCAGCGCGACCAGCCCACGGATCACGTCCATCGCGACAAGGAAGCTGCGGCGCGGCAAGCGGCTCGCATAGGCGCCGACGGCCGGGGCGACGCCGATATAGGCGATCATCTTGATCGCCATCGCCGTGCCGAGCACGGCCCCCGCATCGGCCCCGGCGATGTCATAGGCGAGCAGGCCGAGCGCGACCGTGGCGAGGCCGGTGCCGACCAGCGCGATTATCTGCGCCAGGAACAGGTGGCGGTAGGTGCGATTGGCGAGAACCGAGAGCATGGGCAATTCCTCAGACTGTCCGCTCCCATGCGCGATCGACGCATGGGAGCGGCATGGGTCAGTTTATGGCGGGCGCCATGTCCGGCGGCGTTCGCGTTTCGGGTTCGGCCCTGCGGCCATGCACGAGGCGATAGAGCGCGGGCAGGACCAGCAGCGTCAGCAGTGTCGAGGAGATGATGCCGCCGATCACAACTGTTGCGAGCGGCCGCTGCACTTCCGCGCCCGCGCCGACGTTGAACGCCATCGGCACGAACCCGAGGCTTGCCACCAGCGCGGTCATCAGCACGGGTCTCAGCCTGGTGAGGGCGCCTTCGCGGATCGCATCCTCAAGGCCGTTGCCACTGGCGCGGAGCTGCCGGATGAAGCTTAGCATCACCACGCCGTTCAGGACCGCCACGCCCGAGAGCGCGATGAACCCGACACCCGCCGAGATCGAGAGCGGCATACCCCGGATCAGCAGCGCCGCCACGCCGCCGGTCAGCGCCAGCGGCACGCCGGAGAAGACGATGGCGGAATCCCTGGCGGATCGGAACAGGCCGTAGAGCAAGCCGAAGATCAGCAGCAGCGCGGCGGGCACCACCAGGCGCAGCCGCTCGGCCGCCGAGATCAATTGCTCGAACGTACCGCCATAGCTCACCCAATAGCCGGAGGGGACTTCGACCTCGGCGTCCACCTTTTGCTGAAGCTCCTCGATGAACGAGCCGAGATCGCGCCCGCGCACGTTGGCGGTCACGACGACGCGGCGCTTGCCGTCCTCGCGGCTGATCTGGTTGGGTCCGATCACCACCTCGACCTTGGCGACATCGGCGAGCGGCACGAACCCGCGCGGGTTGGCGCCATTGCCTGCCAGCGGAATCCGCAAGCGCCCGATCTCGTCGGCCTTGCTCCTGATGTCCTCGGGCAATCGCACGATCACCGGGAAGCGCCGGTCGCCCTCGAATATCCGCCCGGCCTCCCGGCCGCCGATCGAGACCGCCACCACCTCCTGGATATCACCGATGTTGAGGCCGAGCCGCGCCAGCGCCGCCCGGTCGGGCGTGATCTGGAGGACGGGCAGCCCCGTAACCTGCTCGACGCTCACATCCTGCGCGCCCTCGATGCCGCTCACCACGCCTTCGACGGCCTGACCGATCTCCAACAACTGATCGAGATCGTCGCCGAACACCTTGATCGCGACATCGGCCCGGACGCCCGACAGCAGTTCGTTGAATCGCATCTGGATCGGCTGGGTGAACTCGTAATTGTTGCCGGGAATGGTCGCGGCGGCTTCCTGCATCTCGCGGACCAGCTCGGCCTTGGGCTTGCGCGGGTCCGGCCATTCGCTGCGATCCTTGAGCATTATAAAGGTATCGGCGACCGAAGGGGGCATCGGATCGGTCGCCACTTCGGCGGTGCCGATCTTGGCGACGATCCGCTCGACCTCGGGGAACCGCTTCAATCGCGCTTCGAGCGTGGTCTGCATCTGGATCGCCTGGCTGAGACTTGTGCCGGGGATGCGCAGGGCGTGGAGCGCGATGTCGCCCTCGTCGAGATTGGGAACGAACTCCGATCCCATGCGCGTCGCGGCAAAGCCCGCGATGGCGACCAGCGCCACCGCGCCCGCGACGAACGCAACCCGGAGCCGCAGGGCGGCATCGAGCGCGGGCGCATAGACCTTGCGCGCCCAGCCCATCAGACGGCTTTCCTTCTCCTCAACCTTGCCGGTGACGAACAGCGCGACTGCCGCCGGCACGAAGCTCAGCGACAGGATCAGCGCGAAGGTCAGCGCCATGACGACGGTGATCGCCATCGGGTGGAACATTTTCCCCTCGACGCCGGTGAGCGCGAAGATCGGCACATAGACCAGAGCGATGATGAGCATCCCGAACAGCGACGGCCGGATGACCTCCGACGTCGCCGACGCGGCGAGCGCGAAGCGTTCCTCGCGTTTCAGCAGCCGCCCTAGCTGGTGCTGTGCCTCGCCGAACCGGCGCAGGCAGTTCTCGACGATGATGACCGCGCCATCGACGATCAGCCCGAAGTCGAGCGCGCCCAGGCTCATGAGATTGCCCGAGACGCCCGCGCGCACCATGCCGGTGATGGTCATCAGCATGGTAATCGGGATCACCGCCGCCGTGATGAGCGCCGCGCGGATATTGCCGAGCAGCAGGAACAGGACGACGATCACCAGCAGCGCACCTTCGAGCAGGTTCTTCTCGACGGTCCAGATCGCCCGTTCGACGAGATCGGTGCGATCGTAGATCGGCACGGCCTTCACGCCCGCCGGGAGCGCCCTGGCCGCTTCCTCGAGCCGCGCGGCGGCCGCGCGCGCGACGATCCGGCTGTTCTCACCAGCCAGCATGAACACGGTGCCGAGCACGACTTCCTGGCCGTTCTCGGTCGCCGCGCCGGTGCGCAGTTCTTCGCCCATGCCGACATCGGCGACATCGGCCACGCGGATCGGTATCCCGCCCCGATTGGTTACGATGATCGACTTGAGATCGTCGATGCCCGACGCCTGGCCCGGCACGCGGACCAGATATTGCTCGCCGTAGCGCTCGACATAGCCCGCGCCGACATTGGCGTTGTTGCGCCCCAATGCCTCGACAACATCGTTGAGAGTAAGCCCATAGGCCGAGAGCCGGTCAGGCAGCGGCGTCACATGATACTGTCGCTCATAGCCGCCGATGCTGTTGACCTCGGTGACGCCGGGGGTGTTCCTGAGCTGGGGCCGGATCACCCAATCCTGAAGCGTGCGCAGATCTTCGGGTGTATAGCGGCTCCCATCCGGCTTGCGGGCATTCGGCGCCGCTTCCAGCGTATACATGAAGATCTCGCCCAGCCCGGTGGCGATCGGCCCCATCTCGGGCGCGACGCCATCGGGAAGCTGGTCGCGCGCCGTCTGGAGCCGTTCGTTGATGAGCTGGCGCGCAAAGTAGATATTGGTGCCGTCCTCGAACACGGCCGTTACCTGGGAAAGACCGTAGCGCGAGATCGAGCGGGTATATTGCAGGCCCGGCAAACCGGCGATCGCGGTCTCGACCGGGAAGGTGACGCGCTGCTCGGCTTCGAGCGGCGAGAAGCCGGTCGCTTCGCTGTTGATCTGCACCTGGACGTTGGTGATGTCCGGCGTCGCGTCGATCGGCAGGCGCTGGAAGGCCCAGACGCCGATGCCGCAGAGCAGCGCGACAACGACCAGCACGGCCCAGCGGAAGCGGATCGCGGAGGCGACAATCTTTTCCAGAAGAGGTGGGCGTTCAAGCAAGGGCGTATGCTTGTGGGTGGCGGTCTCAGTGGTCATGGCTGGCCCCCGACTTGTCGATGTCGGCGCGGATCAGGAAAGCGCCGTCGGTCACATATTCGGTGCCGGGTTCGAGGCCGCCGAGCACTTCGGTCCATTCAGGCGTGCGCCGCCCGATCTCCAGCATCCGCACCTCGTAGGTGTTGCCGACCCTGGCATAGACCACCTCGAAATCGCGGAACCGCTGGATGGCCTTGGTCCTGACCGCGAGCGGCACTTGCGCTTCGGCCACGGCGAACGATCCCTCGACGCCCATGCCGGGGCGGAAGGTTCGCGACGCTTCGGGCGGCAGATGGACATGCGCCATCATCGTCTGGCTGGCGACGTCCGCGGTCGGCAGCACGGCTTCCACGGGCGCGTCGAGCTTCGCTTCGCCCGACAGGCTTCGCACCCTCACCCGCTGGCCCACGCGCACGCGCTCGGCGTCGCGGGGATAGACGAAGAACTCGGCATGGAGCTTCGTGGGATCGGCAACCACGAACAGCGCCCGGTCGCCGGTGGTGTCGCCGACATTGGCGTTCTTCTCGATGATGGTGCCGCTGATCGGCGCCGGCACCGCGTAGGTCTGGAGCGAATGGCTGGACTCGACGCGCAGGAGTGTCTGCCCCCGGCTGACCCGATCGCCCAGCTTGCCGGTCATCCAGACGATCTGGCCGGGAAGCCGGGCGCGGACATCGGCCTTGCCTTCGGGCGTGATCTCGATCCGCCCGCCCATGTCGATCAGCTCGGCAACGGTCGCGGAACCCGCGCGCTCGGTCTTGACGCCTCCGGCCCGCGCCGCCTCGGCCGAAATCGTCGTCCGGCCCTCATAGGAGGCGTAGGTCCAGTTGTGCGTGCGGCCGCCTTCGACCGCGCGCACCTTCACGTCGAACGAATGAGGCTCGATCACCACACCGCCGCCGCGCAGATAGTCCTCCTGCGGGGTGAAGGCAAAACGATCGACCTTGCCGTCAAGGCGCGACAGCTCGATCGCAAGCTGGACTTCGCCTGGCGGAATGGGCTTGTCTTTCCGGTAGGCATAGACGTGGAACTCGGGATCTACGCCATCCTCGAAGATGGTGATCTCGACCGCGAAATCGCCGTCGCGCAGCATTCGCCCGCGATGCGGCCCGCGTTCATAGTCGTCGGCGGCAGCGGCCGCCTTGGGTTCGGCCGCCTCCTTGGTGGCAGGGGACTCGCCGCATCCGGCGAGCAGGGAAAGAGCGAGCAGCGAGCCCGCGAAAAGGAAGGATCGTGTCATCAGCGGTTCTCCGCGCTGGCAAGGAGGGAGGCATGGCGACCGGTCAGCCGGTCGAGCCGGGCGCCATCGAGATGGAAGCGGCGCAGCAGCTCGACCCGGCGGGACCGGGCATCGACGACGGCCTGCTGGGCCTGGTTGACTTCGAGGAAGGTGAAGGCGGTGCCGCCGCGCGCGAAACCATCGCGCACCAGCACCACCGCGCGCTCCGCGCTCGGCAGAACCTCGCGTTCGATCCGGACGATCTCGGCGGCAAGGCTCGCCCGTTCGGCTGTCAGCCGGTCGATTTCACGCCGCACCTGCACCCGCGCGACGGCGATCTCGGCTTCGGCGGCCTGAGCTTCGGCATTGGCGCGCGCGACATTGCCGCGATTGGCGGCGCGGTTGCCGAGCGGGATCGAGCCGCCAACTATAATCGCCACGTCATTGCCTTGCCCGAAATGGCGAACGCCAACCCGCGCGGTCGGGTCGCCGGCATTGCCGGTCTCCGCAAGCCGCACGCGGGCACCGGCAGCGTCGCGCTCGGCGGCGAGCAGGGCGAGGTCGGGACTGTCCTCGGCCGCCGTCGCGCCGGGGGTAGCGATCCCGAACGGCGAGGGATCGAGACTGTAATCGGCCGTGCCGCCCCAGAAGGCAGCGAGACTGGCGCGGGCGATCCGCGCAGTCTCCCGCGCCTGATCGAGCGCGATGCGGGCTTGCGCCACGGCGGTCCTCGCCCGTTCGCCCGCGAACAGCGGATCGAGCGCGCGCCCGACACGGCGGCCGGTCTCCGCTTCCACGCGCTGGGCGGCGGCGAGGCGCTGTTCGGCAATAGAGATCACTGCTTCGGCTGCCAGCGCATCGACCCAGGCGGCTTGCACCTGGGCCAAGAGGTCGAGCATCCGTAGGCGGTTGCGCTCGACAGCGATGCCCAGGTCCGAGCGGGCCGCACCGATGCGGGCTTCGCGCTTGCCGCCGCGTTCCCACGTTCGCTCATACCAGGCGGTGGTCTGCGATCGTTCGAGCGGGGAATAGGGGCCGGTGCCCGCGAAATCCTCGACATCGACGCCGACGACATCGCGTGGCCGCACATCGGCTTGGGTAATGGCGGCATCGGCCGCACGGAGCCGCGCGGCGTTCGCTGCGACGGAAGGATCGCCGGATGCGACGCGCGACAGCGCATCCGACAGGCTGAGGGACTGCGCCGCGCCGATTGAAGGCGCGGACAGGGCGGCCAGCGCTGCGCCTATCGCAAGCGCGCGCCGCAAACGCGCCGGTCGGCGCGCAACGAGGATGGAAAGCATGACAAGAACGGCCTCACGAGCAGGCGTGGCAGATGCCGCGCCTCACATGACGCGGCGGCTCAGCTTGGGATCGCGAGGCTCTTGGGAGGTCGTTCGGGGCCGGGAATGCGCAGGCCTGGTGTCTGGTTATCCGGCGCAAGCCCGAGCAGTTCGCTGGACAAAGCGACTTGGACGGAATCCGCCGAGGCCGTCACCGGCACAGCCGAGCCGCCATCGCCATGATGGTGATGGCTGCCGGGTAGATGGTCGGACGGATCGTTGTCGCCGGGTTGGGGCACGTGATGATCGTCGGCATGGTCTTGTATGATGGAAGCATCGCTGAATAAGGAATGGTCGTGTTCGAACGAAACACCCGGCGCATGCTGGATCTTGTCGATAGACGTGGAAAGCGAGGCGCCAGCAAAGACGACGGCCAAGGCGATACAAAACATCGCCCAAAACCGGTTCGCCAGGAAGAGCCTCGAAATGCGCATGGATGGGGTTCTAGCCGGTGAAGGGCGGGGGCTCAATCAGTAACCGCTTCCAACGACATGGAATCAGCTTTGGCCAGCGAGATCGCGAGGTTCGGTTTGTTCGTTTGTCGATGCATGGGCGAATACGTTGCGTATCGCTCGATGCGCCGCTTCCAGCTTCGAGATCGTGAACCGGCGGGCCATTCGCTCTCGTGCGGCTTTGATCTGAGAGATAAAGGCGGAAGACCAGTGTCCGTCTGTCATCAGCAAGCGATCGAGCACGCCACGATCTGCTCTGGCAATGAACCGTTCGATCGCTGACGGTGCGTCAGGACCAAAAAGCGCGGCGCCTATCTCGGGATTGGTCTCGATGATGCCGCAAGCGGCGGCAAGCAGGCGCCGGCGCAGGAGCGGCGATGCGGCGGCGAGCGGGTTGAGAGTGTCGCTCGAATAGAATTGGAGGCCCATGTAACCGGGCGTCATCGCGTCGCACGCGAAATCGTTCAGCGGGATGTTCCGTGTCCTGCACCACCAATATTCGTCGTTTGGCGGCTTCCTGGTCAGGAGGCGGCAAATGCCTCGAACCTCGTTGAGGAGTTGGTCGGCCGACGTGAAGTTGAAGCGGAACTGGTCGGGGGTCCTACCCTTTATCGCGCCTATGCATTGCTGCTCGAACGCAATAACATGATCCCAGCAGAGCAGGGCGTCCTTCCCGGCATAAATGGCCGGGGCCGAGGTTCTTTCCATCGGTTGCCAGCAGGCATCGCAAATCATCCGCAGCGGACCGCGCGCGGGCATCGCAAATCGCCATGTCCGCGATCCGCAACCATTACAACGATCCTCCAGCGGCCAGCGGTGCCGATGGCAATAGCCCACAGCGGCCAGTACCCACTGACGCCGGACGTGCGCTGGCCGGTCGGATGCGAAATCTTCCGCGAGGCACCGGCTGCACCAACTGACGTGCAGCCGCGGCACCGGGATCAGCCCGGTAGAACCGGCTGAGCCCGGCGGGTGTTCCCAAGCCAGAAAATCGACCGGTAAGTAGGGATAGTGCTTCGCAAGACTATGTTCGACTAAGCGCGTCGCCGGCACGTTGAGGTCGTCGGCAGTCCCATTGAGCCAGGCTCTTGTCGGGCGAATATCCGGGTGGCGCCAGTCGCCCTTGCGATTTCGGACAGCCTTTGGCTCCGGTAGCGCTCGCCCTCGGCGGGAATGGCGCTGACGCGCGTGCCAGGACGTCAGCAGTTCGTCAGCGAAAGGATTTTCATGCCGCACGGCGCCGCAATGCCCGCTTGGCACTGGCGATGACCTGCATCGAGACGAGCGGGAGCAATAGCTGCTCATCATCGAAGCTGTCGGCGTCGATCATCTCGCGGCCGCTTCGGATCGCCGCGATCGCGACAGCCTCCATCAACCGGAAGATTCGGCCTGTCACGCCCTCACTCAATGCGATGACGCGCTGGCGGACCTCAGCTTCATCGAGCAGGGAAGGGCGGCGCAAGGGGAGCAGACCGGCGAAGCTCGCCATGAGCTGGCGCAGGGCGTGATCGTTGCGCCAGGGTGAAAGCTCGAATGCGGCGAAGCGGTCGGCGAGATTGGGATCGGTGAGGATCGCGATACGCGCATCTTCCGTGCCCGCGCACACGATCGGAATTCTGAGGTCGTTGGTCAGAAAGCGAATGGTGTTGAGAAAAATCCGCTGCTGGCGCGGCGAGCCCGCCAGCATCTTGTCGATTTCGTCCAGAACCAGCACCTTGGTCCCGAATTCCCCGAGGGTGCGACGGGCCAGAGAGCGCAGTGATCGCAGGGAGATATGGTCGAACTCGGAGTAGTTCATAGCCAGCATAAGCTCGGTGTAGAACTCTTCCTCGGTAGGCTGTGGCGGCATCTGGACCATGACGACCGGCATAATCGTAAGGCCGGCATTCTTATCGTACCGGGTTGCGTGCAGCTCTGCGAAGCGATTGAGGATCTCGCTCTTGCCCATGCCAGTGGAACCGAAAAGCAGGAGGCAGGGCATGCGGCCGCGCGGGGGATAGGTCAGCAGATCTTCGAGCCTGCCGAGCGCGGCTTCGGATTGTGGCAGCGATAGCCATCGATCGCGTCTCAGCCAGTCGATGCGTTCGTCGTCGGATAACCCTGCCTGCTCGCGATATGCCGGAAACAGATGATCGTAGAGGTCGGTCATAGTCGCTCCTCGATCTGGAATGGAACGATAGGCGCGCTATCCTCCGGCTCGGACGATACCGGCAAAGCCATTGAAGGAACTGCGGTGGCAGGAGGGAGGCCAGCCTCCAGCGCATAGGCGATGCGCTGGGCGGATTTTCGCGCAGCCTTGGTCTTGTGGGCCGCTTCGAGGACGATGCGCCGCTGCTCGTTCACCATGTCAAACAGCGATTGCTCGTCGACGGCCTGACGCCCGCGTTCGCGCAGTGCTCGCACCGCGAGGTCGTGCTCGAACTTCGTGATGGCAGGCCGCCGCCGATCACGGAGCGGAACCGTCAAATGCTCGGTATCGGACAGCTCGACGTAGACAGCCGAGAGGTTGAGCGGATTATACTTGATCGGGAGCTTGTGATCGCAGTTCGCGAGGAGGCCGGACAAACTGCCATGCCAGTAAAATGCATGGAACAGCTCGATACCCTCACGCCTGACCTTCCGCATCTCGAACGGGAGAAAGTTGAAGAGGAAGCGAGCGGGATCAGCCGGGAGCCGGAGCGGGTCAGCGCGGCTCCCGAGCCCGTCAGCCCAGGCCGTGAGCGGAGGAACGCCAAGCTCGCTGTGAATCGAGCCATGATAGACGCCGACCTCGAGTGTAAACCAGCGCTCGAACTCGCGCAGCGTCATGCAGGCTTGGCCCTCCGCGTCGTAGTCGCCTTTGGCCTGGATGTTTGAGAAGGTCGTACCCGGTAGGAGATGCACGGCGCCGACCGCGGTTCCGATCAAGCGTTCGATGTGGCCACCGTAGTGCGGCGTGCGCCGGGGGCGGTGCTTGAGGTCGATGCCATGCTGCTCACAGCCACGCTCGAGCGCCCTGGACCTAAACTCTGCGGCATTGTCGAGATGCAGAGTTTCGGGGATGCCAAAGACGGGATAGTCGAGATTGATCTCGCGTTCTTGAAGCCAGGCTGCCTTTGGCAGGACCGCATGGCGGATCGCCATGCCTACAGACGTAGCTGAGGGTTTCTCGAGCGAGATGTAGAAGCCCGGAATGACTCGGGTCGCTATGTCGATCTGGAGGGTGAGCGTTGGTCGGCCAAGCGGTTTGCGGAAATGCTCGTCGACGATGATGATATCGGCGGGTGTGTGGTCTATTTGTACGATCTGCAGCGGGTAGTCGGCAGTGTAAGATCGAATCACGGGTCGGTATCGATCAGACGCTGCCTTCGCGCCTTCGCGCGTTCTGGTGAGGCGTTCTCGGTCAATCGCGGCAACGCGCGCGGCGATGGTCTTGCGAGTGGGCGCGCGAAGGCCGCGTTCATAACAGGCATGCCGGATGTCGCGCTGCAATCTCGCGAGGGTCGGTTTGGGGCGCGTCAAGTAGAACCGTTCGATTTCGGAGGCGATCACTTGGTCGATCTCCGGCGCCAGTCGGCGACGCCCTTTGGGAAAACCTTCGGGCCGATCGACGAGGGAGCTGGTAACGGGCTCAGCGCGATAGCGGGCGACAAGCTCAAAGACGCGCGACCTGCTCAGGCCCAGCTCCGCGCTCGCGTTCAACATCGCAGCGCGGGTAATCTTGGGCAGGCTGGCGAGTGCACGAATAGCCGGCTCGCGATTGCAAGCAATGCTCCAGGCTGTAGAATCCGCTCTCGTAAGAGCTGTGCCCGTTTCGGCCATGACCTATCCCCGATCTTGCCAGGGACTCGTGTTGCCGGGTCCACCGGTATTGTATCAGAAACGGGATGGACGGGCGAGAGTCCGGAGGTATTTGGGATAGATGAAGATTGAAAAGCCTGGCAATTTCGGTCTGTCCGTTTGGTCAAACTGACACCCATGACCACTGACCCGCTCGAACCGCTGGCGCTGCCGTCGCCGGCGGCCGCGCCGCCCGATCCGTTCGTGGCGGAAGTCATCGAGGACGTGCGCGATCTGGTCGGCCCCGGCATCCGCCTCGATCAAGAACTGGTGGCGGCCGTGGTGCGGGGCTGGTCGGACAATACGCGCCGCGCCTTCTGCTCAGACCTGAAGGTTTGGGGCGACTGGTGCCGCCGTCATGGCATCGTTCCGGCGCGGGCGACGCAGAGTGATGTGGCCGCCTATATTCGCGCGCTGTCGGGCGTCGCCCCCTCGGCCGAAAAGGTTCGCGCGATGGCGACGATCGAACGCTATGTCTCCTATATCGGGCGGGCTTATCGCATGGCCGGTCTTGCCGATCCTACTGCCGGGGAGCTGGTGAAGTTCGAAAAGAAAGCGGCGCGCAAGAAACGGGGGGTGCGCCAGCGCCAGGCCCGCGCGCTCCGCTTCAAGGGCGACATTGCCGATTTCGACAGCCCGCCAAGCGGCGTATGCCTCGCACATCTTATCAAGGCGGTCCGGCGCGACGTGATGGGCCTGCGCGACGAGGCGCTGTTGCGCGTCGCCTATGATGTGGGTGCGCGCCGCTCGGAGCTGGTGGCGATCGACGTCGACCATATCCACGGACCGGACGCGGGCGGGGCAGGGGCCTTGTTCGTGCCCACCAGCAAGACCGATCAGGAAGGCGAGGGGGCCTGGGCCTATCTCTCGCCCGCGACCATGAAGGCGATCGCGCGCTGGCGCGAGGCGGCGCATATCGACAAGGGGCCGCTGTTCCGCCGCATCGAAACCCATTTTGACGGCTCGATCGCGGCGATCGGCACCAAGCGGCTGCATCCCAACAGTATCACGCTGCTCTACAAGCGGTTGGTCCAGCGGGCGTTCGACAAGAAGCTGCTTGGCCCTATGAGCGAGGCGGAAGTCGCGCGCTGGATCTCGGCCGTGTCGAGCCATTCGCTGCGTGTGGGCGTGGCGCAGGACAATTTTGCGGCGCGGGAAAGCCTGCCTGCGATCATGCAAGCTTATCGCTGGCGCGATCCCAAGACGGTGCTGCGCTATGGCGCGCAGCTAGCCGCCAAGAGCGGGGCGAGCGCAAGGATGGCGGTGAGGGTTGGCGAGTAATGCCGCGCCGCTGACAGAACATCGTCGCCGCGCAGGCCAAGGCGCGCGCCATGGCATTGCAGAGACGATTCCCGCAAATCGTCTCTGTTGCACCGTCCCGAACGAGAGACGAGAGTGTGCCCTTAGCTGGCTGGCCGGATCACAGCGCAGCCGACGCGCGCGCCGGCGCCGCCGATCGGCTGCGTGATATGGTCATCGGGGCTGGCGTGGATCACCAGCGCAGATCCATCGGCGTCGAGCAGGTTCGGCCGGTCGGACCCTGCGCCTAGCGAGACGAGCGCGGAGAAGGCTTCGGCATTGGCGGCGCCGTCTGCCCCCACATAGATGTTCGGAAGCTCCCCGAAATCCGGGCCTTCCGGATTAAGGAGCCCGTGCGGCATCTTGTGGCCTTCATGGTTGATATGGGCGCCTGATTTCTGGAAACCCTCATCGGAGCAATCGCCGGTCGCATGGAAGTGCATGGCATGCCAGCCAGGCGTCAATCCTGAGGCCGTCAAACGGAGGAGCACGCCGGTGCGACCGTTGGTCAAGGTCACTTCCCCGATTTTGGCGCCGCCCGCCTGCACGATGTCGCTTTTGAGGCTCGGCGGTGCGGATGTCTGCGCGATCGCGGCCGTGGCCGCGGCGATTCCAGCGATTGTCAAAGCAGCTTTCATCGATTGCATCATTCTTTCTCCTTCCACATTAATATCTTGGACCAGCCCGACGGTCGCCGCCGCACCTCGGCCGGCTTGTGGGGACAGCGACCGCTAGGGGTCATTCACCACACGGTTGCGCACGACGAGCAGCAGGTTTTCGCGTCGGTGGCGCAGGATAATTTTGCGGCCTATGAAAGCCTTCCGCGATCACGCTGGCGTATTGTTCGAGATTCAGCGCAAGCGCGGCGGGGCCGTGTTCCCGATAATGCCTGAATATTCAGCCTAACGCGATCAGCAAAATTGGCTCATCTGGAAGCGACTTTATATCCAAGCCTATGGTGGGAGAGATTATGGCAAGCGCGGCGAGGTCGACCAATCTTATTGTAGATGCAACGCCGGATCGTGACGTTAAGCGCCGTCTGGAGATTGCGCTGGGGCTGACCGCTCAATTGGCCGGTTCGCTCACCGCTATATGTGCGGCATGGCCAAGCAGCATATCCATGGCGGACGCGATTGCCCATAGCCCCTTAAGCTCGCTCGCCAAGGAACGCGAACTGCGTAATGAAATTGCACGCGTTTCGTCAGCCTTCGACCAACTTGCGGAGGGGAGTGCCATTGATACTCACTGGTGCGACGCGATCTCGCATCCCAGCGCGGTAATTCTGGACCATGCGTTGCTCGCGGATCTGGTGATCATGAGCATGTCGTCAGCGTCGAGCCACGCTCATGCCGATCCTCTGGAAATAGCGGCGCGGTCGGGTTCGCCCGTTCTGAGGCTCGGATCAGGACTTGAGACAGCCTCATTTGAAAAGATTTTGATCGGATGGAAAGACAGCCGCGAAGCAGGTTGCGCCATTCGCGCGGCTCTGCCTTTCCTTCAACGCGCCGGAGAGGTCGTTCTTGCAGGGGTGGGGGAAAATGTCTCCGGTGCCCGCCTCGCCGAAGTTGGGGAGCATTTATCGAACCGGGGGGTGGTCGCGCAAATCTTACACATAGAAAGCAGCGAGACGGCTGCGAGCACAATATTGGCAGATCTTACCCGTCGTGAAAATTTTCATCTGGTCGTTGCAGGCGCCCGATCCCATGGCCTCTGGAAAGAGAGGTTATTCGGTGGAGTGACCCGAGATTTTCTCACATTTACGGACGTAAACTGGTTGCTTGCCAATTAAGATCCCATATTGGGCCGCCGCTGGGCGACCCCGCGCCGCTCCGGTGTTTGCTGGGCAGGTGCTGCTTTTTGCAGTCGGAGGTGTGACGTTTCTCGCGGGCTACTTGGAGGGTGCTGGCGCGAGCGCTTCGATGATCCGGCAGTCGGCGATCGTCGAACCGCGGCAGCATTCGAGCTTGCGGACAAGTTCGGTTCGCAACGCGCCGAGATCGGCGAGCTTGCGGTCGATTTCGGCAATATTTGCGGCGGTGATGCTGTCGACCTCAGTGCAAGGCGCGGCGCGATCATCGGCAAGCTTCAGCAGTTTTCGCACCTGTTCGAGTGTGAACCCCAAATCGCGGGAGCGCCGGATGAACGACAGCCGATTAAGGTGCGCCTGCTCGTAGATTCGATAGTTCCCTTTGTTGCGACCCGGCGCAGGCAATAATTCCTCCTTCTCGTAGAAACGGATGGTTTCGACGCGGGTGTTCGTCAGCCTGGCCAGATCGCCGATTTTCATACTTGACCCTATAGCGGCTTCAGGGTGCATAGGTCCACGCCATATCGACGCGACTCGGGATTCGGATATGGCTGATGACTGCTGCTCGAAGAAGGGGGACACCCTCGCGGCGCTGGCGCGCAAGAAGGATCAGCGTCGCGTGCTGATCGTCGTCATGCTCATCAACCTGGCGATGTTCGTGATCGAGTTCGGCGGCGGTCTCGTCGCCCGTTCCTCCGCCCTGATGGCGGATTCCGTCGATATGTTGGGTGATGCGTTCGTCTATGCGCTGAGCCTCTATGCGCTGCATCGCGGCGCCCGATGGGAGGCGGGTGCGGCCATCGCCAAGGGCGGGATCATTCTCGTCTTCGGTATCGCCGTCATCGTCGAGATTGCCGACAAGATCGTCAACGGCGTGCCCCCGTCGTCCAGTCTGATGCTGACGTTCGGCGGCATGGCATTGGTCGCCAATCTTGCCTGCCTCGCGCTGCTGTGGCGCTTCCGCTCAGCGAATGTGAATATGTCGAGCACTTTCGAGTGCTCCCGCAACGACGTTGCCTCCAATATCGGTGTTCTGGTTGCCGCGGGTCTAGTCGCCATGACGGATTCGGCTTGGCCGGACATTGCGGTCGGCATGATTATCGCGCTTATCTTCTTGCGTTCCGCATGGCGTGTGCTTGCTGAGGCCATTCCGGCATGGCGCCAGGCGAAGGCGCTGGCACCCGAGGTTCCGAGATGAAGCAGGCTCGGATTGATCGTTTCGTATCTGCTTCTGCAATCGCCATCTCTGTGATAGATGGCGGATAATGCGTCGAGTCCTGCTCATCCTTGCTGCGTTTTTCGTAAGCCTGTCCCTGACAGGCGGCGCGATCGCGCACGCCGGCGAGCCGCTTGCTTGCGTCGACAGCGAGGTTGCGGCCAGCATGGGCCACGTGTCGGGTGATAGTGATCAGGTTCCTTCCGACGCGGGCAAGGGCTATGTCCACCATCATGGCGGTTGCCATGGCCATCAGGTTTGCGATGCGGTGGCCAGCGACGATCTGACAACCGCATATCATGCGACGGACCGGCTGCTGCCTGCTGGTTTGCAGTTCATTCCAGCTTCCCCAACCGACCCCGCGCTACGCCCCCCAATAGCCTGACGATTCCGCCTTCACCGCGACTTTCGCGGTCCTTGGAATTTGTCAGGAGAATTGTTCATGCACCGCGTTGTCGCGGCCCTGCTGGCTGTGGCGTCCTGCGCGTCGATCGCGCAGGCGCAAACCGCCGCCCCGCCGCCTAGTTCATCCCCACCATACACGCTCGAACGTGCGCTTATCGCCGCTGGCGCGTCATCGCCAAGCCTGGAGGCGGCTGACGCCAGCGTGCGGGCGGCGAGTGCGGCGCGCACGGTCGCGGGCCTACGGCCCAATCCGCAAGTCCAGGTCCAAGTCGAAAATGTCGGCGGCTCGGGCATCTATCGTGGCACCCAAAGCGCTGAAACCACGACTGGCCTCGCCTTGCCGATCGAACTTGGCGGCAAGCGGTCAGCGCGCATGGCCGTCGCCGACTCGCGCAGCGTTCGCGCTCGCCTCGAAGCGGCGATCACGCTCGCCGATCTGCGCGACCGCGTAACCCAAGCCTATATCGCCGCCGCCTCTGGCGAGCGCCGCGTTGAGATAGCCCGTCAACTCGCCGGCTTCGCGGACGCCGGGTTTCGCGCGGCAAGCACGCGGGTTGCAGCTGGTGCCGCTTCGCCGATTGAGCAGCAGCGAGCCGATGTCCAGCGGGTCAACGCCAATGTCACGCTCGAACGCGCGACGCGGGAAGCAGCGGTTGCGCGGGAAAATCTCGTGCGGCTGATTGGCGAGCCGGTTGCAGGTCCCCTTGATGTCGTTTGGTTCGATCGAGTCGGAGTTTATGGGCCGACGCTGCCAAGCTCGGCCGAAGGCACGCTCATCCTCGCGGCCGCCGAGGCCGACGTTGCAACCGCGAGCGCGCAGGTGCGCCTCGCCCGCGCCCAACGCATTCCCGATGTCACGCTGACCGCCGGTGCACGGCGTCTGTCCGCGACCAACGACATGGCGGCGATCTTCGGGGTGAGTATTCCCTTTCCGCTGTTCAACAATGGCCGCGCGGCGGTGAGTCAGGCCGAAGCCGAACGACAGGCTGTCGATGCTAGGCGGCGTGTCACCATTCTCGACACCGAACAGGCCATTGCCAGCGCGCAGGCAGAACTCGCCAATGCAGCGGCCGCCGCCCGCTCGGCGGGCGGCCCGGCGCTGGCCGCTGCGACCGAAGCAGCACGCATCGCGAGGATCGGCTACGCGCAAGGGAAGTTCGGCCAACTCGATCTGCTCGATGCGGAGCGAACCCTGGCCGACACCAAAGCGGCGGCTGTCGATGCGCTCGTTGCCTATCACGACGCTGAAGCCCGGCTTGCGCGCCTGACCACGCCTGCGCCGGATCTCGGGGGGACAACGCCATGAGCGCGCTTTCCTCACGCACCCGCCTAGCTCGCATTCCCTTCTCAGAGCTGGACGCGCCCCGCGCGGGCCACTGCTCCATCCGTTTCGGAGACTATCAATGATAACACAGGACAAGCGACTCCTTGGCGGCGTCGCCGGCGCCGTGCTGCTGGCAGCGGTCGGTGGCTTCAGCGTCGCGCGATGCACGGCCGACCCTTCGGCGACGACCGCTCCCGCCGAGAAAAGCGGTGAGAGCAAGGCGCCGCCGGACAGTCTGGCGATGACGGCCAATGCGATCCGTGAGGCTGGTATCGCCGTCGAGACCATCCGCGCGGGCGGGCTCGGTTCGGAGATTGTGGTGCAAGGCCAAGTTACAGCGTCGCCCGCAGGCGAGGCGCTGGTAACGGCGCGGGCCGGCGGCGCGGTGACGCGGGTATTCAAACGGCTCGGTGATCCTGTCCGTGTTGGTGAGGCGTTGGCGGTCGTTGAAAGCCGCGACGCGGCGCAGATCGCCGCCGACCGCACCGCGGCAGCGGCAAGGGCGGTGCTCGCGCAAAAAAACCTCGCCCGCGAGCGCTATCTGTTTGATCAGAAGGTTTCGGCGCGCGTCGACCTCGAACGGGCGCAAGCGGATGCGGCGGCGGCGGAAGCAGAAGCCCGGCGCGCGCAGGTCTCGGCCGGTGCGGCGAACGTCACCAGCGACGGACGCGGCGTGATCGTGGCGAGCCCGATCGCCGGACGAGTCACGTCGGAAAATGTCAGCCTCGGTGCTTTCGTCCAACCGGAGACTGAGTTGTTCCGGGTCGCCGATCCGAGCAAGATCCAGGTCGAGGCCGCGATCAGTCCCGGCGACGTCACGCGGCTTGCGGCGGGCGATCGTGCAATCGTCGAACTCGTCGACGGGCGCACGGTCGAAGGCCGGGTTCGCGCGGTCACGCCGACGCTCAGCGGCGATACCCGTTCGGCGACGGCGCTCGTCGAGGTGCCGGGGGGAATCCTTCAACCTGGCCTTGGCGTGCGTGTCCGCCTGATGCCGAGCCAGGGCGCGACGACGAATGCGATCGTCGTTCCGGAAGACGCGGTGCAAAGTGTTGACGGCCGTGATGCGGTCTTCGTCCGCACACAGCAAGGCTTCCGCGCGCGGTTCGTGACACTCGGCCGGCGCAGCGCTGGCAGGGTCGAGATCGTCTCCGGCCTCCAGTCAGGCGCGACCATCGCCACCCGCAACGCTTTCCTGCTCAAGGCCGAACTCGGCAAGGGCGCGGGTGAGGAGGAATAAGCCATGATCGCAAGTCTCATGGCGCTGTCCGTCCGCGCACGCTGGGCGGTGCTCTTCATTTTCCTCGCGATCGCGGGCCTTGGCCTATGGCAGCTCACCAAGCTGCCGATCGACGCGGTTCCCGACATCACCAACAAACAGGTCCAGATTAATACGATCGACCGCGGCCTCTCGCCGGTCGAGATGGAAAAGCTCGTTACCTATCCCATCGAAACTGCGCTGGCCGGTATTCCCGGCCTGGAAACCACGCGTTCGCTGTCGCGCAACGGGTTCAGCCAGGTCACGGCGATCTTCTCGGATTCGACCGATCTTTATTTTGCGCGGCAGCAGGTCGGTGAGCGGCTTGTCCAGGCGCAAGAGAATCTGCCCCAAGGCGTGCAGCCGCAAATCGGGCCGGTAACGACGGGGCTTGGCGAAGTCGTCATGTATACGGTCGGTTATGCGAATCCCGATGGGCGCGGCGCCAAGAAGGTTGCCGGGCAACCGGGGTGGCAGCCTGACGGCAGCTATCTCACGGCTGAAGGCGACCGCCTGACCGATGAGGTTGCGAAGGCGGGCTATTTGCGCACGGTGCAGGACTGGATCATTCGGCCTCAACTCCGCACGGTTCCCGGCGTTGCGGGTGTCGACTCGATCGGCGGCTATGCCAAGACCTTCGTGGTCGAGCCCGATCCGGTGAAGCTGTCGAGCTACGGCATTTCCTATACCGAGCTGGGCCAAGCGCTCGAAGCCGCCAATCTCGCGGTCGGCGCCAACTATTTCAACCGGGGCGGGGAAGCCTATCTTGTCCGCGCCGACGCGCGCATTCGTTCGGTCGACGAGATCCGCAATGCGGTCGCCGCGACACGAGGCGGGATTCCGATCACGATCGGACAAATCGCCAATGTCCGGATCGGAGGCGACTTGCGCACGGGTGCGGCAAGCATGAACGGTCAGGAAGCGGTCGTTGGCACGGCCCTGATGCTGATCGGCGAGAACAGCCGGGTCGTGGCGCAGGCGGTAAACGAAAGGCTCGATCAGGTGAAATCGACCTTGCCGCCCGGCGTCGAGGTGAAAGTGGTGCTCGACCGCGCCAAGCTGGTGAATGCCACGGTCGGCACAGTTGAACGGAACCTGACCGAAGGTGCGTTGCTGGTCGCCGCCTCGCTGTTCCTGCTACTCGGCAACTGGCGCGCGGCGATCATCGCTGTGCTCGTCATACCCTTCTCCTTCCTGATGATGGCGATGGGCATGAACGCCTTCCGGGTGCCGGGTAACCTGATGAGCCTCGGCGCGCTCGATTTCGGCCTCATCGTCGATGGTGCGGTTATCATCATCGAGAACTGTCTGGCGCGGCTTGCGCATCGCCAGGAACATGAAGGCCGCTTGCTCAACTTGCGCGAACGGCTCGAAGAAACGATGGACGCGAGCCAGGAGATGATCAAACCGACCGTATTCGGTCAGGCGATCATCCTGCTCGCCTTCGCGCCGCTGCTGATGTTCACTGGCGTCGAGGGCAAGACGTTCTCGCCGATGGCGATCACTATCATGCTCGCGCTGGTGGCTGCGTTTGTGCTCGCGATCACGCTGGTTCCTGCCCTGGTCGCATTGCTTATTCGCGGCAAGGTCGCCGAGAAGGAAGTCTGGCTGATCCGTAAGTCGAAGGAGCGCTATCTGCCGCTGCTCGACAAGGCGATCGCGCGGCCGTGGCCGTTCATCGGAGGCGGGCTCGCCTTCTTCCTTGCGGCGGTGCCGGCGTTCGGGCTGCTGGGCTCTGAGTTCATTCCCCAGCTCGACGAAAAGAACCTCGCGCTCGCTTCGACCCGCGTGCCCTCGGTGAGTCTCGAACAGTCGCTCGCCATGCAGCGTGGCGTTGAACGGGCCGTCACCAAGCTGCCCGAAGTCGAGCTGATGTTCTCGAAGACCGGCACGGCGGAAGTCGCGACCGACCCGATGCCGCCTAACGTCTCGGACGGTTTCGTGATCCTCAAGCCACAGGATCAATGGTCGAAGGGCGTCGAGTCCAAGGCGGATGTCGTCGAGCGCATCGAGAAAGCCGCCGGAGGCCGTATGGGCCAGCTTTACGAGGTCAGCCAGCCCATTCAGTTGCGCTTCAACGAGCTGATTGCTGGCGTGCGCGGCGATGTCGCGATCAAGCTCTATGGCGATGATCTCGACAAGATGTCGGCGTCCGCCAACGAGATCGTGCGCGTCCTCCAGTCGATCCCCGGCGCGGCAAGCGTAAAGGCGGACCAGACCGGCGGTGCGCCGACGCTTGATGTCCGCTTCGATCGAGCTGCGATCGCCCGCTACGGCCTGACGGTGCAGGAAGTGGCGGACACCGTTGCGGCCGCGATGGGCGGGCGGGCGTCGGGCCTCCTGTTCGAGGGTGATCGGCGTTTCGACATCACCGTGCGCGTGCCGGAGGCTACACGGGTCAACCTCGATGACGTGCTGGCGCTTCCGGTGCTCCTGCCACAGCAGGAGGGCCAAGCGCGCCGCTCGGTCCCGCTCGCGCAGGTCGCGCAGATCCGGTTCACCGAAGGGCTGAACCAGATCAGCCGCGAGAACGGCAAGCGCCGGGTCGTCATCCAGGCCAACTTGCAAGGACGCGATGCCGGATCGTTCGTTGCCGAGGCGCAAGCCAAGGTCGCGCAGGTAAAATTGCCTGCGGGCTACTATCTGGAATGGGGCGGGCAGTTCCAAAGCCTCCAGGCCGCCTCGCAACGCCTGTCGATCGTCGTGCCGCTATGCTTCCTCGCGATCTTCGGACTGCTCTACATGGCACTGGGAAGCTTGGGCCGCGCGGCCGCCGTGTTCCTCGCTGTCCCATTGGGCCTTGCTGGCGGCGTGTTCACGCTGGCGCTGACCGGCATCGCCTTCTCGGTGTCGGCGGCGGTGGGCTTTATCTGCCTCGCCGGCGTGGCGGTGCTCAACGGTCTGGTGGTCATGTCCGCGATCCGCGAGCGGATCGAGGCGGGCCGACCGCTCTCCGAGGCGATCCGCGAAGGCATGGCCGAGAAGATGCGCGCGGTCGTGATGACCGGGTTCGTGCCGGCGATCGGGTTCGTGCCGATGGCGCTCGCCCACGGCACCGGCGCCGAGGTCCAGAAGCCGCTTGCTACGACCGTGATCGGCGGCCTGATCGCGGCGACGATCCTGACCCTGCTGGTGCTTCCTGCAATCGCCAAGGTGGTCCTCGGTGTGAAGGTCCAATGGAAAAGTAAGCGGACGCCGCCACCCCGCGGCGAGCCGATCGCCGCCGAAGGAGAGGGATGATGATGAAGAAGAATGCGCGAAAACTGCTCCGGATCTACACCGATGAGTCAGCCTATATCGGCGACCGCAAGGTGTTCGAATATATCGCCTCGCTGGCCCATGACCGGCAAATGGCTGGCGTCACCGTGCTGGAAGCGCTGCTCGGCTTCGGCAGTTCGGCGCAGGTCCATCGCCGCCTTGTCCTCGAAAACGATCGTGCGCTGGTCATTGAGATCGTCGATTTCGAGGACGAATTGCGGGCGTTCGTCGCCTTGCTCGACGACCTTCCCGACATCGGCCTTATAACGCTCGAAGCCGTCGAGATCATCGGCGGGAAGGCGATGAAGGCCGATCGCGGAGAGCAAGCGTGACGCTCTCGATCAATACGGCTGGACGGGCGCGCCAAGCGCGCCCGTCCATCGCCCTTCGCTTCCGTCGTCGCCTGCGGGCGCGCTTGGCGCGCAGCCGGGCAGGTGCCGGCCACAAGGGATTCTCCCATGTTCACCGTCGACCACTCCCTCCATCTGGCTGTCCCTCTGGCGCGGGTCTGGCGGTTGCTCGCGGACGTCGATCGCTATCGGGACTGGCACCCGTTCATCATCCTCAAGCGCGATCCCGACCAACCCCGCAAGATGACCTACACCTATCGCAGGCGCGGCGCGGACCAATTCTCGGTGGAAACCGAAATCTCGAAGCTCGACCGCCATCACATCATCGCCTGGCGCGTCGGGGTTCGCTGGCTGCTCGAAATCGAGGAGAGCTTCATCGTCGCCAAGGAATTGCAAGGCACCCATCTGGTGCATGGCATGTGTTGCACCGGCTTCCTGTCCTTCCTTTTCTGGCCGCTGTTCCGGCGCGGGCTGCGCAACGTCCTTATGCTGACCGACAGGTCGCTCGCGGCGCACCTCAAGCGCGCGACGACTATCGCGCGATACTCCCAAGCAAAGCGCGGATTGTAGCCGAAGGCGCGGCGGCGTCCGCTCTCCACCACAGCGATGCCCACAACTTCCTTTCAAAAGCAGGAGCATATCATGGTCGATAATCCAGCCCATCAAGGACTTTCCTGTCCCGTTTGTCGTGTCGATCTCGTGATGAGCGACAGGCAAGGCATCGAAATCGATTACTGCCCACAATGCCGGGGTGTGTGGCTCGATCGCGGCGAACTCGACAAGATCATCGAGCGTAGCCTTGCCGGCGCCCCCGGCGGATCGCCTTCCGGCACCCGCGACGATCGCTACTACGGCGAGGAACGCGGGCATGGCCATGGCTCACGCGGGCGGCATGGTCGCAGAGGCTTTCTGCGGGATCTCTTCGATTGAGCTGCAAGGATCGGCCGCCCATGGGATCAGCCCCCACCCGTGCGAGAACGGCCCGCGCCATGGGTGCCCTTACACCCATGGCGAACGATTCCGAAGCGGGAGAACGATCGGCAGGACGCGCGGGATGAGCGGCGCATTTTGTCTCCGTCTCGTCCTGGGCGCGCTCGCGCTGGTGGGAGCGACGGGCTTGTCAGGTTGTTCGTCCGAACCGGATAGCGGCGACAGGTCGGGACAGAAGGACGCGTTCGCCCGGTCACCGATCGGCAGTCACCTCTACACCTGTTCCGACGGCTCGAATGTCGAAGTCGATTTCCTCGAAGACGGCTTGACGATCGATCTCAGGACGCCGCCGAATGCCGCACCGGAACGGCTGACCGCGCCCGCCAGCGGCGTTCCGTTCGTCGGCGAGAACGTCAATATTGCGCTCTCGGACGGTGCGAGGATGACCGTGATCCGCACCGATGAGAAGGCCGTCACCTGTCGGCGGGCGAACCGCACGGGAAACCAGCATCCTCATGCGTCCCCTGATCCGCGCCCGTCGGGCGGCGAAAAGGCCGCCACTCCATTCCAGAAAGGATGAGCGATGATCCAGAAGCTCCGCCTCGATATTCCGCTTTTGCTGCCCGATGTCACCGATGTCGCGGATGCCTGCGTGACGCGCCTGATCGGCTCGCTCGAAAGCCGAAAGGGCGTCGACGAGATCCATGCGGTCAAGTCGTTTGGAAGCGAACCGGCCAAGCTGTGCATCCATTTCGAGCCCGACCTTGTATCTCTCCAGCGCATTCGCGAGCTGGCGAATGCGGCAGGAGCCGATCTCGCCGAGCGCTTCGGCCATATTGGCTGGGACGTCGAAGGCATCACGCACCAGCGCCGCGCACGAACCGTCACCGACCAGCTCCGGGCCATTGACGGCGTGCTTGAGGCTGAGGCCAATATGGCGGGCGTGGTCCGGGTCGAGTTCGACCGCACGCGGACGGACGAAGATGCCCTCAAGGATCGCTTGACCGCGATGGGTGTGCGGCTCCGGACCCCCACGCTGGGCATCGAACAGGCCGTTGAGCCCCGTCCCGGCAACGATAATGACGCGGCCGTTGGCAAGGCCCACGCCCATGACCACGACGCCGGTGAAAAGCATGACCATGACCACGAACACGCGCATGGCGGCATCTTCGGCGCCAATACGGAGCTGATCTTCGCGCTGGCATGCGGTGCGCTGCTCGGGATCGGCTTTGCCATCGAAAAGCTGGTCGCGGGGGCGCCGGGTTGGGTGCCGACGGCATTCTATATCGCGGCCTATTTCTTCGGCGGCTTCTTCACCCTGCGCGAAGCGATCGACAATCTCCGGTTGCGCAAGTTCGAGATCGACACGCTGATGCTCGTTGCGGCGGCCGGCGCGGCGGCGCTGGGCGCGTTCGCCGAAGGCGCGCTGCTGCTGTTCCTGTTCAGCCTCGGTCACGCGCTGGAGCATTATGCCATGGGCCGGGCCAAGCGGGCGATCGAGGCGCTGGCCGAACTCGCGCCCCGCACCGCGACGGTCCGGGACGTGGACGGGAGCACGCGCGAGGCGGCGGTCGAAGACCTCAAGGTCGGCGAAATCGTGGTGGTCAAGCCCGATGAGCGGGTCGCGGCCGACGGTTTCATCATCAAGGGTATCACCGCGATCAACCAGGCGCCGGTGACGGGCGAGAGTATGCCGGTCGACAAGCGGCCGGTGATGGACGATGCGGCAGCGCGCGCCAATCCCGATCGGGTCGATGCCGCGAGCCGGGTCTTTGCCGGCACGATCAATGGCAGCGGACTTGTCGAGATCGAAGTGACGCGCCTGTCCAGCGAAAGCACGCTGGCGAAGGTCATCAAGCTGGTAAGCGAGGCGGAGACGCAGAAGTCGCCGACGCAGCGTTTCACCGACAGGTTCGAACGATATTTCGTGCCGATCGTGCTCGGCCTTGCTTTCGTCCTGTTGTTCGCCGGGGTGGTGGTCGACGAACCGTTTCGCGACAGCTTCTACCGTTCGATGGCGGTCCTTGTGGCGGCGAGCCCTTGCGCGCTGGCCATCGCCACGCCGAGCGCGGTCCTGTCGGGCGTGGCCCGAGCGGCGCGGGGCGGCGTGCTCGTCAAGGGCGGTGCCCCACTCGAACTGCTTGGCTCACTCAACGCCATCGCCTTCGATAAGACTGGCACGCTCACGATGGGCGAGCCCCGCATTGTGCAGATCATCCCGGCGACAGGCGTGGACAAGCAGGAGCTTATGGCGATCGCCGTCGCGGTCGAATCCTTGAGCGATCATCCGCTGGCCCAAGCGATTGCGCGCGACGGGCGCGATCATGCCGGAAACCGTTCCATCCCGCAGGCGGAAAGCCTGAAGAGCCTGACGGGTCGCGGCGTCTCGGCCCTTGTCGGTGAGGATGAAATCCTCATCGGCAAGGCCGAGATGTTCGGCGCTGACGGCATCCCGCCGCTGTCGCAGGGGATGAAGGATGCGATCGAAACCCTGAGAGTGGCGGGCCAGACCAGCATGGTGGTCCGGCGCGATCAACAGGATCTCGGCGCGATCGGCCTCATGGACACGCCGCGCCGGGCCGCGAAGGATGCGATCGATCGGCTGCGTCGGATCGGGATCGAACGCATGATCATGATCTCGGGCGATCATCAACGGGTCGCCGAGGCGATCGCCAAGGAGGTCGGCATCGACGAGGCATGGGGCGATCTCATGCCGGAAGACAAGGTTGCGGCGATCAAGAAGCTGCGCGCCGAAACCAAGGTCGCGATGGTCGGCGATGGCGTGAACGACGCGCCGGCCATGGCGAGCGCGACGGTCGGGATCGCGATGGGCGCGGCGGGTTCGGATGTTGCGCTGGAGACGGCCGATGTCGCGCTGATGGCCGACGATCTGTCTCACCTGCCGTTCGCGGTCGGGCTCAGCCGCACCACCCGTTCGGTGATCCGGCAGAATGTGTTCGTCAGCCTCGGCGTCGTCGCCTTGCTCGTCCCGGCGACGATCCTCGGACTTGGCATCGGTCCGGCGGTGGCGGTGCATGAAGGATCGACGCTGCTCGTCGTGTTCAACGCTCTCCGGCTGCTGGCCTATCGGGATGCGGAGGGTCGGCGATGAACAGACCCATGGCTGAAGCTCGCGACACCCTCCCGACCTGGGTGGGGTCTTCCCTATGACATTTCCATCGTGGTCCGAAGCCCTCACGCATATCTTCAGCCTGGCGATCGCCTATGCCCTCGCGCTGCCGGTGGGCTGGGATCGCGAGAAGGACGAACGTAGCGCCGGCATCCGAACCTTTCCGCTGGTCGCGATCGCCAGTTGCGGCTTCGTGCTTGTCGGCATCGCGATCCTTGGCCGCACCTCGCCGGCACAAGCGCGCCTGCTGGAGGGCTTGATTACCGGCGTCGGCTTCATCGGTGGCGGCGCGATCTTGAAGCATGGTGGGAAAGCGTCGGGCACGGCGACTGCCGCCAGCCTGTGGGCGACCGGCGCGCTGGGCGCGGCGGTCGGCTACGGCCTTTACGACATAGCACTGGTGCTCAGCCTGACCACCTTCCTGACGCTGCGTTGCTCGCGTCCGCTGAAGCGTGCCACCCATGACGACATCGGCGCATCGGACAGCCGGTGACGCATATCTGGTCCTCCGATGCCCGCTTGAAGCGGCGCTTGCGGGTTCTGGTCGATCGCGCTCGGGCCGATCAGCCTTTGGCCGATCCCCAAGTGGGCAAGGAGGGCCGGCATATGCGGCTCGACCGCTGGGCCGCGCTGCTGAACCGCGACTCCCACCAGATTATCGGGCTTCTTTCCCCATCATGGGCCGGTGGGGACAAGCGCGGGCCGCTCTCCCCAAGCCCGAGCGCGATCGATGTCGCATGGGAAGATCCGATCCTGCGCGTCATGGGTCTGAAGAGCCGTGCGCGCGATGATGTGAAGGCATTTTTCGGTCTGTCGGATGCCGAGCTGGACCGGATCGTCGCGGGGTCCTGGCGGATTCGGCTACGGCCCGCCTGGCAGGTTGCCGCGCGCATAAGGAATGTCGGCGATCCGCGGGCGGAAAGGCTGGTCCTGGCGGGCGTCACAGCAATCATCCTGATCTTCGTCGCCGCCGTCCAATGGCTGCGATGAAGGGTCTGTTCCGATGGAAGGTCTGATGTCAGCGATACCCCATCCCCTGCTTGCCGATGGCGCCCCCATAGGCGATGCGACATGAAGTGGCTGATCGTCTTCGATCTCGACGGCACCCTTGCCGAGAGCAAGCGCCCATTGTCGGCCGAAATGGCGGCGTTGCTCGCCCGCCTGCTCGCGCTGGCAGACGTCGCGGTGATCTCCGGGGGCGATTGGCCGCAATTCTATAAGCAGATCGCCTCGCGATTGCCGGTCGACGCCGCGCGCGAGCGATTATGGCTGATGCCGACCACCGGCACCAAGCTTTACCGCTTCATTAACGGTGAGTGGCGCGCGGTCTTTGCGGATCTGTTCGATGAGGCGGAGAAGGTGAATATCCGTGCAGCCTTTGACCGCGCGCTGTCGGCGGCGGGGCTCGCCAGCGAACGGACTTGGGGGGAGCGGATCGAGGATCGGGGAAGCCAGATTACCTTTTCTGGCCTGGGCCAGAACGCACCATTGCGAGCAAAGAAGGGCTGGGACCCGGACCGCGCCAAGCGCACCGCCCTTCAAGAGACGCTTCGCGCGGCGCTGCCGGGCCTGTCGGTCAATCTCGGCGGCACTACGTCGATCGATGTGACACGCGAAGGTGTCGACAAAGGCTACGGCCTGAAGCGGCTGAGCGAGGAAAGCGGCGTGCCGCTGGCGGGAATGCTGTTCCTCGGCGATGCCATCTATCCGGGCGGCAACGACTATCCCGCCGCGCAAACCGGCGTGGACGTGGTGAAGGTGCGCGATGTCGAAGAGACCGCGGCCGTCATGTCAGCGATCATCGCATGTCTGAAGCGCTGAGCCTCGCTGCCGCTGCTCGCCGTGCTCAAGGCGCCGCGATTGCCTGCTTTTCGGAACATTGGAGATACGCCATGAACTCATTCCCAAGATTGGTCTGGATTGCGCTTCCGCTTGTCGCGGCGAGCCCCGCGCAGGGTGAAACTCTGCGTGAAGCGTTGATTTATGCCTATCGCACCAACCCCAGCCTGACCGGGGCGCGGGCTGGTTTGCGCGCCACGGATGAAGGTGTGCCGATCGCCAAGGCGGCGGGGCGCCCGGCATTGAGCGCGACCGCCGACTATCAGGAATTTGTCGTGCGCTCGGCCAACAGTTTCTCCGCGCCCTTGCGGGCCGCGAGCGCGAATGCCAACGTATCGTTTCCGCTCTATCAGGGCGGTCGCGTCAAGAACACGATCCGCGCGGCCGATGCGCGCGTGGAATCGGGCCGTGCAAACCTGCGCTTCACCGAAGCCGATCTCTTCACGGCGATCGTCTCTGTTTACATGGACGTGATGCGCGATGAGGCGATCGTAGGCTTCAACCGCCGCAATGTCGCGGTCCTCGAAACCAACCTTCAGGCTACGCGGGACCGCTTCGAGGTCGGGGATCTGACCCGCACCGATGTCGCGCAATCCGAAGCACGCCTTGCCGTGGCCCAAGGCCAGCTCGAAACGGCGCTCGCGCAACTCGATACCAGCCTGGAAAATTATCTCCGTTTCGTCGGCCTGCCCGCACGCGATCTGGAATCACCGCCGGCGCTGCCGGGTCTCCCGCAATCGCCTGCCGATGCCGTTGCCATCGCCGTCGAGAACAATCCCCAGCTTGTCGCGGCCAAGGCCGATGCCAGGGCGGCGCGCTACGACGTCCGTGTCGCGGCCGCCTCGCGCCTGCCCACGCTCTCGGTTGTGGGAAGCAGCGGCTACAACAATTATTTGGGCACGCTCGCCGGCAATATTCCCGGCCGGGTGTTCCAGCAGGCTCAAACCACGGCGACCATCGGGCTTTCAGCGACGATCCCGCTCTATCAAGGCGGCCTGCCCGCCGCCCAAGTGCGGCGGGCGACCGCGCTCGAAAGCCAGGCGATCGAGCAAATCATCTTCATCGAACGGCGCGTCGTTGCCGAAGCGCGTGCCGCCTATTCGCGCTATCTGGCCGCACAGACGGTGATCCAATCCTCCAAGACCGCAATCGCGGCCAACACGCTCGCCCTGGAGGGGGTTCGGGCGGAAAACAGCGTCGGCACACGCAATGTCCTCGACGTGCTCAACGCAGAACAGGAACTGCTCAACAGCCGTGTGCAGCTCGTCACCGCCGAGCGCGACGCGTATGTTGCCGGATTCACGCTGCTGGCCGCGATGGGGCGGGCCGAAGCGCGCGACCTCAATCTCTTCGGCGGCACACTGTTCGAACCGGGTTTCAGATGATCGCCATCCGGCACCGGGCGTCTGTCCCATGTCGGATCGGCGCGCCCACGCTCGTATGCACCTACAGTCGAAAGGAGATTGCCGTGACATACCCCTCCAAGGGCTCTGTTGCAAAGATTGGCGGCAGTCAGAGGTAGGCTGTCGCTCTGCGCCGATCAGGCGGCTGCTGCGAAATGGTGGTTGAGCATGCCCATGGCCTCCGTCAGCGCCGAGGGCCCAATGCCAAAA
>Ga0066256_1000653_pt1 | contig 74162 bp, 63 predicted proteins | sample ThiBio_1000_biof_FD_87107 | JGI IMG/M metagenome (GOLD analysis project Ga0066256, IMG submission 87107) | Wastewater bioreactor microbial communities from Cape Town, South Africa - Thiocy_expt_1000_biof (version 2) | ecosystem: Engineered > Bioreactor > Thiocyanate-remediating >... | reverse complement strand
TGGCGCGCCGCTACGACCGGGATCGCGAGTCGGAAAGCCGCTTCGAGGAATAGGCCGAGGCTCGGGAAATTGCCGGGAGCTTCCGCGCATTGACTTTCCGGCAAGGATTTACGGGGCGCGGTGTCGGCTTCCGGTAGATCCGTGCGTCCTTGCAACGAGGGCAGCACAAACCTGCTGTCCATTCCTGCCGAAGGAGATCCGATGTCACAATACCTTGTCGCCATTCATCACCCCGACGACTACGACCCGTTCGCTGAAGAGGATCGTGCAATGGAGCGGGATATCGACGTCCTCAATGAAGAGATGGTCGCCGCCGGCATCCGGATTTTTGTCGGTGGCCTACAACCGGTCAGCCGCGCCAGGTCGCTGCGGACCCAGCCCGACGGCACCGTTCTGTTGGCCGATGGACCTTATCTGCCGACCCGGGAGCATGTCGCCGGCTTCTGGGTGCTTGAGGTCGCCAGCCTCGACGAGGCCCTGGCATGGGGACGCAAGGCCGCCATCGCCTGCCGGGCGCCGGCCGCGGTACGCCCCTTCTACTGAAAGACGAACGGACCGTGGACGGCCGCGAATAGCAGATCGTCATACCCTGCGAATTTGGCAAGCCTTCAGATCTCTCGACAGGCCGGAAGCCATATGTTATTTCTCCCTTGGTCCTATTGTTGGACCATGGGAGAAGACGTGAGCAGAACAAGCGCAGTCCAGAGCGTGGTCGAGGCGTTGCGCACGGACATCCGGCAGAACCACAAGCCGGGTGACCTGATGCAGAACGAGCGGTTGATCGCCGAGCGTCTGGACGTCAGCCGCAACACGGTTCGTGAGGCGCTGATCCATCTGGAGGCCTTTGGAATCATCGAGAAGACGCAGCGCGGCCCGCGTATCTGTGCGCCCGACGTCAGCGCCGTCTTCCAGATTATGGACCAGTATTTCGACCGCAGCCTGAAAACCTGCCAGGATCTGTTGAATTTTCGCCGGATGATGGATCTCGGCGCGCTGCCGCAGGTTCTGGAGCGGATCACGGAGGCGGACCTGGCGCTGCTGGAGCGCCATATCGACCATATGGACCGGGCTTTGACGGCGCATGAGGCCGCAGAAGCCGATTTTGCCTTCCATAACGAGATCATCCGGATGTCCGGCAACAGCGTCTCGGCGAAGCTCTACACGGCGTTGACGCATACGCTGGTCTTCTACATGGAGATCGGCAAGAGCAACCCCGCCAACAGCGAAAAGACCGGCGCGGCGCATCGTTCGATCATTGCGGCATTTCGCGCCCGCTCCCTCGACGCCGCCACGGCGGCGCTTTCCGACCACTACGAATACAGCGAGCAAAACCTGCTTCTGGCATTCCAGAAGAATTCGCCGCAGCAGACAGGCATGGAAGAGGCATGATCAAGGCACTGCAGATAGAGAAAGAAAACCTGACGCGCTTTCGCAGCGTCGAGGCGCCGGTGCTCGGCGAAGGCCAGGTGCGGGTCTGCGTGCGCCATGTCGGCCTGTGCGGCAGCGATCTCAACACCTTTAAGGGATTGAATCCGCTGGTGCAACTGCCGCGCATTCCCGGCCATGAAATCGGCGGCGAGATCCTTGCCGCAGGTCCCGGAGTCGATCCGGCCTACCGGCCCGGCCGGCGCGTCATCGTCATGCCCTATACCAATTGCGGTCGCTGCTCCTCCTGCCGCAAGGGTCGGCTCAACGCCTGCCGCTACAACAAGACGCTCGGCGTGCAGCAGGATGGCGGCCTGGGCGGGGAAAGGGTCCTGCCGCCCGAAAAGTCGTGCCGCCGCGAGCGGCGGAACCCGCGGCACCGCGCCGTGCGCGCGCCGCTGCCCGTCGGCTTTCACGCTGTCGATCGCGGCCCGCGCGTCGCCGGCGAGACGGTGGCGGTGCTCGGTTGTGGCATGATCGGCCTGGGCGTGCTCATCGGCGCCGTCGCCCGCGGCGCCCGCGTCATCGCCATCGATCCGAGCGAGGAGAAGCGCAGGCTTGCGCTGAAATTCGGCGCATGGCGCGCCCTGCCCGCCGGCGGCGAAGAGCTTGTCCGTGCGGTCAACGAACTGACGGCAGACGATGGCGTCGATGTCGCCTTCGAGGCGGTGGGGTTGCCGGCAACGTTCACGCAGGCAATCGAGCTTGCCGGGTTTGCCGGTCGTGTCGTGTATGTCGGCTATTCCAAGGCGCCGGTCACTTACCAGACCCAGTTCTTCAACCTCAAGGAACTGGACATCATGGGATCGCGCAATGCGACGGTCGACGATTTCCGCGCCGTCGTATCCCATCTCGAAACCATCGGCGACGACGCCGACCGGTTGATCTCGAAAATCTTCCCGTTCGAAGACGCCGAAGAGGCGCTTCCCTACTGGGACGCCAATCGCGACATCCTGAAAATCATCATCGAACGGACCTGACCATGACGAAGCTTTCCCCGACACCGCTGGAACAGGCTTTCGGGCTTGCCGGCAAGCATGCCCTCGTCACCGGCGGCGGCAGCGGCCTCGGGCTGGCCATCGCCAAGGCTCTGGTCGCCGCCGGCGCCAGCGTCACCATCGCCGGCCGGCGGCTCGAACTGCTGCAGCAGGCTGCGGGCGATATCGGCGGCGACGTGCATGTCCTGCAACTCGACCTCCGCGACACCGCCTCCATCCAGGGCTCTGCGGCCGATGTCGAAAGGCTGCACGGTCCGGTGGACATTCTCGTCAACAATGCCGGCAACACGGTCAAGAAGCCATTCGAAGAGCAGACGATCGACGATCTCGACGGCGTGTTCGACGTGCATGTCCGCGGCGCGCTGGAGCTGACGCGTCACATCATTCCCGGGCAGGCCGCCCGCGGCGGCGGCTCTGTCATCTTCATCGCCTCGATGACCTCGTTCATCGGCCAGCCCTATGTCATCGGCTACACCACCGCCAAATCGGCACTGACGGGCGTGGTCCGCGGCCTGTCGGCGGAATATTCCGGCCGCAACGTCCGGGTGAACGGCATCGCGCCGGGCTGGATCGACACCGATCTGTTTCGCGCCGCAACCTCGAACGATCCGGCGCGCTACAACAAGATCATCGGCCGCATCCAGATGGGCAAGGTCGGCAAGCCGGAAGATATCGGCTGGGCTTCGGTCTTTCTGTCTTCGGCAGCGGCAGGATACGTCACCGGCCAGACCCTCGTGGTCGACGGCGGTGCTCTGATCGGCTTTTAATTTCGAGGACCGGAAGGCCTTTCACTCCGGAGCCGTATCCGGGCTGGGCGACGATGTCGCCAGCCGGTCGGTTTCATCATATCCGAACCAGAGCGCATCCAGAATGGCAAGGGTTGCCTGAATGGTCTGCGCTCGTGTTTCTGCATCCGAAGCCGCGTCCGGCTCCTGGGCGACGTCGACGGAGATGGCCATGTTCATTGCCGGTTCTCATCCTGACAGAGTGATGTTTCGTCAAAATCATCACTTGAACAGCGAGCAGGCAAGGACAAAAATGGAAGCCGCGGCGCAAACGCGTAACTTTAATGTGAAGTCACGACGCCGTCGTCGGGCGTGCCTGCAAAACGGTACGAGGCGGGCGGCGGAACGGTCGCCGTGGCTCCGGCGCCTGAATCAGCGCGACGCTGATCGGCGCCGTCCAGCTGTCGGCACGGATTATGCCGATCCAGAGGATTTCCAGCCGCCGTGGAATCGCTTCGGCGGCGTGCATGGACCCGCAAAGCGGGTCCATGCACCTTTTCCCATATCGCTGCCGAGCAGCCGTATCAGTCGGCCCAGCCGGAGATCGCCTTGCTTTCGAGGAACTCCTCGATGCCCCAGACGCCGCCTTCGCGGGCGCGGCCGGAGGCCTTGACGCCGCCGAAGAACGCGCCGGCGGCACGGGCCTCGCCGTTCATCTCCACCATGCCCGATTTCAATTGCAAGGACAGGCGGTTGCGGCGCGTGCGGTCCTGGGTCTGGACGTAGCTGGTCAGGCCGTAGGGCGTGTCGTTGGCGATCTGCACCGCCTCTTCCTCGCTGTCGAACGGCATCATCGTCAGTACCGGTCCGAAGATCTCTTCACGCTCGATCGTCATGCCGGGCTTCACGTCGGCAAACACCGTCGGACGGACGTAATAGCCGCGGTTGAGATGCTGCGGCAGGCCGGGACCGCCGGCAACAACGCGGCCACCCTCTTCGATGCCCTTTTCGATGTAACCCTGAATGATGTCCCACTGGCGCTTGTTGACCACCGGGCCGATGTGGTTGCCGTGCTCGGAAGCCGGGCCGACAGTGATCGAATTGGCGACGTCGGCCGCGATCTGCACCGCCTTGTCGTAGAGCGGACGCTCGACCAGCATGCGCGACGGCGCGTTGCAGGACTGGCCGGAATTCGACATCATGTGGCGAACGCCGCGTTCCACGGCTGCATCGTCGGCATCGGCAAAGACCAGATTGGCACCCTTGCCGCCAAGCTCGAGCGTCACGCGCTTCAAGGTCTCGGCCGCCGCCTTGGAAATGGCGCGTCCGGCGCGTGTCGAGCCGGTGAACGAGATCATCTCCACATCCGGGTGCGACGACAGGCGCGTGCCGACGCCGGCACCGTCGCCGTTGACGAGGTTGAACACGCCCGCCGGCACGCCGGCGTCATGCACGAATTCCGCAAACAGCATCGAGGACAGCGGCGCTTCCTCGGACGGCTTGAGCACGCAGGTACAACCGGCGAGCAGCGCCGGGATGACCTTCAACGTGACCTGGTTCATCGGCCAGTTCCACGGCGTGATCAGGCCGACGACGCCGATCGGCTCCTGCGCCACCATGTTGCCCGGCGCGTTGGCATTGAGCGGTTTCAGCCACTGGATCTCGTCGAAGGCGACGAGGAAGTTCTTGAGATGCCAGTCAAGGCATCCCGCCTGGGCCGAAAAGGCAAAATCGATCGGCGCACCCATCTCCACCGAGATGGCTTCCGCCATTTCCTGGCGGCGTTTGTCGAACTCTGCGAGGATCGCCTCGACATACCGCTTGCGTTCCGCAGGCGGCGTGGCCGCCCAGCCCGGAAAGGCGGCCTTGGCGGCGTTCACCGCCGCATCCGTATCCTCGTCCGAGCCGAGGGAAATCAGGGCGCAGGGCTCTTCCGTCGACGGATTGATGACGAAATGGTCGTGTTTCCTGATCGGATCGACCCATTGACCATTGATGTAGAACTGCCGCTTTTCGAACATTGCGCTTCCTTTGCTTCTGCCATGTGCATATCGCGTTTCGCCGGGATGCTTGCTTTTAACGGACAAGAAAGCAAGGGCGAGCGGGTTGAATTATTTTGATGATTGCTTCCAGAAGGTGGACAGCCGGATGCCGAAGTGTCGATCGCTGCGGCACAAGCGAGTCGTGCCGCTTGCCATCGGCAGAAAACATGATAATAATACTCATATTATTTTCGGGGTTTGACTCCGCTTGAACGCCCGGACTAACTGCCTTCGGCACCCTTGAGGGTGTTATCGGCGACGCCAAACAAGAGTGGAATAGAAGGTTGAGTTACTGGCACTCCATGGATTGGCATACGGAGGGCATCAAGGTCGTCGCGCCGGTGAAATGGCGCCGTTTCGACGGCATGGTCGGTGTTTTCTGGGAAGCGGAGAGCCAGACTGGCGCCAAGGGATATTACCTGGCGGACGACCCGCGCATCATGATCTTCTTCAACGATGTTTCGTCCCGCGTCCAGATTTCCAACGAGGACGGCCAGTTCTCCCGCCATTCGCGGCCGATGACGCGGGCGGTCTATGTGCCTGCCGGCGTGCCGATGTGGACCACCAGCAAATCCAAGCACCGATTCTCGCATCTCAACCTGCATCTGCACAAGGACCGGGTCTTGCGGTTCCTGTCGCCGTCCGTCGGCGCCTCCGCCGCGATGACCGCGCTGCGCCGGCCGGTGGAAATCCAGGATCTCGGCGCCATCGAGACGCTGGCCAGTTTGCTGGTCGATGAAATATCGAGCCCGTCCAAGCATGCCGTCTACGGCGAGAACCTGGTGGGCAGCATCGTCACCGGCCTTCTCGACATTCCCGACGACGACAGCAAGACCGCCAATGGCAGGTTGACGCAGGCGCAGATGAACAAGCTGCAGACCCGAATCGACGTCCATGGCGACTACCGGCTGACGATTGCCGAAATGGCCTCGACCGTCGGGCTCTCCGAAAGCTGGTTCGCCAATGTCTTCAAGCAGACCACCGGCAGCACACCGCTGCAATGGCAGCTTGCCAAGCGCGTCGACCGGGCCAAGAAACTGCTGCTGGAAAGCGATCTTTCCGTCGCCGACATCGCGGCACAGCTGGGGTTTTCCGATCAGGCGCACCTGACGAAGACGTTCCGGCAGATCGCCGGCGACACCCCCGCCGCCTGGCGCCGGATACAGCAGTTGCTGTAACCGCAATCGCGGCAGCCACCGGACATGCACATGTGTCAGCCGGTGGGCTGTGTCCCGCCCGCAACCGGGTGCGGACGGGACGGGTCGGTTACCAGGTCTGGCGGATCGTTGCGTAGACCGCGCGGCCGGGATTGTACCAATCGGCGCCGAAGCCGCCGTAAGCGACATGCTTCTCGTCGAACAGGTTGCTGACGTTGACTTCGAAGGCGGTGTTCGGCCGGATCTTGTAGCTGAAGGCCGCATCGAAGACGATGTTCGCGCCCGTCGATTGGGTGTTGGCGTCGTTGAAATAATAGGCGCCGGAGACACGCGCCCCGAGGCCGAAATTCATGTCGCCGCGCATGCCTTCACCGGGAAGCATGTAGTTGACCCAGAGCGAGGCCAGGTGGTTCGGCACGAAGGACAGTTCGTTGCCCTCGTTGCCGCCCGTGCCGTTTTCGACGATCTCGGACATCATGTAGGAATAGGAGGCGGTCAGGCTGACATTGTCGGTCACCTCGGCCTTGGCTTCCAGGTCGATGCCGCGGACCCGAACCTCACCGATGGTTTCCTGCATGTTGGTCGCCGGATTGGTGCGGGTGATGTTGCTCTTGGTCAGGTCGTAGACGGCGGCGCTGAAGAGAGCAGGAAATGCCTCGGGCCGGTACTTGATGCCGGCTTCCCACTGCTCGCCCCGTTCCGGTTCGAGGGTCAGGGACGGCGGCAGGACCGACTCGGCGTAGCTCACATAGGTGGCGAACTCGTCGGTGAACTTGTAGGTCAGGCCGGCGCGCTTGGTGAATTCGCTGAGGTCCGCCTCCGTCGTCGTGCCGCGGAGATTGTTTGCCTGCTCGAAATCGAGCCAGTCGTTGCGCAAGCCGACGCTGGCGATGAACTTGTCGGAGAAGGTCAGGTCCTGCTGGACATATAGGGCCTTGGTCTTCTGGTCGTTCTTCAGGCTCTGATAGAGCGGAACCGATGCCGGCGCGCCCGTATAGACCGGGTTCATCCAGTCGATGCTGGGTGCATTGCCATAGAAGGCATCGTTGGTCGAGTTGAGCGCATTGTATTGCACGCCGACCAGGCTCTTGCTGTCGATCGATTCGAAGCTTGCATCATATTGCAGCCGGGCGTCGATGATGAAGTTTTCGGCCGTGCTGTCGTTGCCGAAGAAATCGCGCTTGGCGATCGTCGAGCCATCGGTCGGCGTCGCGGCGATATAGGCATAACCGAAATTGCTCTTGCTGTCGCTGTAGCGCGCATTGGCGCTGAAGGTCAGGCCGGAACCGAAATCGTGGTCGAACATGACGCTGAGCGTGTCCCGGTCGACATCGCGATAATTGTAGTCGGGCTCGCCGAAGAAGCGGCTCCGCTTGAAATCGGAACCGACCGGATGGCCGCCGCCGCCCGGAACGCCGTCGCGGTCCAGATGGTCGTAGACGACGCTGAGCGTGGTCATGTCCGTCGGGCGCCAGGTGAGGCCGCCCATGAAGAACTTCTCGTCGTCCTGCGAATAATCATATTCGTCGTCGGCTTTGCGGATCTTGCCGGTCAGGCGATAGGAAAGCGTGTCGTCTTCGGTGATGTTGTCGCCGAAATCGAAACCGCCTTCACGGCGGCTGAAGGAACCGCCCGTGAGGAAGGCCTCGCCGAAACGCTCGCTCTTCGGCAGCTTGGTGACGTAGTTGACCGAACCGCCCGGGTCCGAAACGCCGAAGATGGTCGAGCTGGCACCCTTGAGCACCTCGACGCGCTCGAACGCGTAGGGTTCGTCGCGGATGGCGCCGAAGGGGTCGCCAAGCGTCAGGCCGTCGCGGTAGATATAGGCATCGAAACCGCGGATCTTGAAGTAGTCGAAACGGTCGTCCGAGCCGTAGAAATCGGTGGCGACGCCGGCGGTGTACTGGATCACCTGCTCGATATCCTGGGCGCCGCGCTGCTGGATTTCCTTCGAGGTGATCACCGAAACCGATGCGGGTGTTACCAGGATATCCGTCGGGATCTTGCTGCCGCTCGTGGTTTTCGTCGCGACGATCGACTTCGCGTCGTTATCAGCATCGACCCGGCCGCTTTTTTCTTCCAGGACGATCGGCTTGAGAGCCGTGTCGGAGCCTGCCGCAGTCTCCTGGCCGAAGGAAAGGCTCGGGGTGAAAGCGACAAGCGCCGTACAACCCAGCAGGACCGCATTCCGGTAGCGGATGAGGGGCTGTCTCCGATGACTGCTTGTTCTTTCGATGTCCATGTTCACGTTCCATAAGTTAAATTGGATTATTTCCGCACCTGGCCGGCGCCAGTCTCGGGGACCCGCATCCCACACGCGCTGCCGGCGCCGAGCCATGACCAGCGAGAGTTCGTCTCCCGACACTGGCGGTCGCCATCACCACGGTTTGATTGTCCCCGGCGCCGTTCTTAACTTGAGCACTTGCATCCAGTATTGTAGATTTCCAGCGTTTTGTAGGATCCAACGGAAATCTCGACACAGCCCGTCGCCAGCGCGGCATTCCTGTTGACGTCGCTTAATGAACCTGAGACTGGAGGTCCACTTAAAAACGTCAGCCAGGGTTTGCGTGATGCTGCGGTTCATTTTTTCTGCCATGCAGGTGGCGGCCTTCGTCTTGGCACTGGCATCCGGCAGCGCCCGGGCAGGAGACGAAACGACCTATCCGATCGTCATCAAGCACGCGCTCGGCACCACGGTCATCGAAAAGAAGCCGGTGCGGGTGGCGACGGTCGCCTGGGCCAACCACGAAGTGCCGCTGGCGCTCGGCATCGTGCCCGTGGGATTTGCAGCAGCCAATTTCGGCGATGACGACGGCGACGGCATCCTGCCGTGGGTGGCAGACAAGCTTGCGGAACATCCCGGCGAAAAGCCGGTGCTGTTCGACGAAGGCGACGGCATCGATTTCGAGGCGGTCGCCGCCACCAGCCCGGATGTCATCCTTGCCGCCTATTCCGGCCTCAGCCAGGCCGACTACGATACGCTGAGCCAGATCGCTCCCGTCGTCGCTTATCCCGAGGCGCCATGGTCGACGGATTGGCGCGAGATGATCCGCTTCAACAGCCTCGGCCTCGGCATGGCGGCGGAAGGCGAAACGCTGATCAGCAAGATCGAAGCCGACATCGCCCGGACGGTGGCCGGCCATCCCGAACTTCACGACAAATCGGCGATGTTCATCACCCATCTCAACGCCACGGACCTGAGCGTCGTCAATTTCTACACGACGAACGACACGCGGGTGAAATTCTTCGCCGATCTCGGCCTCAAGGCGCCCAGGAGTGTCACGACGGCCTCGCTGCCGGGGAAATTTTCCGGCTCGATCAGCGCCGAGCGCATCGATGAATTCGACGACGTCGATATTCTCGTCACTTACGGCGACCGCAAGCTGCTCGATTCGCTTGCCGCCAACCCGCTGACATCGAGGATGCCGGCCGTCGGCAACGGCGCGCTCGTCGTCCTCGGCCGCAACCCGGTCGGCACCGCGGCCAATCCGACGCCGCTGTCCATCCCGTGGGTGCTGAAGGATTATGTCGCCCTGCTGGCGGAGGCGGCCGGAAAAACCAGATGACGCAAGCCGCGCCGCAGCCAGCCCGCCGGCCGCCCTTGCCGGGACGGTCGAACCGGAACCGCAGCCTGTTTCTGGTCGGGCTGGTGACCCTGCTGGCCGTGCTGTGCGCCCTGTCCGTCACGGTCGGCACGCGCGAGGTCGGCTGGGCGGATATCTGGGCATCGCTGGCGGGCAGGCTCGAAACCATCGGCCAGGCGGCCGTGGCGCTGCGGATCCCGCGCACCGCGCTGGCGCTGCTCGCCGGCGCCGCACTCGGCCTGGCCGGCGCGGTGATGCAGGGCGTGACACGCAATCCGCTGGCGGACCCCGGCATCCTCGGCGTCAACATGGGCGCGTCGCTCGCCGTGGTCGTCGGCGTCGCCTGGTTCGACATGACGTCGGCCAATGCCTTTATCTGGACGGCGATCCTGGGCGCCGGATGCACGGCAGTGTTCGTCTACACCATCGGCTCGCTCGGACGCGGCGGCGCCACGCCGCTGAAGCTGGCGCTGGCGGGGGCGGCGACATCGGGCCCCCTTGCCCCCCTGGGGATTGCCGTTGGGTGGCCGCGCGGCGATATCGCCGGCGGCGTCCGCTGGTGGCAGATCGGCGGCGTCGGCGGCGCCACCTTCGACCGCATTCTCCCGGTCCTGCCGTTTCTTGCCGTCGGCTTCGCCATCAGCCTGCTCTCTGCGCGCAAACTGAATTCGCTGGCGCTCGGCGACGAACTGGCCGCCGGGCTTGGCGAACGCGTGGCGTTTGCCCGTGCATCGGCCTCGTTCGGCGCGATCCTGCTGTGCGGCGCCACCACTGCGGTCTGCGGTCCCATCGGTTTTCTCGGCCTGGTCGTGCCGCACCTGTGCCGCCTGCTCGTCGGCGTCGATCATCGCTGGCTGCTGCCGCTGTCGGCGCTGGGCGGCGCCTGCCTGCTGCTGGCGGCCGATATCCTCGGCCGCATCATCGCCCGGCCGGCCGAACTCGATGTCGGCATCGTCACGGCCTTCCTCGGCGCGCCGTTCTTCATCTGGATCGTCCGGCGGCAGAGGGTGCGGGAACTATGACGACATCCCCCGCCACCCTCCGCCGCATCGCCGACAATCGCAACCGCCGCAGCAACCGGCGCCTTCTGGTGATCACCACCCTGCTGGCGCTGGTCGGCGCAATCTTCGCCCTGACCTTGATGCTCGGCCAGTCGTTCACGCCGCCCGCAGAGATTATCCGCATGCTGTCCGGCGACAGCCTGCCGGCGACGGTGTTTACCGTCGGCCAGCTGCGATTGCCGCGGGCCGTGCTGTCGGTGCTTGCAGGGCTGAGCTTCGGTCTTGCCGGCGCCGCCTTCCAGACCATGCTGCGCAATCCGCTCGCCAGCCCCGATATCATCGGCATCAGTTCCGGCGCCAGTGCGGCCGCCGTCTTCGCCATCGTCGTGCTGTCGCTGAAGGGGCCGGTGGTCTCGATCTTCGCGGTGACGGCCGGCCTTGGCGTGGCGATGATGGTCTACGGGCTTTCCTTCAAGAACGGCGTCGCCGGCACGCGGTTGATCCTCGTCGGCATCGGCGTTTCGGCGATGCTGGAGAGTTTCATCGCCTACATCCTCTCCCAGGCGCCGGCCTGGAACCTGCAGGAGGCGATGCGCTGGCTGACCGGCAGCGTCAACGGCGCGCAGCTTGGCCAGGCGCTTCCGCTTCTCGTGGCGCTGATCGTGTTCGGCGGCCTGCTGCTCGGCCGCGCCCGCGACCTTGAAGCCCTGCGGCTCGGCGACGACATGGCCGCGGCCCTCGGCGTTCGTGTCGCCGCCACCCGCGTGCTGGTCATGATCGCAGCCGTCGGCATGATCGCCTCGGCGACCGCGGTAACGGGGCCGATCGCCTTCGTTGCCTTCCTGTCCGGCCCGATTGCCGCCCGAATCACCGCAAACAGCGGCTCGTCGCTCATTCCCTCGGCGCTGGTCGGCGCTTTGCTGGTGCTTGCCGGCGATTATGCCGGGCAGTTCCTGCTGCCCAGCCGCTATCCGGTCGGCGTGCTGACCGGCGCGCTCGGCGCTCCCTACCTGATTTTCCTCATTATGCGCGTCAACCGCATCGGAGGCTCGTGATGACTGCCCGCTCCCTTACCGCCACAAGGCTTTCGGCCGGTTACGGCGATACCGACATCCTGCAGGGGCTCGATCTCGCCGTGCCGCCCGGCAGGATCACCGTGATCGTCGGCGCCAATGCCTGCGGAAAATCCACGCTGCTGCGTGTCATGTCCCGGTTGCTTTCGCCGAACGGCGGCGAGGTGCTGCTCGACGGCAAGTCGATCCACCGCACGCCCTCCAGGGAACTGGCCCGCACCCTCGGCCTGCTGCCGCAATCGCCGATCGCTCCCGAAGGCATCACGGTGGCCGACCTCGTCAGCCGCGGCCGGCATCCGCACCAGGGGCTGTTTTCGCGCTGGACGCAGCGGGACGACGAAGCGGTGGCCAATGCCCTGACCGCCACCAGGATCGTCGACCTCGCGGAACGGCCGGTGGACGAACTGTCCGGCGGCCAGCGGCAACGGGTGTGGATCGCCATGGCGCTGGCGCAGGAAACGGAAGTCCTGCTGCTCGACGAACCGACGACCTTCCTCGACATCAACCACCAGGTCGAGGTGCTGGACCTTTTGACGGATCTCAACCAGTCGCGCGGCACCACCGTCGCCATGGTGCTGCACGACCTCAACCTCGCCGCCCGTTATGCCGATTATCTCGTTGCGATGAGCGAGGGACGCATACACGTCGCAGGCGGACCGGAAGAGGTGCTGACGCAGGAGAACGTGCGGCAGGTCTTCGGCCTGGAAAGCCGGATCATCCTGGACCCCACCTCGGGCCGGCCGATCATGCTGCCGATCGGTCGCCACCGGATGAAAACACCAACAGAAGCCACGGAGGAACGGTCATGAACGCGGCCCAGACATTCAAACTCTCAGGTGTAGCGCTTCCGAAGGATGCCGCGCGCATGCTCGATGACATATGCGAGCACTTCATCGAACACGGCGATGTCCGGCGGGACGGAAACCTGGCGTCGATGACCAGCAAGGCGGGAACCGCAGACATTAGGCTGCAGGACGGAAAGCTGCTCATCGAGCTGGCCTCTTTTTCGGAAGCCATGCTGCAGATGAGCCGCACGAGCGTGGCCGAACACATGTTCTATTTCGCCGGCGAGGATCCGCTCGAACTGACATGGTCGCAACCGGCATCGACACAGGTGCTGCCGAACCTGCATGAGATCACCGTGGTCTCCGCCGAGGACGTCACGCCGCACATGCGGCGGGTGAAATTTGCCTGCGCCGATGTCACGCCATTCATCGGCGGCGACATGCATGTGCGCCTGCTGGTTCCCCCGAAGGGCCGCACGCCGGTCTGGCCGGGATTGAAGGACGACGGCCGGGTCGCCTGGCCGGAGGGCGAGGACGAACTTCTGGTCCGCGTCTACACGATCCGCGCCATCGATACGAAGCGCCGCGAATTGTGGGTGGATTTCCTGCAGCATCCGACGCCGGGCGTTGCTACTCCCGGCGCCGATTTCGCCCGGGATGCGCAGCCCGGCGAAAAGCTGGCGCTGCTCGGCCCTGGCGGCGGCAGCCTGCCCAAGGCGGAGAAACTCCTCCTGACGGGCGACGAAAGCGCGCTTCCGGCGATCGTCCGCATCGCCGCCGAAGTGCCTGCCGGCACGCAGATACAGGCGATCATCGAAGTGCAGGATGCGGCGGAAGAACAGCCCCTTCCCTCCGCCGGCTCTCTCGACGTCCGCTGGCTGCATCGCGCCGACTACCCGGCCGGATCGGCAAGCGTGCTGGCAGATGCCATCAAGGCGGCGATCACTGCCGCCGATGCGGATACCTTCGTCTGGGTCGCCTGCGAAAAGGACGATGTCCGCGCCGTTCGCGCCCTGCTCAAGGCCCGGAAGCATGATCGGGACAAGATGTATGTCGCCTGGTACTGGGAGCGGACGACCGGCTGAACGGGTGGCCTGACCGCTTCGGCGATCTCGCCGGGCGGCGCCCGGTGAGAATGGGGAACTGCGGCCTTCCCGCCTCACCGCATGACGAACGGGTTCGGGACATCCTTGTTGAAGGCCAGCCAGACGCTCTTGGTTTCGAGGAAATCATAGATGGCGTCCTGGCCGCTTTCGCGTCCGACGCCGGAATTCTTGAAGCCGCCGAAAGGCATCATGTAGGAAACGGCGCGGTAGGTGTTGGTCCACACCGTGCCGGCACGCAGGCGTTTCGCCGCGGTGAAGGCCCGCGCCATGTCGGAGGTCCAGACGCCGGCGGCAAGCCCGTAAGGCGTATCATTGGCCATCTGGTAGGCCTCTTCATCCTCGGTGAAGGGAATGACCGAGAGCACCGGGCCAAAAACCTCTTCCTGGGCAATGCGCATGTCGTTCCTGACGCCGACGAACACGGTCGGCTCGATGAACCAGCCATCGCCGCATTCCGGCCGGTCGGCCGGCCCGCCGCCCATCGCCACCTCGGCGCCTTCGGCCTTGGCCATGTCGATCATCGACAGCACACGCTTGAACTGCGGCTGGGTTGTCACCGGCCCGACCTGCGTGGTCATTTCCATCGGGTCGCCCATGCGGGCCGTCTTCGCCAGTTCGAGGAATTTTTCGAGGAAGGCATCGTGGATCGACCGGTGCACGAGAAGTCGCGAGCCGGCGATACAGGTCTGGCCGGTGGCGGCGAATATGCCTGAGACCACACCCTTGACGGCATTGTCGAGATTGGCGTCGGGAAAAACCAGCTGCGCCGACTTGCCGCCGAGTTCCAGCGTCATCCGCTTGAAATTGCCGGTCGCCTGCTGGGCGATGCGGCGGCCGGACGCTTCGCCGCCGGTAAAGGCGATCTTGTCGATGCCGTTATGCGTCGAGATCGCCTCGCCGACATCCTGCCCGAAGCCGGTGATGACATTGACGACGCCCTTGGGAAAACCCGCTTCCTCGACAAGCCGCATCAGTTCCAGCGTCGAAGCGGAGGTGAATTCCGACGGCTTGATGACCATGGTGCAGCCGGCCGCCAGCGCCGGTGCCAGCTTCCAGGTCAGCAGCAGCAGCGGCGAATTCCAGGGCGTGATCGCCGCGACGACACCGACCGGCTCGTGACGGGTGTAGGTGAACATGTCGGGCTTGTCGATCGGCTGGACTGCACCCTCGACCTTGTCGGCCATGCCGGCGAAATAATAGAACCATTGCAGCATATAGCCGACCTGGCCGCGCATTTCGGCGTAAAGCTTGCCGTTGTCCTGCACTTCGGTCGCCGCCAGATGATCGGCATCGCGGGCGATGAGATCGCCCAGCCGGCGCAGCAGGTGCCCGCGCTGTGTGGCGTTGAGTTTCGACCAGTCGCCCGTATCGAAGGCGCGCCGGGCGGCACTGACCGCGCGATCGACATCGCGTCCATCACATTTCGGGATGTTCGCCCAGACCTTGCCGGTGAACGGGTCGAAGGATTCGAAGGTCTCTTTCGATAACGCCTCGGTCCATTCGCCGTCGATGAAGCAGCGAAAATCCTTGATCTCCTGGCTTCTGGCCATGTCGATAACTCCCTATGTCCTGACTATGCCGGCAGCGGCGGCTCCTGGAAGGCGTCTTGCCGTTTTCAGTCGAATTCGACGATCTGGCGCACGGCAGACCCATCCGCCAGCCGGTCAAACCCCTCGTTGATGTCATCGAGCCGCAGACGATGGGTCAGCAGCCGGTCGACCGGCAGCTTGCCGCGCTTGTAGAGGGCGAGGAAACGGGGAATGTCGCGCGAGGGCACGCCGGAGCCGATATAGCTGCCCTTCAGCGTCCGCTCCTCGGCCACCAGCGTCACCGCCGGCAGGGAGAGCATCGCCTTGGGGTTGGGCAGGCCGGCGGTGATCGTCGTGCCGCCGCGCCGGGTGATGGCGTAGCCGAATTCGAGAGCCTTGACCGATCCGGCGAACTCAAGCGCCGCCTCGACGCCCCCCTTGGTGGCCTCCTTGACCTTGCCGACGATATCCGGATCGTCGGCGTTGAATGTGTGGGTGGCACCCAGTTCCCTGGCGAATTCCAGCTTGGAGTCCAGCCGGTCCACGGCAACGATGGTTTCGGCACCGGCAGCGGCAGCGCCGATCAGCGCCGCAAGCCCGACCCCGCCCAGGCCGATCACCGCCGTGGAACCGCCGGGCTTGACGTCACCGGTGTTGAACACCGCGCCCGCACCGGTCAACACCGCACAACCGATCAGACCGGCGATATCCAGCGGCACATCCTTTTCCACCTTGACCAGCGAGCGGCGGGAGACCGTCGCATATTCGGCGAAGGACGAGACGCCCACATGGTGATGAATCCTTTCGCCATGGCGGGAAAGCCGGCTCACGCCGCCAAGAAGTTCGCCGTGGCCGTTCGAGGCCGCACCCGGTTCGCAAAGTGCTGGCCGCCCCTCGGCACAGGGCGAACAATGGCCGCAGGAAGGAACAAAGACGAAAACGACATGGTCGCCGGGTTTCAGGTCCTCGACATACTCGCCCACCGCCTCGACCACACCGGAAGCCTCATGCCCCAGCACCATCGGCACCGGCCGCGGGCGGTTGCCGTCGATGACCGACAGGTCCGAGTGGCAGAGGCCGGCAACGGCGATCTTCACCAGCACCTCGCCCGGCCCCGGCCCCTCGAGCTCCACCTCCTGCACCTTCAGCGGCAACGTGCGCGCATAGGGGCGTTCAAGCCCGATTTCCTCCAGAACAGCCGCCCTGATCTTCATCTCGTCTTCCTCATTCCTGCGGCCGCAGCGGCCGTGTCCTCGATCGGCCGGTCAGTGGACCGCCGCATACATGATCTTCTCTTCCGTCGCCTCCTCGGTGGAGAATTCCTCCACCACCCGGCCCTGCCGCGACACGAGGATGCGGTCGGCCAGGTTGAGAATTTCCGGAAGGTAGGACGAAATCACCACGACGGCGAGGCCGGCATCGGCGAGTTCGTTGATCACCTGGTGAAGTTCGGCGATGGCGCCGACATCGACGCCGCGGGTCGGCTCGTCGAAGATCACCAGTTTCGGCTTCTGCACCAGCGCCTTGGCGATCACCACCTTCTGCTGATTGCCGCCGGAAAGCTCGATCACCCGGGCATTGCCGTCGATCGCCTTGACGTTCAGCCGTTTCGTCCAGTCCTTGGCAAGTTCCATCATTTCCGAATGGGACACCACCACGCCGCGATTGAGGTCGGAGGACAAGAAGTTCATGTAGATGTTTTCGGCAATCGACTTGGTTTCGAAGAAACCCTCGATCTTGCGGTCTTCCGTCACGTAGACGATGCCATCCTTCACCGCCGGCCGCGGCACGCGGTAACGCACCGAACGTCCGTCGAGCCTGACTTCGCCGCCATGGAAAAAATCGCGCTTGACGACGCCGGAAATGATCTTCGCCGTTTCCGTGCGTCCCGAACCGATCAGGCCGAAAATGCCGGTGATCTGCCCGGAATAGACGGAAAACGAGGTATTGCGCACCATCTTGCCCATCGACAGGTTCTGCACCGACAGCACCTTCTGGCCATAGGGCCGCGCCTTGCGGCTCTTGTCGCGGCTGTAGAGTTCGGCCGAAAGCGAACGGCCGACCATCGAGGAGATGATCTTGTCGCGGTCGAAATTCTTCGCATCGTCGGTGATCACGTGCTGGCCGTCGCGCAGGATGGTGATCCGGTCGGAAATCGCCAGCGCCTCCTCCAGCGCGTGGCTGATGAAGATGATCGAGACGCCCTCGCGCTTCAGCCGGTTCACCAGCGAGAAGAAGTGATGCTTTTCTTCCGGCGTCAGCGTCGCGGTCGGCTCGTCGAAGATGATGATGCGCGCCTTGTGGTGCACGGCGCGGGCGATCTCGACCATCTGCTTCTGCGCCGCGCCGAGTTGCGAGACGTACATGTTCGGATCGACGCCGAAATTCAGCGACTGCAGGAACTGCTGGGCGGCGATGTAGATGCCGCGCAGGCGGTTGAGGAATTTTTCGTTGCCGAGATAGATGTTCTGGTACACCGCCAGGCCGGCCACCAGGATGGTCTCCTAAAAACCCATGGCGTGGCCCTGGTGCCGCGCCTCTGCCGGGCTCCGGATGGTCACCGGCGGCCCGTTCAGAACCACCCCGCCCTGCGCCGGCTCGTGCACGCCCGCCATGATCTTTGTCAGCGTCGATTTGCCGGCACCGTTTTCGCCGAGCAGAGAATGGACTTCGCCCGGCATCAGGGTGAAGCTGACATTGCGCAAGGCGGCAACGCCATGGAACTCCTTGGTGACGTTCTTGAGTTCGAGAATGGGGCTCATGTCAATTTCCCTGCATGCCGAGGTTGACGGCGATCACCTCGTCGCCGCCCTTGCTGGTGGCCCAGAGCTTGCCGCCCGCCTCCACGGCAGAGGTGATGCCATGCCGCCTGCCGCCGGCGCGGCTGTGGAAACTGCGAAGCGGCACGAAATCGGCCGTCAGCTCGATGACCAAGCCATAGGAGCGCGTCGGTGCCCAGGGTTTCAGGATGCCCATCTGCTTGAGCGCCCCGCCCTGCATCGGCTCACGGAAGGAATAACCGCTGCGCAGCGCCGGAGCGATCCAGAATTCCGGCGCAACCTCGGCCATCATAGCCTTGCGATAGACATCCTCGCGCAGCACGAACTCGATCAGCTGGCTGCGTGGGGCAAATACCGAAAGCCAATAACCCTGCCGCGCCGAGCCGCTGATGCGGGCGGGATAACCGGGCAGATCCTCCATGACCTGGCCCAGCATCTTGCCACCGGCGTCCAGCCGGATGAGGCGCTTCTCCCAGGCCTCGCTGACGACGATGGTGCCATCCGGCTCGATGGCTATGCCGTTTGGAAAACCGAGCCGGTTTGCCAGCACGGCCGCCTGTCCGGTCTTCGGGTCGAGCCGCCAGACGGAGCCCGAACGCTCGCCGTCGAGCAGGTCGCGTTGCCAATTCTCCAGGGCATTCTTCGAGGAACCGACCGCAACGACCAGCGAACCGTCCGGCGAAAAGGCCATGGCCGTGACATTGGCCCAGGCCTGGGTTCCGGACGAAAACCCTGCAGCGGGACTGCCGGACGCGTCGAAGAAAGCGATTCCACGCGGTGTCGCAACGGCGAGCAGCCCAGTTTCGGAGGCGGCAATCGCCGTCACCGCCGCCCCGGCATCCAGCAGCACGCCGCCCGCCCCGCCACTGGCCGGCTGGTGATGGAGTGTCGAGCCGCCGGAATAGACCAGCCCGGTCGTCGTCACGACGAGATTGTCGGGGGTTTTGGCATGAATGCCGGCGGGCGCTTCCTCAAGGATATTGTTGGGTTTCAGCGCACCATCCAGCGGCGGCACGGTGACGGCGGCTTCGCCGCGGCCGAGGAAGCGGTCGACCCAGTTGCGCAGAGCATTGGCCATCACGCCCTCCCCCAATAGTTCCGGTAACCCGACCAGCTGGTATCGCGTCCTTCGAGCTTGATACGGCCGATGCGGTTGTTGGTGATGCCGCCGAGATAGAGATAACCCTTGTGTTCGCGCATCGAGGTGATCATCGGATGGTTTTCGGCGCCCTGGTCCCACAGGGTTTCCAGCACCTCGCCCTTGTCGTCGAAGCGGATGACGCAGCCGATGTTGAGGTTCGGATAGAGCCACTGGTCGGGGGCGATACGCCGCGCCATGCGCTTGCGGAAGCCCGGCATGCGCAGCGCCACATCGAGCGCCGGCGAACGCATGCCCATGATCGCCGCCCAATAGGTGCCGTCGGAGGCCCGGTTGATGTTGTCGGGATAGCCGGGCAACCGGTCGAGCACCCGCTCGACCGTTCCGGCCTTCGGGCCGTCGATGTAATAGCGGCTGATACGGCATGCCCAGCTTTCGGCAAAGAGGATCGACTGGCCGTCCTGGGCCGTGCAGATGCCGTTCGGGAAGATCAGGTTGCGCAGCACCGTCTGCGTCCGGCCGGTTTTCGGATCGAAGCAGATGAGACGGCCGTTGCCGCGGCTTTCCAGCGCATCCACCGGCCAGTCGTGCATTTCGTAACGGATCGTCGCTTCCGAGAAATAGATGCGACCGTCCGGCGCGATGTCGAGATCGTCGGCCATGCGGATCGTGGTGTCGTCCTGGACGCTGAACAGGCTGCGCTCGGTCTGATCGGTCAGGAGCTCGACCTTGCCGTCCATGCCGACCCGCACCAGCCCCATGCCGGCCACGCAGGTGACGATGCGGCCCTCGCGGTCCAGCGCCAGCCCGAGCGGCCGGCCGCCGATCTTGGCCAGCACCTCGGCCTTTGCGTGGTCCGGCGCGGCGATCCGGAACAGGTAGCCGTCGCGGCTGCCGCAATAGATGTTGCCGGCGGCGTCGAGCAGCACGTCCTCCGGCCCGTCCACCTGGCCCGCGGCGAGGATCTCGGCCGCCTTCAGCTTCGGCGCGGTTTCGTGCGGCATCAGCCCGCGCATGCCCTCGACCGCGTCGGTCTCGAAGGCGACCGGATCGAGATAGGTCGAAGCCAGCAGCCGGTGCCGGTTCTTGCGGAACTTCACGTCGATGGCGAGGATCAGGATGATGATCGCGCCCATCGAGAGCTGGACGAAGTCGCCGCGGAAGCCGGCGTTGATCATCGCGTTGTTCAGTATGTAAATCGTCGCGAAGCCGATCAGCACCGACAACACCGCGCCGCGGCCCGGCACGAAACCGCCGAGGCCGACGACGAGCGCCGTCAGCGCGAAGAACTCCATGCCGATGCCGGTGTCGGAGCCGACGCTGTTCTGCCGCGCGGCGAACAGGAAACCGGCGATGCCGACGACAAGCCCGGCCAGCACGTAGGCGACGAAGATCGTCGAGCGGACGCGGATGCCGCCGTGGCGCGCGGCCTTGCGGTTGCCGCCGACGGCTAGCACGTGCCAGCCGAAGCGGGTCTGGCGGAACATCACGAAGACAAGCGCGGCGACCACGACCAGCACCCAGAAGCCGACCGGCAGCGTGAAAAGCTTCTCGAAGCCGATCCAGTCCCAGACGTCGTCCATGCGCGCCGAGGTCGAGATCTGCACGAGCTGCGCCTGCGAGGCGAGCGTGTAGAGGCCGCGCGTGGTGATCATGGTGCCGAGCGTGGTCAGCAGCGCGCCGCAGCCGAGCAGGCCAGCGATGACGCCGTTGACCGCGCCGATCGCGGCCCCCGTCGCCAGCGTGGCGACAAGCACCGCCGGCACCGGCAGTTGCAGGATGTGGAAGCAGAACAGCGCCACGAAGGCCGACATGGCGAAGTTGGAGCCGACCGACAGGTCGATGCCGCCCACCGCCACCACGATCAGCAGCGCCAGCACCACCAGCCCGCCGTCGGCCGCATATTGCGCGAGGTTGCGCAGGTTCGACGCGGTGAAATAGCCGTCGGTCGAGATGAGCACGCCGGCCACGACGCAGACGAGCGCGACGAAGGGGATCAGGCTCTCCACCCAGCCCTTCGACAGCACGTCGGCGACGATGCGGCGCGGCGACAGCACGAGGCGCGGCACGTGCTGCTTCGGCAGACTGGCGAAATCGATGTCGGCGGCCATCAGCCCATCCCACCCCGGCGACGAAGCGGGGCTCCATGGAGCCCCGCGCTGAGACTTCCCGCGAAGTCGCGACGGAACCTGTCCGTCACATCTTCCAGCAGAGCGACGCGTCGTAGCCGTCGCCGGCCTTGATGATCTTCAGCGGCGATTCGGCGACCAGCATCGAGCCGTCTGCGGCGGCCGCGCCCTGCAGCAGCAGGTCGATCATGGTGCCGGCGTCGCGGCCCTGGCCGTCGGCGTCGTAACTCCACACGCGGTCGAGAATCTTGTCCTCGATCGCCTTGCAGGCCACGCTGTCGCCGCCGCCGGTGGCGTAGACAAGCACGTCGTCAGCCTTGCCGGCGTCCTTGACGGCGTTGCCGGCGCCCATCGTGTGGACGTCCCAGTGGCCGAAGATGGCGCACAGGTCCGGGTGCTGCTGGAGCACCGTCGCGGTGATCTGGCGCGCCTTCTCCGGCTCCCAGTCGGAGGCCTGGTTGGAGACGACCTGGATCTCCTTGTGCTGCTCGAACACCTTGAAGGCGGCGTCGTTCATCATCACGCTGTCGGCCGCGGTGAGCTGGCCGGGAATGATCGCGACCTTGCCGGACTTGCCGGTGCCCGCGCCGCATTCCTTGACGATGTCCTCGGCGATCTCGCGGCCGATCTGCGACCAGTTGGCACCGACGAAGGCGGAGGACGGCTGGTTGGACTGCAGGTTGATCTGCAGCACCTTGATGCCCTCCGACTCGGCCTGCTTGATCTGGCGCGCCAGCAGCTGGACGGTCGGATTGTGGACCACCAGCACGTCCGGCTTGTCGCTGATGGCCTTGGCCAGCAGCTCCGACATGACGCCGGTGTTGAAGGCCGCGTCGCGCACCTCGAACGAATAGCCGTGGGTGGCCGCGTGCTCGCGCATGCGGCGCGCCCAGCCTTCGGTCAGCGAGATGCCCATCGAGATCGGCACGAAGATCACCTTCTTGCCGGCGATGTTGGTGTCGGCCTGGGCGCCGAGGCTGGTGCCGACGAGGGCGCAGGCCCCCATCAGCGCGCCCGCCGCCGCCTTCCTGAACATGCTTCCGAACCCGTATGACATGCTTTCCTCCCTTGTTGACACGACATCGTCAGAGATCGCCAACGGTGTCCGTTTCGGCGTCCCTGGGATTCAGGTAGTTGTCGACGACGATCGCGGTCAGCAGGACGAGCCCCTTGAGCATGTCCTGCGTCTGCGTCGTGAAATCCATCAGCGTCATGCCGTTGCGCAGGATCGCGATCAGCGCGACCCCGACGACGACGTTGCGCACGCCGCCGCGCCCGCCGCGCAGCGGGATGCCGCCCAGCACCACCACGAGGATGACGTCGAAGAGCAGCGTCCCGTTGGTCACGGTGCGGAAGTCGACGGCGCCGTTGGCCGCCGCCATGATGAGGCCCGCGACCAGCGCGGTGAGGCCGGCGAAGACGTAGACGACGATGGCCGTGCGGCGCACCGGCAGGCCGGTCAACCGCGCCGCCTGGAAATTGTCGCCCATCGCATAGATGACGCGGCCCGGCGTCGAGCGCCGGAGCAGGAACCAGGTCGCGACCAGCGTCGCCGCCATCAGCACGACCGGCACCGAGAGGCCCGGCAGCAGGTCGCCGGCGAGGAACGCCACCGTCGGGTCCGACTTCGGCAGGAGCAGCAGAAACTCGCCGCGCAGGATGGCGAAGCGGAGCATGCCGACCATGAACATCGAGGAGGCGAGCGTCGCCAGCATGGCCGGGATCTCGACATAGGCGATCAGCCAGGCGTTGAGGAAGCCGATGATCACCATGGCGACGACGGCCACCAGCAGCGCCACAGGGGCGGCCACGCCGTTGCTGATGAGGATGCCGAAGATGGTGGCGCCGGCAATCATCTGCGCGATCAGCGACAGGTCCAGCCCGCGCGTGATGATGACCACCGCCATGCCGCAGCTCAGCACCGCCAGCGAGGCCGAGTTCGACAGGATGACCCGCAGGTTGCCCAGCGTGGCGAAGCCGTCGATGGTCAGGGAAAAGACGACGGCCAGCACGAGCGCGGCCACCGCGACCACGCGCTCCAGCATGTTCTTCCTGCCGGAGCTTCTCGAAGCCGCCGGCGCCGCCTGTCCCGTCCGCGCTGCACTGGTCGTTGTCATTGTCCGGCGGCCCTCACGCTTCATGCCGCCGGCGGCGCATGGCGTCGCGCGCCATCAGCCGGCCGGCGTCCCTGGAAGACGATCCGTCCGTGTCCGTCACCGCGCGAGCGCGGTCGCTCCGAGCAGCCTGCCCATGATCGTTCTCCTCCCTTGCCGTGGGAACCGGACGAGCCGGTCCCCGCCTCCGCGCGGTCCGCGATTGCCGCGGTTCCCGCGCCTCCTCCTCGTCCCGGCCCTCCTCGCGGAAGGCCTCCTCGTCCGGCCGGCGGCGTCCTCCGATGCCGCTGGCCGACCGTCAGCCGTTGGCGGCCTTCGCCTTGACGGCGGCGGCCGGCCCGCTGGCCAGCTCGCGCTCCATCTGCGCGAAGCCGTGCTCCGGCACGATCTCGCCCGTCCGGTCGCTGATCTCGCTCCATCCGGCCACCACGCGGTCGGCCGCGCCGGCGCCGCCGCCGACATAGGCGCCGTGCGTGAGCGTGACGTTGGACCGCGCGAAATGGCCCGCGCCGGCGCACAGGATCGCCCGCGTCGGCGCGTCCTCGCCCACCAGCGCGAGCAGGCCGGGGCTGACGAATTCCGGCGCCAGTCGCTCAGCCGTTTCGGCCGGGATCAGGCCGTCCAGCATCGCGGTCGCGGCCGTCGGCGCGAGGCAGTTGACCCTGATGCCGTACTTCTCGCCCTCGAGCGCCAGCGTCTGCATGAGGCCGACCAGCGCCATCTTGGCTGCGCCGTAGTTGGCCTGCCCGAAATTGCCGAACAGGCCGGAGGACGAGGTGGTCATCACCACGCGCCCGTAGCGCTGCGCGCGCATGGTCTCCCACACGGCCTTGGTGCAGATCGCCGCGCCGATCAGATGGACGTCGATCACCTCGCGGAACTCGGCCATCGTCATCTTGGCGAAGCTGCGGTCGCGCAGGATGCCGGCATTGTTGACGAGGATGTCGACGCGGCCCCAGGCGTCCATCGCGACCGTGGCCATCTCGCCGACCCGCGCCTCGTCGGTCACCGAGCCGGCGAAGCCGATCGCCTCGCCGCCGGCGTCCGTCACCTCGCGCGCCACCTTGGCGGCAGCCTCGGCATTCATGTCGTTGACGACGACCCTGGCGCCCAGCCGGGAGAGCAGCAGCGCGTGCGACCGGCCCAACCCGCCGCCTGCGCCGGTCACGATCGCGACACGCCCTGCCAGCCTCATTTCGACCCCTTCGGATGCGTCATTCATTCCATTCACTCACTAGATAATTAACTAATGTAACGCAAGTGGCTGCCGGCCCGTCACGGCGTCGTCAACAGCCTCGCGAACGCACGCCTCGCATTCTTTCTCATCCCTGAAAGCCTTTATCTTTCAGGCATATGGAGCGAAATCCCGCGGCCATGAAGCTCGCCATGCGCTCCTTGACTGCGGCATAGTCGTCGGAGCGGCAGAGGCCGCCCGAGAGCCTGTCGATGCGCCCGGTGCGCGCCAGCGTCAGCATCAGCGCGCCGGTGACGAAGTGGTAGCCCCAGAAGATGTCCTCGTCGGCGCAATCCGGCAGCGCCCGCTTCAGCAGACCGACGAGGCGCAGCACGACGGGGTCGAAATGCTCGTCCATCATCGCCGCGCCCCATTCGGGCGTGTTGGCGACCTGCGAGGCGAGCGCACCGTAGTTGCGCCAGCCCTCCCCGCCCTCAATGTAGAGGTCGAGGTCGGTGTCGAGAAAGGCGCGCAGCGCGCCCTCCACCGTGGGCTTGCCGCCGCAGGCCTCGTCATACTCGTCCAGCATGCGCATGCGCCGCTCGCTGGTGACGACGGCGCGGCGCGAGAACACGGTCTGGAACAGCGCCTTCTTGTCGGCGAAGTAGTAGTTCATCAGCGTGTGGTGCACGCCGACATGCTTGGCGACGTCCTTGAGGGTGACGCCGTAGAGCCCGTGCCGGGAGAACAGGAACTCGGCGGCGTCGAGGATCTGCTTGATCATCTCCTCGCGCTGCTCCGCCTTGGTGGAGCGCCTGGGCCGCGGCGTCGCTCCCTCGGTCGTCATCTGCTCGCTCAACTTCCTGCGCCTCCGCGATCCCGCTTCCTGGTGCCGCCCGCCCGGGCGGCTTCGCCGTATTGCGGCGGCGGCCGCGTCTTGTCCACCTCGCCCTCAGGCTCCGGGTCCCGGGAGCGGCGCCGCCACGCCAACATTCCAGTTCCACGGCACGTCGCCGGCTGCGCGCCGGCGCCGCACCACCTCGTCGGTCAGCTCGAACATGCCGGGAAGGATGCCTTCCGACACGCGCGGGGCGCCGCGGAAATGCATCGCCGCGCCGGCGGCTGCATGGTCGGGCCAGCCCGGCGCACCTTCGGCGCGCGGCGCGCCGTTCCGCGCGAAGGAGATCCAGTAGTCGCCGATCGCGCGCGACAGCGCCGCCTCCGCTTCCGTCGCGGGAATCGCCGGCCAGAGCGGCGGCGTGGCGTCGGCGGTGCCGAACAGGTAGGGCAGCTCGGCGGCATGGAAGCCGTCGAGGCCGGCCGCATGGGCGGCCGGATAGGTGTGGTCGAAATAGTAGACGAAGGCCGGCTGGCCGGCTGCCTTCTGCGCTTGGGCCGTCTTCAGCACCGTCCAGCCGTAGAGCGCGTCGCGGATGCAGGCGAGCGTGCTTTCCTCGACGTCGCCGGACGGGTATTGCGCGAGGAACCGGCCGGCCAGATCGCCGTAGCGGCGGCGAATCTCCGCCTCGTAGGCCGCCGCCGTCTCCGGCAGCGGCGGCATGAGGAAGCGCAGCGAACGCCCCTCGCCGCTGTTGAAGCCGGCGAGCAGCGGCACCTTCGCCTGCCCGCCGCGCTCGAAGATTTCGACGAGCTGGCCCGGCAGGACGCGGCCGTCCACCGTGCCGGCCGGCGCGAAGCCGGCCCGCAGCGCACCCTCGGCGAGCGCCGGTGCATCCATCGCGCGCAGGTCCGCCATGCCGCGCGCGCCGAGCTTTTCGACGAGGCGCGCGCCTGCGGCTTCGGCCGGCTCGTGCCCGTGCCGCGCCTCGTTCAGCGCCGGCGTCGAGCCCATATAGGCGCTCTGCGCGATCGCCTTGCCGAACAGTCCCCGCGCCGCCGGCGACGCCATCAGGTAGAGCACGCTGAGGGCGCCGGCGGATTCGCCCGCGACCGTCACGTTGCCGGGATCGCCGCCGAATGCGGCGACGTTGTCCCTCACCCATTCAAGCGCCGCGATCTGGTCGAGCAGGCCGTAATTGCCCGAAACCCCGTCCGGCGATTCCGCGCTGAGCTCGGGGTGGGCGAGCCAGCCGAAGACGCCGAGGCGGTAGTTGATCGAGATGACGACGGCGCCACGCCGGGCGAGGGCCGCCCCGTCGCAGAGCGCCTCGCTGCCGGCGCCCCAGATCAGCGAGCCGCCATGGATCCAGACGACGACCGGAAGGTCGCGCGCACCTTCGGGCACCCAGACGTTCAGGCAGAGGCAGTCCTCGCCGATCGGCGCGATCTCGCTGGCGTAGATGCTGCCGGCGCGGCGCGACGGCTGCGGGCAGGCCTCGCCGGGGTTGGTCGCATCGCGCACGCCCTGCCATCGCGGCACCGGCGCTGGCGGCCGCCAGCGCCGCTCGCCCGCCGGCGGCAGGGCGTAGGGAATGCCCTTGTAGATGCGGAGCCCGTCGGACAGCGTCCCCCGCACGTCCCCGGCGGGAAGATGGGCGATGCAGGCGCCGGAGGCGTCCCTCGTCATCGCGCGCCTGTGGCGGAGCGCAAGCCGGTCGAACGGGACATGCCCAGGTCCTCCCTCATGCATCGTTCCTCCCGCAAGGGCAGCAATGATCCCGCAGACGGGGCCTGTCAATACTAACTATCGTGCGGGTGAATGAGTCTTAACCAATCGAAAGCCGTGGCGGAGCTCCCCGAAAATACTGCCGTCTTGACGGCTTTCTAAGTGGGCCGCTGATATGCCAAGCTGCGCAAGCGAGTGTGATGGGAGGCATCACCATGGAGTCCGGCAACACACGCAGGTCTTCGCCGAGCGTCAAGCGCAAGGAGCTCGTCAGCAAGCTCAACCAGACCTGCATGCTCGCCTTCAGGGCGGCTGCGGACGCCGCCAAGCTGCGCGGCAACCCCTATGTCGAGCTCGTCCACTTCATCCAGCAGCTCGTGCTCTCCGACCGTTCGGACGTGCAGATGATGCTGGCCGACGCGGGCATCGACGGCAGCCGCATCGCAGCCGACCTGACCCGCGCGCTCGACAAGCTGCCGCGCGGCGCCACCTCGATCGAGGAATTCTCCGACCACATATTCCACGCCATCCAGGAGGCGTGGAACCTGGCGACGCTGGAGTTCGGCACCGAGACCGTGCGCAGCGGGCACATCCTGCTCGCCTGCCTCAGGACGCCTGCGCTCGAGGGACTGCTGTCCAAGATCAGCCCGGAATTCGACAGGATCGACGCCGACGGCGTGATGGCCCGGATCGACGCGGTGCTCGACGGCTCGCTCGAAGGCAGCACCGCGACGGAAGACACCGCGCCCGAGGCGCCGAAGCGCGGCCCCGGCGGCGATTCCGCGCTGGCGAAATATGCCACCGACCTGACGCAGCGCGCGCGCGACGGCAAGATCGACCCGGTCGTCGGCCGCGACCCGGAGATCCGCCAGATCATCGACATCCTGATGCGCCGGCGGCAGAACAATCCGATCCTCACCGGCGAGGCCGGCGTCGGCAAGACCGCGGTGGTCGAGGGCTTCGCGATGCGCATCGCGCAGGGCGACGTGCCGCCGGCGATGAAGAACATCAGCGTGCGCGCGCTCGACATCGGCCTGATGCAGGCCGGCGCCAGCGTCAAGGGCGAGTTCGAGAAGCGCCTGAAGGCGGTGATCGACGAGGTGCAGTCGTCCGAGGTGCCGATCATCCTGTTCATCGACGAGGCGCATACGCTGATCGGCGCGGGCGGAGCGGCCGGCACCGGCGACGCGGCCAACCTCGTGAGGCCGGCTCGGGCGCGGGGCGAGTTGCGGCCGAGCGCGGCGACCACCTGGGCCAAATACAAGCAGCACAGCGAGACCGCCCGGGCGCTCCCCCGCCGCTTCCAGGTGGTCAAGGTCGACGAGCCGTCGGAAGCCACCGCGATCCTGATGCTGCGCGGCGTCGTCTCGATCCTGGAGAAGCACCATCAGGTGCAGGTGATGGACGAGGCGCTGGAGGCGGCCGTCGGTCTGTCGCACCGCTACATCCCGGCCCGGCAGCTCCCCGACAAGGCCGTCAGCCTGCTCGACACCGCCTGCGCCCGCGTGGCGGTGTCGCAGCACGCGACGCCGGCGGAGGTCGAGGACATTTTGCGGCGCCAGCAGGCGCTGGAGGTCGAGCGCGGCATCATCGACCGCGAAGGCGCGATCGGCGTCGACGTGGCCGACCGGCTCGCCAGGGTCGAGGCCGGACTGGCCGAGACGGCGGGCGCGCTGACCGCCGCGCAGGATCGGTGGGAGAAGGAAAAGGCGCTGGTCACCGAGATCCTCGACCTGCGCGCCAGGCTGCGCGGCGAAGGGGTCAGGCTGCCGCCGGAGGACGCCGACCCGCAGGACGAGGCCGCACCCGAGGCAGAACCGGCCGAGGCGGCCTCGGAAGCCGCACCAGCGGCGGCTGATGCGGGAGCCGAACCGGCAGACAAGGAAGCGGATCTCGCCCGTCTGCGGGAACTGATGGCGGAACTGGCGAACGCACAGGGCGAGGCGCCGCTGATCCTGCCGTCGGTCGACCGCAACGCGGTCGCGGCCGTGGTGCAGGACTGGACCGGCATCCCCATGGGCCGCATGCTTTCCTCGCAGACCGAGAAGGCGCTGAAGCTGGCCGAGACGCTGTCGGCGCGCGTGGTCGGCCAGGAACATGCGATGGAGATGATCGCGCGGCGGGTGCAGACCAGCCGCGCCGGCCTCGGCGCGCCGGAGAAGCCGGTCGGCGTCTTCCTGCTGTGCGGCCCTTCCGGCGTCGGCAAGACCGAGACCGCGCTGGCGCTCGCCGAGACCCTCTACGGCGGCGAGCAGAACCTGATCTCGATCAACATGTCGGAGTTCCAGGAGGCCCACACGGTCTCGACGCTCAAGGGCGCGCCGCCCGGATATGTCGGCTACGGCAAGGGCGGCATCCTGACCGAGGCGGTTCGGCGCAAGCCCTATTCCGTCATCCTCCTCGACGAGGTGGAGAAGGCGCATCCGGACGTCCACGAGATCTTCTTCCAGGTGTTCGACAAGGGCATGATGGACGACAGCGAGGGGCGCAGGATCGACTTCAAGAACGCGCTGATCCTGCTGACCTCCAACGTCGGCTCCGAAATCATCATGCAGAAGACCGACAGCGGCCGCGCCCGGTCCGGCATCGAGGACCTCGACGCGGCGCTGCGCGGGCCGCTGCTGAAGGTGTTCCCGGCGGCCTTCCTCGGGCGCGTCGTGACCATCCCCTACTATCCGCTGTCCGACCACATGATCGAGGCGATCACCCGCCACCAGTTCTCCAAGATCGCCGGGCGCCTGCGCGCCAACAACGACGCCGAGCTGGTGATCGGCGACGGCGTGCTCGTCCTGATCAAGGCGCGCTGCACCGAGATCGAGTCGGGCGGCCGCATGATCGACGCGATCCTGACCAACACGCTGCTCCCGGACCTGAGCCGGGGCGTGCTCAACCGGGCGCTGGAGGGCAAGCCTTTCGACAAGGTCACCGTCGGCGCGTCCGAGAGCGGGTTCACCTACACTTTCGAATGAGCGCGGTTACATAGTCCGGCGAGAAGTTGTCGACCGCGCTCAATTCCTTATTCATCACGTAGACAGTTTTCCCGAAAACCGCGTATCTTGTGCCCTTGGGGTAGTCCCTCACATGCCCTTGCGTGATATGGATGGATCGTTCCTCCTCACGCTCTCGGTCTGGGGCTCTCCTGCTGGAGGCTGGTGGTGATCGATCTCGCTCCGTGGCTTCGACCGCTCGACGGTGAAAATCCGTCCGGAGAGGATTTGCGCAACGATACCCGGTTCCACGATCTGCTGAGGCTGATCGAGCCCCAGGTGAGCGTCGTCTACGACGACCGCAACCGCCCGGTCTCGCAGGCCACCACGCCCCCGGACTGGGAGGCGGTGCTCACCAAGGCGGAGGAGCTGCGCGAGCAGGGACGCGACCTGCGGCTGCTTTTGATCGTCACCCGCGCCCTTTCGAGCCAGGACGGGCTTGCCGGCCTCGCCCAGGGGCTCGAGCTCATCGCCAGGTCGCTCGACGAGTTCTGGGACAACCTGCATCCGGCCCTGCGCGGCGGCGCGCCGCGCGAGGCGGCGCTGCGCCGGATCAACGCGCTGCTCGACCTGCAGAACGCGCAGACGGGCGTGCTCGCCGACCTGAGGCAGATGGCCTTCTTCAACTCGCCCGGCCTCGGCCCGGTCACCGGGCGCGAGCTGGAGCAGGGCTCGCTCGACGACAGGACGATGCTGCAGGAGGCGGCGTCGGGGCTCAGCAACGCGGAACGCGCGGCGCTGTCGAAGTCGCACGAGCAGTTGATCAACAAGATCCGGGCGGCGATCGCCGCGCTGGCGGACCGCTCCGCCGACCAGTTCGCGGCGCTGGTCCAGGGTGCCAGGCAGGCGCGCTCGGCGCTGGCCGGGCTCGACACCGTCATCAACACGAAGATCGGCACCGTCGGCCCGAGCGTGCCGGAGCTGACGCGTTTCATCGACCGCGTGATCGGCTCGCTCGAACGGAGCAAGGGGGCGCCCGGCGAAAAGCCGGCGGAGGTCGCGGCCCAGCCGGCCGCGGCCGCCCAGGCCAACGGGTATACGGCGCAGGGCAACGGCCATGCGGAACCAGCCGCGGCCGGCATGTCGACCGCCGGGCTGCCGGACCGGATCTCGTCGCGCGACGAGGTGGTGAAATGCCTCGACCTCGTCATCTCCTTCTACGACCGCACCGAGCCGTCGAGCCCCATTCCGCATCTGGCGCGGCGGGTGCGGCGCATGGTGCACATGGATTTCCTGGAGCTCATGGAGGACCTCGCGCCGTCGGGATTGAAGGAGTTCCGGCTGCTGGCCGGGGTTGCGGACAAGGACAAGAAGTCGGCTCAGAGAGAGCAAAAGGACCAGAAGGACGAGAGGTAACTTCACATGGCCGAGAGCAAAGCAAAGGTCATCGAGCGAAACCGGGCACCGCGCGTGCAGATCGCTTATGACGTGGAACATTACGGCAGCCCGACGACGATCGAGCTGCCCTTCGTCATGGGCGTGATGGCCGACCTGGCGGGCAAGTCGGAGACGAGGGAAGCGCAGAAGACGCTGCAGGAGCGCGGCTTCGTCGAGACGGACGCCGGCCGCTTCCCGAAGTTCATGGAAGCGCTCGGGCCGCGGGTGAAGGCGCGGGTGAAGAACGTGCTGCCGCAGGCCGAGGGCCAGGAGCAGGACGAGGAGCTGGCCGTCGACCTGACGTTCAACAACATGGGCGACTTCGCCCCCGACCGCATCGCCGAGCAGGTGCCGCAGCTCGCCGAGCTCCTGAAGATGCGCCGCCAGCTCGAGGAGCTGCTCGGCTTCATGGACGGGCGCGTCGATGCCGAAAAGCGCATCGCGCAGCTCCTGAACAACGAGCCGCTGCTGGCTCAGATCGCCTCGCAGGCGACCGACGACAAGGCGGGAGAGTAAGCGATGGCCGAAAAGCAGACAGCCGCCGCCGGCGCCGCACAGGCCGAAGCCGTCGACCTCGACGAGTTCAGCGGGCTCCTCGAAAAGGATTTCAAGGTCAAGAAGGACGACAGCGACCGGCTGAAGCAGCTCGTGCGCAACCTCGCGCTGGCGGCCCAGTCGCGTTCCGAGACGACCGCGATCTCGTCCAACGCGATCCGCTCGATCAAGTCGTTGATCTCCGGCATCGACAAGCTCCTGTCGGCGCAGATGAACGAGGTGCTGCACTGTCCCGAGGTGCGGGAGATGGAGGGTACCTGGCGCGGCCTCTGGTATCTGGTCAACAACACCGAGACAGACCAGAAGCTGAAGATCCGGGTGATGAACATCTCCAAGGAGCAGCTTGCCGACACGCTCGAGGATTTCGAAGGCCAGATGTGGGACCAGAGCCCCATCTTCAAGAAGACCTACACCGACGAATACTCGATGTTCGGCGGCGAGCCGTTCGGGGTGATGATCGGCGCCTACGAGTTCTCCAACCATCCGCGCGACGTCGGGCTCCTGCGCAACCTGTCGGGTATCTGCGCCTCGGCGCACATGCCGTTCATCGCCGCGGCCTCGCCGCGCCTGTTCCGCATGGACACCTGGCAGGAGCTGCCCAACCCGCAGGACCTGCAGCAGATCGTGTCCAACCCCGCTTACGCGTCGTGGCAGTCGCTGCGCGAGAGCGAGGACGCCCGCTACATCGGCCTGACCATGCCGCGGGTGCTGGCGCGCCTGCCCTACGGTGCCGACACGGTGCCGGTGAAGGGCTTCGCCTTCGAGGAGGAGGTGAAGGGCGACCACAACAAGTATGTGTGGATGAACGCCGCCTTCCCGATGGGCGTCAACATCAACCGCAGCCACAAGCTCTACGGCTGGGGCACGCAGATCCGCGGCGTCGAGAACGGCGGCACGGTAATGACCCTGCCGGCCCATGCTTTCCCGACCGACGACGGCTCGGTCGCCATGAAGTGCCCGACGGAGGTCGCGATCGATGACCGCCGCGAGGCGGAGCTGGCCAAGCTCGGCCTGATGCCGATCCTGCACCGCAAGAATACGGACCTCGCGGCCTTCATCGGGGCGCATTCGCTGCAGGACGACGAGACCCGCGCCGGCCGGCTGGTCGACCCGGACGCGCAGGCCAACGAGCGGCTGAGCGCCAACCTGCCCTACCTGTTCCCGGTCTCGCGCTTCGCCCACTACCTGAAGGCGATCGCGCGCGACAAGGTCGGCTCGTTCAAGGAACGCTCGGACATGCAGGTCTGGCTGACCGAGTGGATCAACCGCTACGTGCTGGCCAATCCCGCCTTCGCCGACGACAAGGCCCGCGCCAAGCGGCCGCTGGCGGCGGCGGAGGTGCAGGTCGACAGCGTCGAGGGGCGCCCGGGCTACTACAATGCCCGCTTCTACCTGCGGCCGCACTACCAGCTCGAGGGCATCAACGCATCGCTGCGCCTCGTTTCCGAATTGCCTTCCGTGAAGCAGTAAGTTCGTCTTTAGCGAGGAGAGGAAGTCACCATGGCTGAACTGAGAACGCGGATAGACGGGTTTCTGAAAGTCCCCGACATTCCGGGGCCGAGCGAGCGCGACGGCCACGAGGAAGAGATCGAGGTCTACGGCGTAGACTTCAAGATGACGGCGCCGCACGACCCCAATTCGCTGTCGCGCCGCGGCCGCGTCTCGCTCGGGATGCTGACGCTGACGAAGCACTACGACATGTCGTCGCCCTATCTGGCGAAGGCGCTCTACGACAACACCAAGCTCGACGAGGTGGTGTTCACCTGCCGGCGCACCATCGACGGCGAGACGAGCGACTATCTGGTCGTGACGCTGACGGATGCGTCCATCATCAACTACGACATGCATGCCAGCTCGGACGAGCCGGACGTCATCGAGGACGTGATCGCCTTCGCCTACAAGACGATCAAGTTCACCTACGACGACGATCACGAAGTCGAAATGAATGTCGCGACCGCGGCCTGACGCGACAGGACCAAGGCCCGACAGGGGCCTCACGCAGGCGGCGCCCGGCGCCGCCAAGCGTGAGGCCCTTCAGCCTTCCCTGTGGGACAGGCTGATCGACGACCTCCCGAGCCTCGAGACCGAGATCGGGGCGATGCGGGACGCCGCCAGCGCCGACATCGGGGCGGAGAAGGTCGACGCGCTGCTCAACGGCAGCGCCCGCCAGATCGACGCCGACCCGGAGCTGACGCAGGACCAGAAGAAACGGCTTCATCAACTGGCCTTCCACAACCGCCGCCGGGCCGAGCTGCAGCATCTCGGCATCGTCGTGTCGAGCAGCGTGCTGCGCGAGGCGGTGCGCCGCGATATCGAGGCGCTGTTCAACACGGAGCGCTACGAATCGACCCCGATGATGGCCGACTGGGAGGCCGAGAGCTTCGTCGACAACGTGCAGGACCTCACGGACTTTCCGGAGGTGCGGCGCAGCGTGGTCAATTACGGCGTCCCGTCGTTTTCCGGCCGGTCGTCGCGCGACTTCGACCGCGAGGCGCTGGCCAAGGAAATCCGCGCCGTGCTGGCCACCTTCGAGCCGCGGCTGAAGGACGGGGCCACCAAGGTCGACGTCACGCTCAGCGACAAGAGCGGCGGGCTGAAGATCGAGATCGACGCCGTCCTCGTCACCAACCCCACGCCCGAACGCCTGCGCCTGCGCACCACGATCAATCTGGACAACGGCAAGGCCCAGACCGAAGTCAGGGACATCTAGGGCGGATGGACCGGGTCTTCCTTGAGTATTACGAGGATGAGCTGACGCATATCCGGCAGCTCGCCGCCGAATTCGCCGACATGCATCCCACCGTCGCGCGCAACCTGTCGCTCGACACCGTCCCCTGCCCCGACCCCTATGTCGAACGGCTGCTCGACGGCGTCGCCTTCCTGGCCGCCCGCACGCGGCTCAAGGTCGACGGCGAGCGCTCCCGCTTCGCGCGCAGCGTGCTCGACGTGCTCTATCCCGACCTCGTCTCGCCGGCGCCAGCGACGGGCATGGCGGTACTGAAACCGGGCCAGCAGCTTCAGACGATGAACGAGGGCCATGTCGTGACGCGCGGCGCGCGGCTGCTGTCCGGCCTGCTGCCGGGACTGTCGACGCGGGCGACCTACGTCACGGCGCAGGACGTCCACCTCTGGCCGCTCGAAGTCGCTGCCGTGCGCTATTTCCAGGACCGCAGCGCGATCGCCAGCGCCGGACTCCAGGCACCGGGCGGCGCGACCGCGGAATCCGCGCTCAGCCTGTCGCTGGCGCGGGTGGGCAAGGGCAACCTCAACGAGCTGACGGTCGACGCGCTGGACCTGTGCTTCGCCGGGCGGGCCAAGTCGACGCAACTGTTCGACGCACTGTTCGGCGCGTGCGTCGCGGCCGGCGCGCGGCCCGAAGGTGCGGCGGGCGCGGTCCGCCAACTGGCGCTGCCGGACATGGTCGGCATCTCCGACGCCGAGGCCCTGATGCCGCGCACCCGGCCGACCTTCGAGGGATACCGGCTGCTGCGCGAATATTTCATGATGCCGGAGCGGTTCCACTACGCCCGCATCCGCGGGCTGCAGCCCGTGGTCCGCGCCTGCGCAAACCGCCTCGAGATCGTTTTCTTCTTCCGCCGGCACGCGTCCGAGCTCGCCGACGTCGCGGCGGCGGATTTCGAGCTTTTCGCGGCGCCGATCATCAATCTGTTCGAGCGGGAGTGCAACGTCATCGAGCTCGACGAGCGGCGCACGCGTCAGCCGGTATATGCCGACCGGACGCGGCCGCGCGACTTCGAGATCTTCCGCGTGCTGCGAGTCGAGGACGCCGACCGCGACGGGCCGGAGGCGGCGATCCCCGAGCTGTTCGGGCTCGGGCAGAACCGCGGCAGCGGCTGGGTCTACTCGACCGAGCGCCGGCCGCGGCGCGCGACCGAGGACGAGCGGCGCCAGGGCGTCACGCGGGCCTCCTACATGGGCGACGACGTCTTCATCGCCATCTCGCGGCCGCCCGGCAAGGTGCCGAGCTTCCCGCTGAAGCGGATCGACATCGTCGCGCTCTGCACGAACCGCGACCTGCCGATCCTCGACGACACGCCGACGCTGACACTCGACGGAGGCGACCCGATCGAGGCGATCCGGCTGATCGGCGCCATCCGGCCGCCGCAGAGGTCGATCGCGCCGGCCCTGCCGTCGAGCGCGGAGGGCGAATCGCGGGCCGACGAGCTCGCCTGGCGCGTCATCTCGCAACTTTCGCTCAACTTCCTCAGCCTCGCGGCGGAAGGACGCGGCGCCGACCCGCTGCACGCCATGCTCGACCTCTATGCCGACCGCGGCGATCCGGGGCTTGCGCGGCATGTCCGCTCGGTGTCGCGGGTGACGTCGCGGCCGGTGGTCGAGCGGCTGCCGATCGACGGCCCGATGTGCTTCGGCCGCGGCATCGAGGTGACGCTGGACATCGACCAGTCGGTCCTGACGGGCCACAGCGCGCTGCTCCTGTCGGCCCTGCTGTCCAAGCTCTTCGCGCGGCATGCGGGCATCAACGGCTTCGTGCGCACGCGTTCGCGGCTGCTCCAGAAGCAGGAGGAGGTGTCATGGCCGATGACGCTCGGCAACCGCCACCTGATCTGAAGCCGGCCGGCCCGCGCGGGCACGGCGGGGTGAACGCCTCCTTCGACTTCTTCGAGCTGCTGCGGCAACTGGAGAGCGGCGACAAGCGCTTCGGGCAGAAGGGCGGCCCCGAGCGCGAGCCGGCGCGGCTCGGCCAGCAGATCCGGCTCGGCTTCGCGACGCAGGACGTGGCCGAGTACGAGGAGGCGTCCGGCGGGCGGGCGCCGCAGGTGACGATCGCCAATCTCGGACTGCTGGGCCCCGAAGGCCCGATGCCGATCCACATCACGCGCTGGGTGCTCGACCGGCTGTCGCAGCGCTGGTTCGCCGGGGCCGAGGCGCGCCAGACGGCCGACACAACCTTCGTCGACTTCGTCAACATGCTGCAGCACCGCATGATGGCGCTCTACTATCGCGCCTGGGCGGACCACAGCCCGGCGGTGCAGGTGGAGCGTCCGGTCAGCGGGCGCGTGCGCGCCATGCTGGAAGCCATGGCAGGCATCGGCCTGCCCGGCACGCACAATGGCGAGGACCCCTCGCTCGACATGGTCAAGCTGAAGCAGGCCGCCGCGCTCGCAAGCCAGGTCGACGGGCCCGAGCGCCTCACCCTGTTCATCTCCGAGGCCTTCGACGTGCCCGTGGCGATCAAGGAATTCGTCGCCGCGTGGGTGCCGATCCCGCGCGGCCTGCAAAGCCGGCTCGGGCAGGCCTACGCCGTGCTCGGCGGCGGCGCGACGGTCGGAAGCCGGACCTTTTCCCGGCAGAGCCGGGTCGAGCTGGTGATCGGCCCCGTGGGCATCAGGGACTACCTGTCCTTCCTGCCCGACGGGGACCGACATCCGGCCCTGAAGCGCGCCATCCGCGACCTCGTCGGCGAGCAGATCGACGTCGACGTGCGCGTCGTCCTCAGGCAAGCGGAGGTGCCCAAGCCGAACCTCGGCAGCGTCCGGCTGGGGCGGACGAGCTGGCTTGCGCGCCCGGATGAAAAGGGGGATGCTGACGAGATGCGACTGCGGGCAGTCGTCGGTTGGCGGCCCGAAAACCCAGGGGCAGGCGCATGAGCTTGGTGCTCACACTGCAGCAGGGCCCCCGCGCTCAGGCGGTCCGCGAAGTCGAGCTGGATACCGGTGAGTTGGTGATCGGCCGCAGCGCCGAAGCCGACTGGCAGATCGACGACCCCGACATGTTCGTCTCACGCGCCCACTGCCGCATCACCGGCGGCAGCGGCAGCTATACCGTCACCGACATCTCCAGCAGCGGCCTGTTCATCGACGACGCCGTGAAGCCGCTGGGCGCGGGGAACTCGACCGAGCTGCGCCCCGGCATGCGGCTCAGGATGGGCGACTACGTGCTGCGCGTGAACCTGCAGGGCGCTGCCGCCGCCGCCGAGCCACGGCCCGGCGTGTCGCGGCTGGCCGTCGACCTCGGCGGCGACGACTTCTTCGCCCGCCGCGAGCCGGAACCGGCGAAGCAGCCGCGGCCGGCGGACCTGCCGAGGCCTTTCGACCAGCCGAGCGAGGCCGTCGCCAAGCCGTTCGAGCGACAGGGCAGCGACGGCCGGTCCCAGGCTTTCGACGACCCGTTCAGCCTCGACCCCGTGGCGAGCAGGCCGGCGGACCGCGAGGACGAGCGGCCGCGCACCTTCCTCGATCCTTTCGGCTTCGATCCCGAACCGGCGCAGCCGAAGGCCGCCCCGAAGGCGGCGGAAGCCGCGCCCTTCGACGATTTCGGCTTCGGCGGGGCAGCGGCGGAACCGGCGCCAGCGGCCCCGCCGCCCGGGAACGACGCGCCGTCGCAGCGGGCGCCGTGGGAGATGCCGCCGCGCGAGGCCGCGCCGTCGAAAGCCGCGGAACCGGCGCCAGCCCCGCGTCCCGAGCCGCGGCAGGAGCCCCGGCGCGAGCCGGCGGCCGCTCGCCCGGCAACCGAGGACGGCGACGACCTGCGCGCAGCATTCCTGCGCGGTCTAGGGCTTTCGTCCGCCGACATCCCGGCGCGCGACGCGGTCGCGGAGATGGAGAAGTTCGGCAGCGAATACCGGCTGATGATGGACGGCATCATGCAGCTCCTGCGCAAGCGCGCCGAGGAGAAGAGCAATGCCCGCGTCGCGCACACCATCGTAGGCTCCTCGCAGGTGAACCCGCTGAAGTTCCTGCCGACCGTGGACGACGCGCTCGCCACGATCCTGGCGGAGCGCAGCCCCGGCTTCCTCGGCGGCCGGGCGGCGATCGCCGACGCCATCCGCGACCTCGCGCAGCACCATGTGCGGGCCTGGCGCGGCATCCAGTCGGCGCTGCGGCAGATGATCGACCGCTTCGATCCGGCGGCGATCGAGGAGGAATTGAAGGCCGGTTCCGGCGTCAGCGCGCTGCTTCCGGTCAACCGCGCCTCAAAACTGTGGCAATTGTACCAGAAACGTCATCGCGAGATCGCCCAGAGCGCGGAGAATCGCTTCCTGGGCGAGATAGGCGCGGACTTCCGAGACGCCTATGAGGAGGAGTGAGATGCTGAGACGCCTGGCCGTCTTCGTCGCCCTTGCCGCTTCCCTCGTGTTCGCGACCGGCGGCCTGTTCGACCCGAAACCCTCGAAGCTGACCGTCAACCTGATCGGCGGCGCCGGCATGAACCCCGGTCCCAATGGCGGCGACCGCCCCGTCGTGGTGATGATCTACAGGCTGAAGAGCACCGGCGCGTTCCAGCAGGCGGACTATTTCGCGCTCGAAGGCAACGCGGCCGGGACGCTGGGCGGCGACCTGCTCGGCATGGATTCGGTCGCGGTCGGGCCGGGCCGGCGCGCCTCGCAGAACATCACGGTCGAGGTCGAGGCGGCGGCGCTGGGCTTCGTCGCCTTCGTGCGCGAGCCCGCGAGCCGGCGGTGGAAATCGACGCTCCCGATCTCGCCGGGATCCAACCTGACGATCAATGTCGGCCTGGGCAAGGGCGGCATCTCGATAAGCAGCCGCAAGAACGGCATCTTCTCGTCCTCGGAGGGCGGCCAGTAAATGACCGATGCGAACAGAGTGCTGTGGTCCGAGGGCCTGTTTCTCCGGACGCAGCATTTCCAGCAGCAGGACCGTTTCATCGAGGCGAGCGCGCGCGGGGTGCTGCAGGCCGCGCGGCTTCAATCCTTCGGCTTCCGTGAGCTGACGCTCGACCAGGCGCTGCTCAAGGCGGGGCAGGTCTCGATCGTGGCGGCCCGCGGCATCTTTCCCGACGGCACGCCGTTCTCGATTCCCGAGACGATGGACGCGCCGCGTCCGCTCGCGGTGACGGCCGACACGGCGGCCGGCGCCGTGCTGATCGCGCTGCCGCTGGAGCCGGTCGGCGGCGTCGCCTTCGATCCGGCGCATGCGAACGCGAGCGGCGCGCGCTATCGCGGCAAGATCCTGACGGTGAACGACGCCGTGCAGGGCGGCGCCGACGCCGAGGAGATCGAGATCGCCCGCCCGCAGGCGGTGCTTTTGCCGCCCGGCAAGTCGGTCGGCGGCTATACCGCGCTCCCCGTCGCCGAGATGCGCGGCCTGCGCGCCGACGGCAGCGTCGCGCTGGTCGACACGTTCCTGCCGCCGACGCTGGTCACCTCGGCGGTGCCCTGGTACGCGCAGTTGCTGCAGGAGATCATCACCGGGCTGGACCACATCGCCGACGCCCACGGCGCCGTCGTGCTGGGCGGGCCGGGGCGCAGCGTCGAGGACCTGCTGATGCTCAACCTCGCCAACGCGGCCCGGCCGCGGCTGGCGCACATGCTGGCGCAGGAGGTGTTCCACCCGGCCGAGCTCTTCCTGGAGCTCGCGGGCCTCGCCGGCTCGATGGCGACCTACGGGTCGAGCTCGCGCAGGCTGGCGGAGCTGCAGGCCTATGACCACATGTTCCCCGGCGTGCCGTTCAACGCGCTCGCCGACATATTGCGGTCTCTGATCCTGAGCATGCGCTATGTCGAGCCGAAGTCGCGCGCGCTGCCGGTGATGCGCCACTCGACCAACGTCTGGAAGGTGCGCATCGACAACCCGAAGATCCTGACGTCGAGCCGGATCGTGGTGCGGGTCGGATCGGAGCTTTCCGAGGACGCGCTGCGCAAGATCTTCGTCAACCAGGCGACGGTGGGCTCCTCGGACGAGTTCGAGGGACTGTGGAAGTCGCGCCTGCCGGGAATACCGCTGAAGCCATTGCACTCGCAGCCGCGCGAGATCCCCTATGACGGCGACCGCCTCTGCCTGGAGCTCGACCAACGCAGCGAGCACTGGGCCTCGCTGCTCGACGCGCCCGGCTTCGTCATCGGCGTGTCGGGCGTGCTGCCGAGCGAACCGCAGGTCGACTGTTTTTCGGTGAACAGGTGACGCCATGAGCAGGGACGATCCCTTCGGCCTGTCGGAGGATCGCGAGAAAACCCGCATCCGCCTCGTCGACGCCTCCTCGTCGCCGAGGGCGGCACAGCCGCAACCGCAGGCGCCCCGGCAGCCGCCGCAACGCGAGCAGCCGTCCTATCCGACGCAGCCGCTTGCCGCCGGGCCGGTGCGGCAGACGCGGGCGCACCCCAACAAGCTCGTCTCGGCCTTCGCGCCGCTACTGGAGTTTGCGCCGGAACTCGAAAACGCCATCCCGCCCGAGAATCCCGAAGGCCTGCGCACGCGGCTCCTCGACGCGCTGGTGCGAGCGCGCGACACGGCGGTGTCGACGGGCTCGTCGCTGGAGCGCGCAGACCAGGCGGCATGGGTGGTCGCCGCACTTCTCGACGACCTGGCGCTGAACACGCCGTGGGGCGGGGCCAGCGCCTGGCCGCGGCAGCCGCTGGTGGTCATGCTGCGCGGCGACGTCGACGCCGGAACGCAGTTCTTCCAGCGCCTCGAACAGCTCGAGCGCAACCCGAACCGCGACCCGGAGATGCTGGAGCTGCAGTATCACTGCATGGCGCTCGGCTTCCGCGGCAAGTACCGCGTGCCGGGTCGCGCCGGCGACCGCTCGCTCAACGCGGTGCGCGTCGCGGCGGCGCGCTTCCTGCGCAATGCCGACGTCGAGGACGCGCCGCTCTCGCCCAACTGGCGCGGCGTCGTCGCATCGGACGAGCCGCCGCGCTTCATCGTGCCGATCTGGGTGGTGGCGCTGCTGGCGGTCTTCGTCGCAACGGCGACCTATGTCGGCCTTTCGGTGGGCCTTTCGAGCCACGCCACCACGCTCGCCACGCTGGTGCGGGCGCTGCCGCCGGCAGACCGCACCGGCATCACCCGCATCGCGCCGAAGCCCGAGCCGGTGGCGCCGGAGGCCCCGCCCGCGCCGCCGCCGCCCGCGCCGCAGGTCGTCGAGTTCGACCTGCTGCCGGAGTTCACGGCAGCGGCTCCGGCGCCGCTCCGCCCTGCATTGAAGGGCAACGAGAGCATCTCGCTCGCCCGGCTGGTCATCCAGGCCACAGATCCCGAACTGTTCCAGTCGTCGCGCGCCAAGCTTTCCGCGGGCTTCGAGCCGCTGATCGCCTCGATCGCCGGCGTCATCGTCGAGAACCAGGAGCTGATCGGCAACATCACCGTGGTCGGGCACACCGACAACGTGCCGGCGCGGCGCTCCAACCCGCTGAGCACGAACCAGCGGCTGTCGGAAGCGCGCGCGGCGACCATCATGGACCTGCTGGTCGAGGCCGGGGTGCCAAAGGAGAGGATCAAGTCCGAGGGGAAGGCCGAGACGGAGCCGATCGCCGACAATTCGACGCGTGAGGGACGCGCCTCGAACCGCAGGGTCGAGGTCCTGATCGAGAAGAGACTGTAGCGATGTTCGTCCTGCGATTCCTGTGGTCCGTCCTGACCTCGCCGATCCTGTGGACGCTGATCGGCCTGACGCTGCTGTCGGTCGTGGTGTGGATCTTCGGGCCGATCGTCGCCATCGGCCCCTACCAGCCGCTCGAACCCGAGACCGTGCGCATCGCGGTTATCGCGGTCTTCTTCATCCTGTGGCTCATCCGCCTCGTCATCGTCAGCCGGCGCGCCATGCAGGCGAACCGGATGTTCGTGCAGGAGATCGCCGCGCCGGCCGAGGAAAAGCTGGCGGACCCGGGCGCGGAAAGCGTCGCCGCCGTCGGCGCGAAGTTCCAGGAAGTGCTCACCGAGCTGCGCCGGCGCAAGCTCGGCAACCGGCGTTTCCTGCGCGAGATGCCGTGGTACGTCATCGTCGGACCGCCCGGCACCGGCAAGACCACGGCTCTGCGCCAGTCCGGCCTCAACTTCCCGATCGACTTGACAGGCGACCTGCACGGCATCGGCGGAACGCGCAACTGCGACTGGTTCTTCACCGAGAACGCGGTGCTGATCGACACCGCCGGCCGCTACACGCAGCAGGAAAGCCAGCCCGACGTCGACGCCACCGAATGGCTCGGCTTCCTCGACCTCCTGAAGAAGCATCGCGGGGCGCGCGCGCTCAACGGCGTGATCGTGACGATCTCCGTCGACGTGCTGTCGGAAGGCGACGAGGCGATCCGCTCGCACGGCCGCAAGATCAGGCGGCGCCTGGCGGAGCTCAACGAGCGCCTGGAGATCAAGCTGCCGGTCTACCTGATGCTGACCAAGGCCGATCTCATCAAGGGCTTCGAGCAGTTCTTCGGCAAGCTTTCGACGGCGGCGCGCGAGCAGGTCTGGGGCACCACCTTCCCGGTCGACGCGCGGATCACGCGCGAGAACGTCGGCAAGGAGATCTCGACGCTGGCGCGCGAACTCGAAGTGCGCATGGTGCCGCGCCTCGAGGACGAGGAACGGCTCAGCGACCGCGCCGAGGTGTTCCGCTTCCCGGCGCAGGTGGAAAGCCTCTCGGAGCCGATCCAGCTCCTGGTCGACACCATGGTCGGCGAGAGCAAATACGAGGAAAGCGCCTGGCTGCGCGGCATCTACTTCACCTCGGCCACGCAGGAGGGCGCGCCAATCGACCGGCTGGCCGCCCAGCTTTCCTCCTCCTTCGGCCTGCCGCCGCGCCGCAGCATGCTGGCGCAGCGCGTCGAGCGCCGCAGCTTCTTCCTCAAGCACCTGCTCACCGAGGTGATCTTCCGGGAGGCCGGGCTCGGGACGTTCGATCCGCTCGCGCTGAAGCGGCGCGCCTGGATCTGGCGCGGCGCCGTCGCGGCATCCGTGCTCGTCGTGCTGGCGGCCGCAACGGCCTTCACACTCTCCTACCTCGACAACCGGCAGGCGGTGGACGCGCAGGCCGATGAGCTCGTGGCCCTGCAGCGGCCGCTGGCAGCGGCGGCCGCCGAGCCGACGCTCGTCCAGTCGCCGACGCTCGAAAGCGCGCTCACCGCGATGGACGGGGTCGTCGCCTCGCGCGCCGCGATCCCCTCCGGGATCCCCGATCTCACCGGCCCGTCGGCGAGCGCCGAGCTGCGGCAGGCGCAGACGGCAGCCTACAACCACGCGCTTCGCAACGTGCTGGAGCCGCGCATGGTCGCGCTTCTGGAAGCGACCATGTGGCGGCAGATCCGCGAGCCGGAATTCATGCTCGGCGCGCTCAAGACCTACCGGATGATGACCGGCCTGTCGCAGATGGACCCGGACTTTGCGCAGGGCTGGTGGCTGAACGAGATGCCGGACAACGCGCCGGTCGCGCCGTTCCCGACCCAGAACGCGGAGGAGCACGAGCTCGCCGCCATCCGGCGCATGGCCGTCGACGATTCCTACGTCCAGCCCGACAACGCGCTGGTCGCGGAGGCGCTGAAGACGGTCTGCACGATCTCGCTTCCCGTGCGCGCCTACAAGCAGTTGCTGGCGGACGACGCGGTTGCCAGCCTGCCCGAGTGGATCCCGGCGAACTTCGCCGGTCCGAACGGCGCCAAGGTGCTTGCCCGCCGCTCCGAGAAGACGCTGCGCAACGGCATATCGGGCGCCTACACCTATGCCGGCTTCCACGACGCGATCCTCGACCGGGTCGAGGACGTCGCCGCGCAGGCCGCGCTCGACCGCGCCGTGTTCGCCGGCGGCTGCTCGGAGAACTCCGAGACCTCGGTGCCGGCGCTCGCGGAAGACGTGCTCAAGCTCTACTACGAGGACTACATCGCCCAGTGGGATAGCTTCCTGCGCGACGTGCGCGTGGCGCCGCTGACCGACCTTTCGGTGGCCAGCGAGAATTTGAAGGACCTGTCGAGCGCCGACTCCTCGCTGAAGCGCCTGCTGACCGCGGTCGTGCGCGAAACCGAGCTCACCCGCTCGGACGACGAGCCGGCGGATGCGGCCGGCGGCGACAACAAGGCGGCCAAGAAGGGCGCGTCCAAGATCCTCGGCAAGCTCGGCAAGGTCGGAAAGCTGGTCAAGAAGGGCGCCAAGCTGCTGCCGAAGGGCGGTTCCGAGGCGCAGGTCGACCAGACCGGCACGCTGGTCGCCGAGCACTTCAAGCCGCTGAAGGGGGTGATCGCCGAGGTCGACGGGCAGCCGCCCGCGCTCGATGCCGCGATCGTCGCGCTGACCAATTTGTCGAACATGCTGCAGACGGTCAACGCCACGCCCGACCCGAACGAGACCATCAAGAAGCAGGGCGGCCTCGCCGAACTGACGGGAGCGGTCGCGCGCCAGGCGCAGATCCTGCCCGACCCGGTCGACGACTGGCTGGGCGGCATCGCCGGCGACGCGAGTGGGCTGACGCAGCGCGCCGTCACCTCCGAGCTCAACGCCATCTGGCGCGCCGATGTGCTGCCCTTCTGCCAGTCGGCGCTCAACAACCGTTATCCGTTCGACGCCGAGAGCGCCGTCGACGTCAACGTGCGCGACTTCGCGCGGCTGTTCGGCCCCGGCGGCATGATCGACGCCTTCATCAACGACCATTTGCTGACCTATATCGACACGACCAGCTCGCCGTGGAAATGGCGTGCCGATTTCGGCCTGAACGGCGGCTCGCTGGCGGCGTTCGAGCAGGCGCGGCGCATCCGCGACGACCTGTTCGCCGGCGGCCAGGGGCCGGTGATGAACTTCACGCTGGAGGCGGTCGACCTCTCTCCGCGGGTGACCCGCGTCACGCTCAACCTCGATGGCCAGAACCTCGTCTACTACAACAACGCGACGCGGCCGCAGCCGATGACCTGGCCCGGCAAGGACGGGACCGGCGCGATCTCGCTCGCCTTCCAGCCGATCGACGGATCGCCTGAGGTGCGTCTCAGCGAGACGGGAAGCTGGGCCTGGCTGCGCATGCTGCGGGCCGGCCGCTTCACGCCGACCTCGCTCACCGACGTCTACGACCTGCGGCTCGGCACCGGCGGCGTCTTCGCCGATTTCAAGCTGAAGGCAGCGAGCGTCGAGAACCCGTACAATCTGCAGATGTTCAAGAAGTTCAGTTGCCCGGCCCAGCTATGACGACGGGGTTCTTCGGCAAGATTCCGGCGACGGGCGACTTTGTCGGCTGGAACCTGCCGCGCATCTTCACCGACCGGTGGGATCGCTGGATGTCGATGGAATTGCGCGACCGGCCCGAGACCGGCGACCTCGACCGGCGGAGCTGGCGCTTCGCCATAAAGGGCGGGATCTTCGGCGACCAGCCCTGCGCGGGGGCGTGGCGCATGAGCAGGGACCGCGTCGGCCGCCGCTACCCGTTCGCGATCGTCAGGCTGGGCGAGGTCCCGGACGCCAATGACGGCTGGTACGACGCGATCGCCGACTGCCTGAAAGGCGCCGTCGAAGGCGGCTGGACGACCGACGAGATCACCCGGCAACTCGCCTCCGTGCCCCCGCCTTCCACCCGCAGCGCGCCGGAGCGCATCGCCTTCTGGTGCGACGACTGGGAGGTGCAGGAGCTCGCCTTCGCCGACATCCACGAGCTCGCCGAGAAGGGCCTGCCCGCGATGCGGGCCGCGTCGACGGTCGAGGCGCCCTGACCATGGGCAATTCGGTCTACGCCAACAAGATGGGCTTCTTCCACAAGGGAAGCGGTGGAACCGGCATCGCCCAGCTCGACGTCTGCCTCAGCCCGCCGCCGCCGCCAGCCGGGCCCGTCCCGATCCCCTATGTGAACATCGTCAAGGCGAGCGACCTGATCAAGGGCAGCAAGACGGTCAAGATCCAGGGCAACCCGACGGCGCTGGAGAACGTCTCCGAGATCGCGATGAGCACCGGCAACGAGGCGGCGACGCCGGGGCTCGGGGCCGGCGTCATCACCCACAGGATCAAGGGCAAGGGCGTCTTCACGCTGTGGTCGTTCGACGTGAAGGTGGAGGGCAAGGGCGTCTGCCGGCACGGCGACCCGATGGGCCAGAACGAGGCCAGCGAGCCGCCGAACTGCGTCGACGTGCAGGCGCTGGTCGACTTCATGATGGCGCTCATGGCGGCAGGCAATTTCAGGCCGTGCGACACCCATTATTCCTCGGACCGGTGCCGGCCCGCGCGGACGGACGCGCAGGCCGAGGCCGTCAACGGCAAGCCGTGCTGGGAATGCCAGCGCGACACCGACGGGCCGGTGGCGCCGAGCTACCGGGGCGCCGGCGGCGCAGCCAAGCCGGTGACCAACGCCGCGGGCGAGACCAAGGAATACATGACGCACGACCACCAGCCGCCGCTGAACATGGCGTGGGAGCTCGGCGGCTGCTGGATGGAGAAGAGTCCGGAGGCCTTCAAGCAGCACTTCGCCAAGCCGGAGACGGTGAAGCCGCATTGCCGGGCGCATGCCTGCAGCCAGGGCGGCACGATGGGCCACTATGTCCGCAACAACATGCAACACCCCGCGACCTTCTAGGATCGGATGAGCCATGGCTTCCGCGCGCGAGCTGCAGTCCGGTTACATCGCGGAGCTTCGCGCCGTCGCGCCCGCGATCGACGGATGGTGGGAGGAGCTGAACAACGGGCCTCGGGCGAAGTTCGCACAATATCGCTGGCCGACCGGCCCGGCGGGCCATCCCCGCGTGCTCGCCATCTTCCGCAAGTATTTCCTGCTGATCGAGCAGGAGAACGAGGAGCTTCGCCGCAAGCCGCTGGCCGCTTGGCCGGAGGATACCGAGGAAATGTGGGGCAAGGCGAGCATGGGGGACGAACGGCAGATCGAGAACCCCGCCGACCTGCTGATCCACGACATCCCGACGCTGGCGCCGGACGTCGGGCATCTGGCGCTCGGCATCGTCTTCGTGCCGATCGGGCTCGACGAGGAGGAGGAGTTCGTCTGATGACGCCGACGACCCTCTTCGAGCCGGAGAGCGGGATGCGCCGGCTGCTGTCGGCGCCGTCCGACATCGAGCCGCGCGACTATCCGGTGCTGCGCAGAGAGGCCGCGCCGCAGGCCTTCCAGGCGCTCTACGACGAGTATCGCGAGCGGCTGTGGCGCGCCCATCTGGTTGCGGTTCCGTGGTGGGAGGACACGATCAGGGCGCAGGAACGTCTCGGCAGGAGCCGGGCGGAGGCGGTCGACGTCTCCTTCGACAAGCGCATTGCGGGCGCGGCGGCACATCCGGCGGTCGTCCACGTGCTGAGGGAGTGCTGGCTGCGCTGCGTGGAGCTGTGCGAAGCCTATCCCGGCCGCGAGGTGGCGCCCGAGACGCTGCTGCTGCAATGGCTGGCCGATGCCGGCGAGACCGATCTGGTGGCGGTCGTCACCTGCATGCCGTACTGGCCGATCGGCATGGACGCGGACGGCAACTGGGTCTGACCGATGATCTTCGCCATCCCGCTGGACAACCGCACGCCGTTTTCCGCGCTGACGAACGTGCAGCTCGACGCAGACGGCCAAGAGGTCCTGATCGCCATGTTCTCGGCGAGCTTCCAGCTATCCGAGGCGACCGGCGCGCTGGAGCCGGCGGCCGATCCGCTGCCGGTGACCTTGGGCGACATTCCGGCGGGCGCGCCGGGCCGCTCCTCGATCCGCTACGATTCCGATGCCTGCGCCACCAAGCCAGGCGTCGACGTGGTGGTCAACGGCACAGCCTACGCGCCGAAGGGCAAGCCGGTGCGCGAGATGCAGGTCGGGCTGCAGGTCGGGCCCATCCGCAAGGTGCTGCACGTCATGGGCGACCGGCTCTACGACGCCGGCGGATACAGCGCGCCGCATCCGTTCACCAAGATGCCGATCGTCTACGAGCGGGCCTATGGCGGGACGACTGAGGACGGACGGGTCGATCCGCGCAACCCGGTCGGCATCGGCTACCGCCACGCACCGTCGTCCGATCCCGCCGTCCGGTCGCAGGCGCCGAACATCACCTATCCCGAAGAGCCGCATATAAGCCCCTCGGACCGGCCGCGACCGGCCGGCTTCGGGGTGGTCAGTCGCGCGTGGCAGCCGCGGGTCGGGCTGGCGGGCACCTACGACCAGGCCTGGCGCGACACCCAGTGGCCGCTGCCGGCGAAGGATTTCGACGATCGCCACAACCTGTCCGCGCCGACCGACCAGCAGATGCAGCGGCTGGCCGGCGGCGAGACCGTGACGCTGGTCGGCATGACGCCGTCGGGACGGCTGGAGTTCCGTGTTCCCACCGTGACGGCGCCGATCCGGCTCGTCTTCGACGACCGCGTCGAGGAGCAGGCGTTCAAGCCGGATTCCCTCATCATCGAGCCCGACCTTTCGCGCGTCACGCTCAAGGCGCGGCTTTCAATGGTGCCGAAGCGCAACGGCCCAGGGCTGCGCAGCATCCTGTTCGGCCACGCGACCCCCGCCCTCGTGCTCGCCCATCGCAAGCGGAAGCCCTATTTCACGAGCCTCGGCGGCGACGGCACCGTTCAGGGCATCAGCGCGTGGCGGGCATGAAGCGGCCCCTCTATCTTTCCGGGGGTGGCGCGGTGACGCCCGGAGGGCTGGACCTGCGCCAGACGCTCGCGGCGATCCGCGCCGGGCTCTCGGCCTTCGAGGAGGAATTCCTGGTCGAGCCTTTCGCCGACACCCAGCTCATTGCGCGGGTTCCCACCCACTATCAGTTGCGGCGGACGCAGGGGACCTGGCTGCTCAACCTCGCCGAAAGGGCAATTTCGGAAGCGCTCCGCAGCGGCAGCGCGAGCGCGCAGGAGACCGCCCTGCTGATCGCGACGCCGGAGAGCTTCCGCAAGCATCCCGCCTTCGACGACGTCCCGTTGGCCGGCTTCCTGCCGGCATTGACGCGGCAGATGGGCGTCACCTTCCACGCCGCCTCGCGCGTGGTGGACGGCGGCGCGGCGGCCAATGTCGGGCTGATCGAGCGCGCCGCCGAAATCCTCGAAGCGCAGGGCGCGCGGCAGGTCCTGCTCGGCGGCGTCGACAGCTTCCTCAACGACGGCGACCTCGCCCGGCTGCGCGACGCCAAGCGCCTCGCCGGCGGCGAGAATGCGCAAGGCCTCGTCCCCGGCGAGGCGGCGGCGTTTGCCCGCATCACGCTTGCGCCCGAGGCGGCGGGCGCGGTCGTGCCGGCGATCCGCGGACTGGGCGTCGCGCAGGAAGCGGACAGCGTGCTCTCCGACCGGACCAGCCAGGGCCGAGGCCTGCTCGCGGCGCTGCGCGCTGCGACGGCGAGCCCCGGCCCGGGAGAGCCCGACATCTCCTTCGTCGTCAGCAACTCCAACGGCGAGCGGTTCAGCGGGCTGGAGCAACTGATCGCGCGGGCGCGCTTCTACCAGACGCGGCGCGAATTGCTGGCGACGTGCTATCCGGCGATGACCGTCGGCGACGTCGGTGCCGCGAGCGGCGCGCTCGCTTTGCTGGTCGCGGCCGACAGCATCGCCAGGGACTATGCCCCCGGCCCGGTCGCCATGTGCGAGGTGGCGTCGGAGGCCGGTACGCGGGCCGCCGCTGCCGTCTTCGGCATGCGCCGCGCGGCCTGATCCTTCACATCCACGCCGGGTACTGATGCGTGCGGCGCCAGTTCGCCAGCAGCAGCTCCGGCTCCCGCAAGGCCGCGCGGTAGGCATCCAGCCGCTGTCGCCGCATCGACTGGTAGGGTGCGCCGGGCTGCGAGGCGGCCCGCTCCTTCCACCACGCCGCCACCTGGTCGGCCGCCGGCAGCTCGGTCTCCTCGCGGTCGGCGAAGGCCGGGCCGAGCGAGGCCGGATCGGAGGTGAAGGCGTCCGTGTCGTCGAAATCGACGGCGAACAGGTCGCGCAGCGCCTCTCCCGCGGCAACCGCCAGTTCGGGATCGCGCATCTTCTCGATCAGCCACGGCATGATCGCCGTATCGCCGAGCAGGCCGATCGAGGCCACCGCGTCGACACGCGACAGCGGCTGCTCGAGGCGGGTCTGGAGCCAGCGCTTGGCTTCGGCGGCAGGAGTCGTCAGCAGCCGCATCTCCATGGCCCTGCGGGCAAGCCCGGGCACGGTGAGCACAAGCCGGTCGAGCACGGGGCGGCCGGCCTTCGGGTCGCCCAGCAGGCAGGAAGCGACGGCCGCCTCGAGCCTCTCGCCCGCATCCTCCCGGCCGAGGGCCGCCTGCACGGCCGGCATGTGCTGCCGCTGCTTCAGCCGACCCGCGAGCTTCAGGGCGCGGATGCGGACGCTCGCGTCCGGGTCGTCGAGGCACTCGCCGAGCTTCGGCCCGGCATCCACGCGATGGTGCCACAGCGACGCCAGCCCCAGCGACCTCAGCATCGGCTTGCGGGAGTTGATCCAGTCGGCGACGAAGGGGCGGAGGTTTTCGCGCGGCGTCCGGGCTATCGCCCCCGACAGTGCGGCCACGCCGCCTTCGCCCAGCGGCCCGGCCAGCTCCAGCGCCTCGGCGACGGCCTCGGGCGATCCCGAGCGCAGCGCCAGCACGCCGACGACGAAGGTCTCGCCCGGCTCCGCATAGTCCGCGAAACGCTCCTTCGCGAGGGTCCAGCCGGCGAGCCCGGCCGCCTCAAGCCCCTCGATATTGGCTTCCAGGCGCTGGTCGATGCGGCCGATGCCCGTCTCGTCGAGCAGGTGCCCGTCGATCGCGTTGCGACGGCGCAGCCACAGGAACGCGGCCTCCTCGGCGTGCTGCGCCGTGATGCCGGCAATGGTGGCGACGCGCAGCATCCGCGCCCTCAGTTCAAGTGGACCGACCCGCCGCGCACGCGATTGGGTCCGCTCGCCTGGCTGCTGACCTGCACGCCGCGGATGCTGATGCGGCCATCCTTTTCGAGGATGATCGAGGCCAGCCCGCAGCGCAGCTCGATCCGCTTGTCGGCGGTGATGACGACGCGCTCGTCGTCGCGCCTGACCTCGGCCACGGCGCCGGCCTTGAGCGGGGCCACCACCCTGCCGACGACCAGCGGCCGCCGCGGATCGCCGTCCTCGAACAGCAGCGCCACCTCGCTGCCCACGGCGGAGGCATCGAGCGCCGTCAGGCTCCGCGCCGGAACGGCAACCTCCTCGGCATTGCCCATGAAGACCACGAGCGGCTGGCCGGCATCGAAGCCGATCACCAGGCCGATGACGACGCCGTCGATCCGTTCGCGCGCAGCCGCCTGCTTCCTCCTAGTTGTCATGGATCTTGCTCCCTTTCAGGACGATGTCGCCGCTCGCCTTGGCGTTGATCTTGCCGCTGGCGGTGATCAGGATGTCCTTGCCCTTGATGGCGATCGTCCCGTCCTTCTTCATCGAGATCGTGGCGTCGCCGCATTTGAGGGTGATCGAATCCTTGGCCTCCAGCACGTAGTTCTTGCCGACGGTCAGGCTGGCGTCCTCGCCGACATTGGTCGCGCTCGCCTTGCCCACCTTCATGGCGTGCGCGCCGCCGATGGCGGTCGCGTCGTCCTTGGCGATCTCGGCATTGCGCGCGCCGCCGACCGAGAGCGAATGGTTCGCGCCGACGCTGGTGGTCTGGTCCTTCCCGACCGAGACCGTGTCGCTTGCGCCGACCGTATGCGACTGGCTGCCGCCCACCGTCACCGTCCGGGATGCGCCCACCGCCACGGCCTGCGAGGCACCCGTCGTCAGCACCTCGCCGGCCGCGACCGACAGCGATCGCGCCCCGCCGATGGTGATGCTCTGCACGGCGCCGATCGACTGGGTATGGTTGATGCCGATCGTCTCGGTCGAGTTCATCTGGACGGTGATCGTCTCGTTCTTCGCGACGGTGAGGGTGCGGTTCCCGAGCACCGTTTCGGTGTCGTTGTTGCCGATCGTCCCGGTCCGGTCGTGGCCGACCTTCAGCGTCTTGTCGTGGCCGACGTCCTCGGCGAGGTCGACGCCGACCGAATGCTTGGCGTTGTTGTCGATCCGGTCCGACTGGTCGTGCTGCACGTGCTTCTTGCGGTCGTGCTTGATGAGCAGCGTGTGGTCCTTCTGCGCCTGGAAGTAGACCTCCTCCGAACCCGCCTTGTCCTCGAAGCGCAGTTCGTTCCAGCCGCCGCCGCCGAGCGAGGAGTTGGACTTCCAGCCCGACTGCGTCGCATTGCCGGGAAGCGAATAGGGCGGCATCTGCGAGGCATTGTAGACGCGGCCGGTGATGATCGGCCGGTCGGGGGCGCCCTCGACGAAGTCGACGATCACCTCCTGGCCGATGCGCGGGATCTGGATGAACCCCCAGCCGCTGCCGGCCCAGGTCTGCGACACACGCACGAAGCAGGAGCTGTTCTGGTCGCGCTTGCCCTCGCGGTCCCAGTGGAACTGCACCTTCACGCGCGCATATTCGTCGGTGAAGATTTCCTGGCCGGACGGTCCGACGACCGTCGCCGTCTGCGGCCCGCGCATGATCGGCCGCGGCGTGATGCGCGGCGGGCGGTAGGTGATCGAGGTCGGCGCGACGCCGAGAAGCACGGTGTAGGACTCGCCCTCGGCGTCGATGCCGGCGGCGAAGTTGGGGTCGAACAGCCGGTATTCGGCGCTCACCACCATGTATTCCTGGTTCTGGTCCTCGCGCGGGAAGCCGTCGAGCTTGAAGGTGCAGCCCGGAGCCAGGCCGCGCGCATTGGCGACGGCGGCGATGCGCTTGTGGGGGGCCTGCAACTCCTCGCGCCGGATCGCCGCGATCGTGTCGCCGCGGCCGGTGTCGAGATGGGCGCCCGGCTGGTGATACTGCTCGCCGCCCGCCTCCTTGTGGCCGAAAGGTTGCGTCGATTGCGACATCAGGTCGGCGGCGGGCTTCTTGAAGTCGAAATCGGTGTGGACGTAGGCGCCGGAACGGACCGACACCAGATAGGCCCACTCGGTGATGTATTCCTTGTCGCGCCGGTTATCGATCGCGCCGAAATTGAACTCGACGATCTCGTAGCCGGGCACCGGCTTCAGCTTGCTCATCGAGTCGGTGAGGATCAGCGTGTGCGCGCTGTCGTCGTGCTCGAAGAAGTACATGATGCCTTCGTGCTCGAGCAGGCGCTGCACGAAGCTCAGGTCGCTCTCGTCGTACTGGACGCAATATTCCCGCTGCGGATAGGACGACTGCAGGCGCTTCTCGAACTTGGCCTCGGGATATTTGGAGAAGATCGCCTCGACGATCTCGACCACGGTCTTCTTCTGGAAGATCCGGCAGTCCGTGGTGTTGCCCAGGAACCAGAGCCAGGGCCGGACGATCGCCTCGTAGCGGGCAAGCCCCTCCTCCACGCGCGTCAGCCTGAAATCCGAGCATTGGCCGCTGAACCAGCGCTTCGGCTCGTCCTCCGCCTCGATCGAGATCGCCTGGCCGAGCATCGACATCGGGTCGATATCGATGTCCTTGCTGACGAAGGAGATCGTGTAGGCGTAGCAGGCGCTGACCTCGTCGTGCCCTTCGAGGCGCGTGAAGATCAGCGAGTCTCCGGCCGGTGTCCTCGCAATGGCGGCGCGGTTCTCTGCCATGATGACCCCTCCAAGGCCATGCCGCATTCCACGGTGCCGAACACTAGCATAGGAATCGCCCCGGCCAGCAAGCTTCGACGTGCGATCGCGAAATGCGTTGTCGACCGGTTAAGGCTGGCGGTAGCATCATATCGTGCCCTGAACCGCGCGGTGGCGTATCCTCCATGGAAATCGTTCTGACCGTCGAGAACGCTGAAAACCTGCCGGACGGAGCGCAGGCCGCATTCCGCGCGCGGGACCGCGGCTTCGGCGTCGGCCGCGCGGATGCGGACTGGACGCTGCCGGACCCGGAGATGATCGTTTCCGGCCGGCATTGCGAGATACGGTTCGATCCGGCGTCCGGGTTCTGGCTGGAGGACGTTTCCCGCAACGGCACGTATCTCAACGGCTCGCGGCAGCGGCTGGCCGAACCATATCTCCTGAAATCCGGCGACCGGCTGCGCATCGGGCGCTACATCGTCCAGGTCGCCGTCGATGCCGTGGAACTGCCGGTGGCCGCCGCGCCGGCAGCGGAGCCCGTCACCGACGTCCGGCCCCCCGTCAACCGGGGCGCGCCCTCTCCGCCGCCGGACCGGCCGCCAAGGCAGGCCGATACCCCCGCCCCCTCCGGGCGGCGCGTACTGGCGCCCGGAGGGCCCCCGCCGGGCCAGGCCGACATCCTGCGGGAGATCGCGGCCGGCGCCGGCATCTCCCCCGAGGTGTTCCAGAGCCGCGACGCCCGCGAGGTCGCCGCCGAGATCGGCGTCGTGCTGCGGATCGTGGTCGAGGAGCTTTCGGCGATGCTGAAGGCGCGCGCCGCCGCCAAGATGATGACCAAGAGCGGCCACCAGACGATGATCAGCAGCGCCGGCAACAATCCGCTCAAGTTCGTCCCCGGCGCCGAGGAGATGCTGGAGAAGATGTTCTCGCGCCGGTCGGCCGGCTATCTCGACGCCAAGGGCAGCCTGGAGGACGCGTTCCGGGACCTGAAGACGCACGAGATCGCCACCTATGCGGCGATGCAGGCGGCGCTGTCGCGGCTGATGGAGGAACTGTCCCCCGAAACCATCGAGAAGCGCGTGGCGCCCTCGTCCTTCGGCTCGAAACGCGGCCGGTCGTGGGACGCATTCGTGAAGGCGTGGGAAGCGCGCGAACAGGCGCACGAGAACGGGATGCTGGACGTGTTCCTCGCCTATTTCAGCGAAAGCTACGCGTCCGCCTCGAAGTCGCGGAAATAGCGGCAGGCCGCGCCGACGCCATCAATTCGCTCGCTTCGTCGCCATCACGTGACGGAAGCGTCGCGGAGATCGCGGCAGGCCCGATACCCGAGCAGTCGGCGATTTCGCCGATCGCGAACATGCTCTAGGGTCGGCATTCCCGGTGCCCCGGCGGGAGGCGGGTGCGATGACCACGTCGAAAGACGATCCATTCGGCGCAGACGACAAGGCTGACGCGGCCCGCGCGAACCGGGCGCCGTCCGAGGCCCGCAGCGGTCCATCGACGGTGGTCAAGCCCGCTCGCCCGGACGCCACCGTGTTCGACCCGGACTTTTCCGCACGGCGCGTGAAAGGGTGGACCGCCGAGCGGACGATGATCGCCGGCGGGCCGAAGGCGGCGCGGCAGCCGTCCGCGCCCGCCCGGCAGGCGCCGGCTCTCACGCAGGTGCTCGATGCCGCGCGGACGGCGCATCACCCGACCGCGAACCCGTTCATCGCCGCGGCGGCGCCGGTCTTCATCCTGCTCGGGCATCTCCAGCTCGTGCCGGTCGACCTCGATGCGGCAACGGCGGCCGGCGATCTCGCCGGCATGGTCGAAGCCTTCGACAGGGACATCGGCCTCGCCGGCGTCGACGAGGCGGACATGCGCATCGCCAGCTACGCCCTGTGCGAGACGATCGACGACATCATGGCCGCCTTGCCGGGATTCAGCCGCGAATTCTGGCTGCCGCAGGGCATGCTGTCGCGCTTCTTCGACACCGGCTCGGCCGGTGGCGGCTTCTTCGCCGCGCTCAACAAGGTGCCGCCCGGGCGGGCGGGGCATGGCGCCCTGCTGGAGTTCAGGCCGCCGCGCAGCGGGCTGGGCTCCAGGGGCCAGTATCGCCCGCAGGGCGCGGCGGAGCTGGAGCGGGCCGGGCGGGCCGTCTGCGAGACGCTCCGCTATTTCAGGCCGAGGCCTCCCGCCGAGCTGTCGCCGCAATGGCAGGGCCAGGACATCAGGGCGGCCGGTCCCCGCAAGCGCGTCCCGCTCTGGGCGATCGCGGCCGCGGCTGTCGCGATCGTCGCCGGCGCGTTCTTCGAGCTCCGCTCGCTCGTCACCGACGACGGAGAAGCAGTTGCCGCTGAATTGACCTCGCTCGGCCGCTTCGAGCCGGCCCGCATCTCGCATGTCGCGTTCACCGTGGCCGTCAAGGAGCCGGAGCCCGAACCGGCGCCCATTGCTCAGCCGGAACCACCGCCGCCGCCGCGCGACGTCCAGATGGAACGGCTCAACGCCGCGCTGGCGAGCGAGATCTCCGCCGGCGCGGTGAGCCTTGGCGAGAAAGGTGAATTCCTCGTCATCGCCATCGCCAATGATGAGATGTTCGGGCCGGGGCAGGCCAAGCTCAAGCCACAGTTCCAGCCGCTGGCTGCCGCGCTCGGCAAGGCGCTCGATGCCGAGGCCGGGCCGATCATGGTGGTCGGCCACACCGACAGCGACAAGCCCGGGCGGCGCAGCGCCTTCAAGTCGAACTTCGACCTGTCGGTCGCCCGGGCGGAAGCCGTGAAGGAAGCGATCGCGCCGGCAATCGCCCAGCCGGACCGCATCACGGCCGAGGGCAAGGGAGAGGACGAGCCGGTCGCCGACAATGCGACGCCGGAGGGACGCGCGAAGAACCGCCGAGTCGAGCTGCTGATCGCGCGCGAGGCCCCGCAATGACCGAGCGATCGCGTCGCGCATGATCTGGCTGCTTCGTCTTTTCGGGCTGGTCGCGCTCGCGGGCTTCGCCGCCGCGGTGTGGTATGCGGGGCCGCTGATCAGCTTCAACAACAGGCCGGTGCTGGAGTCGGAGTGGAGCCGGCTGGCGGTCATCGCGGTGGCCGCCGGGCTGGTGCTCGCCTACTACGGAACGCAGCTGCTGCGGGCCCGCGCCGCGCAGAAGCGGCTCGAGCTCGCCCTGGCGCAGGGCAGTGCGGAGGAGAGCGACGCGGGCGTGCTGGAAGCCCGCATGGCGGAGGCGGTCGAGACGCTGAAAAGCGCGACCGGAAAGCGAACCTTCCTCTACGAGCTGCCCTGGTACGTGATCATCGGCCCGCCGGGCGCCGGCAAGACCACGGCGCTCGTCAATTCGGGCCTGAATTTCCCCCTCGCCGGCTCGGGCGTCGCGCAGCCGGTGGCCGGCGTCGGCGGCACGCGATATTGCGACTGGTGGTTCACCGACGAGGCGGTGCTGGTCGACACCGCCGGGCGGTACACGACGCAGGATTCGGACGCACGGCGCGATGGCAAGAGCTGGCTCGCCTTCCTCGCGGGGCTGAAACGCTCCCGCCCGACGCAGCCGCTCAACGGCGTCATCCTGGCCTTCAGCATACAGGACCTGATCACGCTCAACGGCCAGGAGCTGGGCGCGCATGTCAGCGAGATCCGCAACCGGCTGCGCGAGATCCACGAGACGCTGCGGATCGGCTTCCCGGTCTACGTGTTGTTCACCAAGGCGGACCTCGCCAAGGGGTTTTCCGAGTTCTTCGACGATCTCGACGAAACGGCCCGCCGCCAGGCCTGGGGCGCCACGTTCCGGCCCGGCGAGACAGCGGCGGACGCCCCTGCCCTGTTCGACGGACTGTCGGCGCGGCTGTCGCAGGAGACGACCGACCGGCTGGCCGAAGCCGGCGACCTGCCGGGCCGCAACGCCATCTTCGGCTTCGCCTCCCAGTTCGAGGCGCTGAAGGAGCCGATCCTCAACTTCCTGAACGGGGTGTTCGAGCCGGCACGGCCGCCGGTGCCGGCGACGTTGCGAGGCTTCTACTTCTCGTCGGGAACCCAGGAAGGGACGCCGATCGACCGCTTCCTCGGCACGGTCGGCCGTGCGTTCGGCGGCAGCGGCGAGGCGAGGCTCTCGGGGACCGGCAAGAGCTTCTTCCTGCACGACGTGCTCGGCAAGGTCATCTTCGGTGAATCCGGCCTGGTCTCCTCCGACGCCGCGCTGGAGCGGCGCGCGGCCTATCTGCGATATGGCGGAATGGCGGCGGTCGCGCTCGCCGCCCTCGCCCTGCTCGGCATCATCGGGTCGAGCTTCCTGGCCAACCGGCAGCTCGTCGCCGCCACCGGCGAGGCCGTCGGCCAGTACAATGCCGCCGCGCAGCCGCTGCTCGCCGCGCCGGCCGTGGCCGACACGGATTTCGAGACGGTGATCGGCGCGCTCGACGAGGTCCGCAGCCTGCCGGCCGGCTACGACAACCGGACCCCGGCCTCGACGCTCGAACAGGGCCTCGGGCTGGGCCAGCGCGACCGGCTGGTGTCGGCCTCCGAGCATACCTACCGGGCCGCGCTGGAGCAGATGTTCCGGCCGCGCCTGCTGCTCTACCTGGAACGCGCGATAGACAAGGAAAAGGCGAACGCAGTCGCTCTGTACGAACCGCTCAAGGTCTATCTGACGCTCGGCGGCAAGGCGCCGCGCAGCAATGACGACCTCGTCATCTCCTGGTTCGCGCGCGAATGGCAGACCCTCTATCCCGGCCCGCAGAACCGCACCGGCCGCGAGCAGCTCGTACGGCACCTTCGCGCCATGCTGTCGCTCGACGACGCGTTCAATCCGAACTACGACCTCAACCAGCCGCTGATCGAGGGCGCGCAGCGGTCGCTCGGCCAGCTCACGCTGGCGCAGCGCGCAGCGGCGATCATGGGATCGGTGCGTCGCACGGCGGAACCCTATGACCTCTCCCTCGGGCAGCGCGCCGGCGGCGAAGCGCCGGTGGTGTTCGAGACCCTCTCGGGCGAGAGCATCAACGCCCTGCGCGTGCCCGGGCTGTATACCTACACCGGCTTCAGGAACGTCTTCCTGAAACAGCTTTCGCAGGTCGCCCAGCGGCTCGTCGACGAGCGCTGGGTCATCGGCTCCGGCGGCGAGCAGATCGACCTCGGCGCGGAGCTGCCGCAGCTCGGTCCCGAGCTGGTCGACGGCTACGGCAAGGAGTTCGTGGCCGCCTGGAACAAGGAACTCGCCAAGCTCAAGTTCAAGCCGATGGCGGAGGACAAGCCGGACTACATCCGGCTTTCGGCCGCGGCGAATGCCGATTCGCCGATCGTGCGCCTCGTCGAGGCGGTCGCGGCCGAGACCGCGCTGACGCGCGACCTCGCCGCCCTCGGGGAAGGAGACGCCGGCGCGGCGCTGGCGGAAGGGCTGCGCAAGATCGGGATCGTCCTGCCCGGCGGGAAATCGCAGAACCGCGCGGGCTCGACCGACGTCTCCGTCGGCCGCAATCCCGGCGCCGCGATCGAGGCGCAGTTCCGCCCCTGGCAGGAGATCGTCGGCGGTCCGCCGGGACGCCGCCCGATCGACTCGCTGACGCGCAATCTGCGCGACATCTACCAGAGCCTGCTGGTGTCGGCCTCGCTGCCGGCGCGGGCGGAGGGGATCGATTCCAACCTCCAGCTCCAGATCTCGAACCTGCGCGCCAATGCCTCGCGCCTGCCGCGCACGCTGGGCCACATGGTCGCGGCAATCGCCGACGAGATGGAGGGCGACGCCGCCGAAACCTCGATCCAGCAGCTCACCAAGAAGCTGAACGAGACGGTGACGGCGGCCTGCGAGGCGGCGATCGCGAACCGCTATCCCTTCGTCCCGACGAGCAGCGAGGACGTCCCGCTCGCCGATTTCTCCAGCCTGTTCGCTCCGGGCGGCACGCTCGACCGCTTCTTTGCCCAGAACCTCTCGGTCCTGGCCGACACCAGCGGCTCCGCCTGGCAATGGCGGCAGGACACCCGCCTCGGGCGGGAATTGTCCCCGGAGACGCTGCGCAACTTCCAGCGCGCCGCCGAGATCCGCGACGCCTTCTTCTCGGGCTCGCAGCCCAATCCCGCCGTCACGCTGACCATCACCCCCTTCTCGCTCCACCGCGACGCCGACGTCGCGACGCTGGATGCCGAGGGACAGGTGATCCAAAGCTACCAGACCGGCAACAGCCCGAGCCAGTTGCTGTGGCCGGGCGCGGGCAGCGGCAGGGTGCGGCTCAGCCTGTCGCCGGAGCTTCCCGGCCGCGATTCGGCGATCAGGTTCGAGGGCCCGTGGGCATTGAAGCGGCTGCTCGACCAGGCGACCTTCAAGAGCGAGGGCGACAGGCTGGAGATGCGTTTCCTGATCGGCGGCCGCGACGTCGCCTACACGGTCGCGACGGACCGCGGCGGGCAGCCGCTCGGCGGCCCCGCCCTTTCGGCGTTCAAGTGCCCGCAGAACCTGTGAAGGCCGCGGGCGCCGGCCGCGTCCGGGAGGCAGCCGGAAAACGAGGTTGCAAAACCTATACTCTCCGGCGCAAGGCTGTGGCAGACTGTCGCGCCAACCAACGGGATCACGCGTCGCGGAGGAGCAGATGAGCGCATCGCAGGCTGCCAGCGACCTCAGCGTGCCGTTCGAGAGCTACGGCGTCAGCCATCCCGGCTGCGTCCGCGAGGTCAACGAGGACAGCTACCTGATCGAGCCCGGCAGCGGGCTGTGGGTGGTGGCCGACGGCATGGGCGGCCACGAGGGCGGGCAGTTCGCCTCGAGCACCATCGTGCGCCACCTCGCCACGATCGGCGCCGCCCGGTCCGCGCCGGAGCTGCGCGCCCATTTCGAGGACCGCCTGATCAGGGCGCATGACGAGATCCGGGCGCGCGCCCGCACGCGCGGCACGACGATCGGTTCGACGGTGGCGGCGCTGCTGGCGATCGACGGGCGCTTCGCCTGCCTGTGGTCTGGCGACAGCCGCGTCTACCTTGTCCGCGACGGGGCGATCTCGCAGCTCTCGCGCGACCATACGGAGGTACAGGAGCTGCTCGATCGCGGCATGATCACGCAAGCCGAGGCCGCCACCTGGGCGCGGCGGCACGTCATCACCCGCGCGGTCGGCGTCGGCGAGGAGATCGTCGTGGACTTCCAGCAGGGCGAGCTTCGCCCGGGCGACGTGTTCGTGCTGAGCTCCGACGGCCTGACCGCGCATGTGAACGAGGCCGAGATCGAGGATGCGGTCAGGGCCGGCGGGCCGCAGGCCGTGTGCGAAAGACTGCTTTCCATGGTGCTGAAGCGCGGCGGCACCGATAATGTGACAGTCGTGGTCATGCGTGTTCTGGGCGGCGGAACGAGCGGACTGCGGGACGGCTGGGGTTCCGCAGGAGACAACTGAGTTTCATGGCAATGGAAGAAGACGACAAGACAAGAATCACCCCGGAGCCCGCGGCCACCGCCGCAGGCATCCAGCTCAGCGGCATCTACGAGCTGGACGAGCGCATCGCCTCGGGCGGCATGGGCGAGGTCTTCCGCGGCCACAACATCCAGACCGGCGACAAGGTCGCGATCAAGATCGTGCTGCCCGAATTCGCGCGCGACCAGACGATCCTGGCGCTGTTCCGCAAGGAAGCCTCGATCCTCAACCACCTCTCGCACGACGCTGTCGTGCGCTACCACGTCTTCACCATCGACCCGGGCATCCAGCGCCCCTACCTCGCGATGGAGTTCGTCGACGGCGACGCGCTGTTCGACATCATCCGGCGCGGATCGATGGCGCCCGAGGAGGTCCGGCGGCTGCTCCACCGCTTGGCGCTGGGCCTGGCTTCCGTGCACGAGGCAGGCGCCGTGCATCGCGACCTGTCGCCCGACAACATCATCCTGCCCGGCGGCCGCGTCGACCGCGCCAAGATCATCGATTTCGGCATCGCGCGCTCCTCCCATGTCGGCGGCGAGACGCTGATCGGCGGCAAGTTCGCGGGCAAGTACAACTACGTCTCGCCCGAGCAGCTCGGCCTCAACGGCGGCGAGGTCAGCGACAAGTCCGACATCTACAGCCTCGGCCTGGTCATCGCCGCCGCCCTGCTTGGCAAGCCGCTGGAGATGAGCGGCTCGCAGCTCGACATCGTCGAGAAGCGGCGCGCCGTGCCGGACCTCAGCGAGATCGACGAGGAATTCCGGCCGATCATCGAGGCGATGCTGCAGCCGGATCCGCGCGACCGCCCGACCAGCGCCGAGCTCGCCGACATGACCAGCCCAGCCGCGTTCGGCGTCGAGGCTGCGCAGGCGCCGCGGACGGTGACGGGGGAGTTGGGGCGGGCGGAACGACCCACTTCCTTCGTCGCCCACCGGCGGCCCGAGCTCGCGCGGCCGGAGTCGGTCCCGCCGGCGCGCCAGCCCGGCTCCGCCGCATCCGCCGTCGCTTCCCGGCCGCCGGCGATGCTTGGCGGAACGCGCAACCTCGCCATCGCCGGAGGTGGCGCCCTGCTGGTGGTGCTGGCGCTCGTCGCCTACCTGACCGGCATCCTGTCGTTCAGGGACCCGAAAGCCGCTCCCCAGCCGGAGGCGGCGGCCACCCTGACGCCGGCCGAGCAGCCGGCACCGCAGGAGGCCGCCGGCGCAGCGCCGGCGACCGTCGCCGAAGCTCCCAAGCCGGCAGAGCCTGCTGCGCCCGAGGCGGCGCAGCCCGCACCCGCGCCTGCGCCCGCCGAGACCGCTGCGGCGCAACCGCCGGCCGCCGCCGCCGAAGCGGCCCAGCCACAGCCCGCCGAAGCGACGCCGGCGCCGGAAGCGGCACCGGCGGAAGCGAAACCCGAGGAGACGACCGAAGTGGCGGCGGCGGTGCCCGCCGCCCAGCCTGCGCTGCCTCCGACCGTCGACCCGGCGAAGGTGGCGGACTGGGTCAAGGCCCAAGACGGCGGCGCGTGCACCTATGCGGCCGCGGCCGCCACCCCCACCTCGATCACCCTCAGCGGGTTCGGTTCCTCGGCCGCCGCATTCGACCAGATGGCCGGCGCCGTCCAGTCGGAGTTCGGGCTACAGCCGCAGCTCGCCGTGCAGACCATCGAGCCGGCGCAATGCGCCGTGCCCGCCTTCCTGCGCACCGTCGCGGGCGCCGGCGAGGCGCCGCAGCTGACGCTGCAACAGAGCGCGGTGCGCGACGGCACACCGGTCTCCGGAACCCTGACGACCGCCGGGAACGGCGACACCAGCGTGTTCCTGGTCGACCACAAGGGCAGGGTGTTCAACCTCACCGAGCGCTTCGACCTGCGCAAGCCGCAAGTCGATTTCAGCATCCCGATCGGCCTGTCCGCCGCGGACAAGACGGCAGGGCGCGCGCTGCCGCAGATGATCGTGGCGGTGTCCGGCACCAGGGGCATCGACGCGGCGAACTTCACGCGGCCCGTCGCTGCCGACCAGCTTTTCCCGGCGATCGCCGAGGAGCTCAAGGCGCAGGGGCGCACGGCCACGGCTGCCGTTCAGGTTTTCCAGCTCGGCGGCTAGAATGCGCGGGTCCAGCGTTCGCCGGCCTCGGCTGCCGGGTCCCGATCGTCGCGGCGGGCCCGTCAGGGCCTATCTGACGGCGTCCGCATTCCTCGCCTGCCTGTGGGCAAGCCCCGCGCGCGCCGAATTCACGGTCTGCAACCAGACCCTCGACGTCGTCAACCTCGCCGTCGGCCAGGAGGTCGACCAAGCGTTCCAGACCGACGGCTGGTGGACGATCGGCGCCAACCAGTGCGTCGACGTCATCCGCGAGGAGCTGTCGAACCGCTACGTCTACCTCTACGCCACCGACGTGTTCGGCAACGTCATGCTCGACGGCTCGACGGAGATGTGCATCGACAAGCGCCGCTTCACCATTCGCGGCATCGACCGCTGCTGGCAGCGCGGCCACATCCTCGCGCGGTTCGTCGAGGTCGATACGCTGGAACAGCTCCGCTGGACCTTCTTCCTGACCGGGCAGAACCGGTGACCCACCAGATCGACGCCAGCTTCCGGCAGCGCAAGCAATCGCTTGCCGCCTGGCGCCGGCGCAAGCGCCTGAGGCGGATCGGCGCCGGCGCGGGCCTTGTCGCCGTGCTCGCGCTGGCGGCCGGCGCCTACTTCCTGTCCGACCTGTGGGCGCCGGAGGACGATCTCGACGAGGAACTGCAGGCGACAGAGCCGTCGGAACCGCCCGAGGACGCTCCGGCCTACGTCCCGGCCATCGTCGACCTTGCCGGCGATCCGATGTGGATCACGCTCGACCGCGACCCCACGGCCGAATCCAAGGTCCAGCTCGTCGACCGGCCGGCAGATGCCGACGCGACGCTGCCGGCGAAGCTGGAGGTGCTTTCCGACGAGATGCTCAGCTCGAGCGAGCGCTTCATGACCGCCATTCCGTCGAGCCAGGAGGATTTCGCGTTCTTCCAGGCGCAGCGGGCGGGAGGCGCCGGCATGACGCCGCCGGATGGAGCGACCTCGGAGCCTGCGGAACCTGCCGACGACGATGCCGACGGACAGCCCTCCGACGCGGCCGGGGCACCCGCGGGAGCGCAGGCCGGCGAAACGGTCGACGACGTCGGGGCCGGATGGGAGGAGCTTCCCGAGATCGAAGAGACCGCGCCGACGCAGTTCAGGAAGACTAAGGTCGAAAACACGACCACGGTCGCGACCGTCATCGCGGAGGCGGACCGCTTCGAGCCGACCGAGGACAGCTTCGTGCGCATTCTCAATATGCGCAGCCTGGAGAGCGTGGTGCTGGAGGCGGGCTTCGATCCCGCCGACGCCAAGCTCGCCAACGACGCGCTGGCGTCCGTCTTCAAGCAGACCCAGCTCGAGGAGGGTTTCGTGGTGGCGATGCGCGGCTACCGCAGCGCGCGCACGGTGAAGACGCCCTCGCTCATGCAGGTTTCGGTCTATGCCAAGAGCACCTATGTCGGCACGCTGGTGCGCAACGAGGCGGGCGGGCTGGAGGCCGGCGTCGACCCGTGGGTGGCCAACGACCTCTTCAACTATTCCGGGCTGGCGGCGGCGACCGGCGAGCGCCAGTACCGCCTGCTCGACGCGATCTATTCGACGGGCGTGCGCAACAACGTGCCCGCCAGCGTGGTCGGAGAGGCGATCGTCCATCTGTCGCGCACCAACGACCTGAACCTCTTCGCGGCGAAGAACGACCGCCTGGTGCTCATCTACTCGCAGGAGGCGCGCGGCACCAGAGAGTCGGCCGGCCGCGTCCTCTACGTCGCCGTGCAGGGCCCCGACCGCAACCTTGAATGCTATGTGTTCCGCCAGCCCGACGGGAGCTTCAGTTGCACGGGCGAGGCCGCGGGCGTGGCGGCAGCGGGCGGCGGCATGGTCACGCCGGTCAACGGCGTGCTGACCTCGACCTTCGGGCCACGCAAGCACCCGATCCTCAAGACCGTGCGCCTCCACAAGGGCGTCGACTGGAAGGCGCCGGTGGGCTCGCCCATCGTCGCCGCCTTCGACGGCCAGATCGTCTACGAGGGCGACGGGCAGGGCTATGGGAACCTCGTCAGGATCGCCCATTCCGGCGGCCGCGAAACGCGCTACGCGCACATGCAGCGCTTCTCCGACGGCATCAAGGTGGGCATGCAGGTGAAGGCCGGAACGACGATCGGCTTCGTCGGCACGACCGGGCTTTCGACGGGGCCGCACCTGCATTTCGAGGTGTATCTCGACGGCCAGCCGGTCGACCCCCTGAGCAGCCAGGCAACCATGGTGGCTTCCGCCGGCCCAGGCCCTGCCGCTCCGGAAGGGCCGCCCGCGCTCGCGGTGGCGATGAATTCCGACGAGGAGGCGATCGAGATCCTGACCAACCGCATCGTCCATGTCGAAAGCGGCGGCTCCGCCACCGCCAAGAACCCCCTTTCATCGGCGACCGGCCTGGGACAGTTCATCACCAAGACCTGGCTGCGCATGATGCGGACATACCGGCCGGATCTCGCCCGTTCGATGTCGGAAAAGGAGCTTCTGGCGCTGCGCTTCGACGCCACGATATCGAAAGAGATGGTCAAGAACCTCGCGCGCGAGGGCGAGGCCTATCTGCGGCAGCGCGGCCACTCGATCACCGCCGGCCGGCTCTACCTCTGCCATTTCCTCGGAATGGAAGGCGCCCACGTCGTCCTGGCCGCAAACCGCTCGGACATGCTCGTCAGCCTTCTCGGCGCGCCCGTCATCAGCGCCAATCCGTTCCTCACCGGCAAGGACGCCGCCTATGTGATCGACTGGGCGGAGCGCAAGATGCGCGGCAGGGGCGCCCCGCCGCCGCCGACGGATTCGTCCGCGCCCCCTCCCCCGGTCATTGCCGTCACGACATCGCCGGAGTTCGAGAAATACAAGCTCTCGGTGGCCGCGATCCTCAAGCTGGTCGCGCCGGCCGGCTGAGCGTGGCGGGCGTGACGCAGGCGGCAGCGCGCCCGCGCGGCCAGAAACGGCGGAGACGATCCCCCGATTACTGGCAGTCGTTCTTTGCCCAGCGGCCGAGCGCGACCTTGAAACGCGTCCCGAGCGGGTGCTGCAGGCGCAGCACGGCCACGTCGGTCGCCGCGTAGACCTTGGCCTGCTCGCAGAGCCGCTCCTTGGTCCACTGGTGGCAGGCGCTGCAATGATTGTCCCACACCTTGTGCTCGAGCCCTTCGACGGGGCTGAAGAGCGGCTTGCCCTGGATCAGCATGGCGATGCTCTTGCCGTCGATCGCGGGATCGCCGAACTGCACCGGGATGTCGAAGAAGATCGGCGCGTCGCTCGCGAGCGCGGGGATCTGGGCCCGCAATGCGTCTATCGCCGCCTGGTCCTGGCCACCAGCCGGCGCCGCTGCCGCCTGCTGCTGACCGCCCGCCGGCTGGGCCTCGCCGCCGGCCGCCTCGTCAGAATCCCCGACGATCAGCGGCGCATTCATGTCGACCGCGCGCAGCACCACATCGTCGGCGAGCGTGTTGGCGACCCAGGGCTTCTGCTTGCCGGACGTCGCCTGCGTCACGTCGCGCTCGACGGCGGCCATCACGTCCGCCATCCTGGCGTTCGCCGTGCCGAGATGCGCGAGCAGGGCGCCGGAAAAGGGCGAGTGCGTTCCCACGACCTCGTCCACCGTCTGGTTCGGCGCGGAGGCCATGGCGATCAGGCTGCCATTGCCGCCCTGCGGCGCCCGCGGCTCGGCGAGGCCGAGCAGCGCGTTGCCCCCGGAGGCCGACAGACGGTCGGCGAGCGGGTTGGCCAGCGCCGCGTCCAGGAACACGAGCCGGGTGCCGGCCTCGCGCGACATCTGGCGCAGGATCACCTCGAGCCTGATCGCCTCGAAGTCCAGCGAGGCTTCGTCCTCGACGGCCGCGTTGACCGGCAGAAGATAGTTCTCGCCGTCGAGCTGCAGCGCATGGCCGGCATAGTAGAACAGCCCGACGCCGGCGCCCTTGAGCTCCTTGCCGAAGCGCGCCACCAGCGCCTCGCTCTCGGAGGTCGTCAGGTCGAAGCCGGAAATGACGTCGAAGTTGAGCTCGCGCAGCTTGGCGGCGATCGCCTCGCCGTCGCGGACCGGGTTGAGCAGCCGCGGCGTGTTCTGGTAGGCGGCATTGGCGAGCACGAGCGCCACGCGCTTTTCCTGCGCGAAGGCCTGCGGGCTCGAAAGGCCGAAGGCAACCAGAAAAGCCAGAACGAACGCGGCGTGCGAAGCCGCCAGCCACCGATTGCCGAGGACCACCGAACTCTCTCCGATCAATTCACCACCGTGAACTCGATACGCCGGTTCAACGCCTTGTTCTTCCACGTGTCGTTCGGCGCGACGGGCTTGGCCTCGCCATAGCCAACTGCCGTGAGCTGCTCCGCCGGCACGCCGCCGCGCACGACCGCCTTCATGACCGACTGCGCGCGCCGCTCCGAGAGCTGCTGGTTGTAGTCGTCGGCGCCGTCGGAATCGGTGTGGCCCGACACCTCGATCTTGAGGCCGGGACACTTGCCCACGACGTCCACCACGGCGTTGATCAGCGGCTTGCTGGCATTGTCGAGCTGCGCGCTGCCGGCGCGGAAGTAGATGGCGCCGGTGCGCGAGATCACCTCGAAGCGGTTGACGCATTCGTCCTGGCTGAACGTCGCCTTGGACGCGTCGGTCGCCACCGGGCCCACGCCCGTCGCCGCGCCTGCCGCGGCGGCGACCGCCACGGGCGGGGCGCTGCCATCGGCCTTGAACACGAAGTCGAACGACACCGAGGCGACCGGGACGATGTTGGAGACGTTCGCAGCGACCTGGAGCTTCTCGACATTGGGCAGCAGGCCGAAATCCTCGACCTTCACCGAGATAGGGCTTTCGGACGCGACCGACACCATTGTGTCGGAGATCATGGTGACGACGACGCTCGCCTCGTAGTCCTTCACCACCCCATGCAGGTCGAGCTTGAACGGCAGCTTGGCCGTCATGCGGCGCTTGCTCGGCAGGTCCGCGAAGGCTGCCTTGTCGATGTCGGCCGTCACGGTCGCGGTCGGAAACTTGAAGGTCTCGAAGAACAGGAAGCGCATGCGCACGTTGCGCAGGTCCACCCCGGTGTCGACGGAATCGAGGTCGAACACGACCTTGGCCTTCCCATCCGCGGTCAGAGTGCCGGAGATGTTGCGGATGCTGTTCGTCTCGACGATCGTGTTCTTCTTGACCGACTGGTAGGTCAGCTTCGAAGCGCCCGGATCGAGCGTCCAGTTCTGAGCCTGGGCGGCGACGATCCCGCCGAACAGCAGCATCGCGCCCGCCACCGCCCCGACGAGGCCACCCCTGGCGGCCAGAAGGAGATTGGCAAACATGCGTATCAGGACATCACGCATCGGAATTCACCGCGGTTGAATTGGACTCCCGGCAGCACGCCGCCCGCCATCGAAAGCGTACTCCATTCATCTTTCCTTGGCGAGACTGCGGTGCCCCCGGAACTGGGCCGGACCTGCGAGGTGGTCACCATATACCGAGCCTCCCTGCCCTTGCGGAAGCAAGTTGATGGTGCAGGTGTGGCGATGTCAAGGCGCGCATGCGCATGGCTTCCGGCAGAAATGCCGCTCGCGGGGAATCGTAAAGGTTGCCCTCCGCACCGACCACCAAGGAGCCTGTTGAAGCGGGCGCGGCGGTCGTAAGGTCTGCCCGGTGTGATTCAGCCAGGGAGTTGTTCATGACGATCGAAAGTCAGGCCGTCGCGTCGAGGCTGTCGCGCTCGGCGATCTTCCTCGTGGCGACGCTGAACGAGGGCGATGACAGCCTGAACGCGGTGCGCGCCATGTGCGGCGACCTGGCGGGCTTCGTGCGGGCGGTCGGCTTTCGCGATCTCGACGGCGGCCTCTCCTGCATCATGGGCTTCGGGTCGGAAGCCTGGGATCGCCTGTTCGGAGGCGCGCGGCCGAAGGAGTTGCATCCCTTTCGCGAGATCCGCGGCCGGTACCATGCGCCGGCCACGCCTGGCGACGTCCTGTTCCACATCCGCGCGCGGAGCATGGACCTGTGCTTCGAGCTGGCGATGCAGATCATGGCGCGGCTCGGCAAGGCGGTCACGATCGTCGACGAGACGCACGGCTTCAAGTTCTTCGACCAGCGCGACATGGTCGGCTTCGTCGACGGCACCGAGAACCCGGTCGGGCAGGAGAGCATCGACGCCGTGCTGATCGGCGACGAGGATCCCGCCTTCGCCGGCGGCAGCTACGTCATCGTCCAGAAATACCTGCACGATCTCGACGGATGGAACGCCCTGCCGGTCGAGCGGCAGGAAGGGATCATCGGGCGCAGGAAGCTGTCCGACATCGAGCTGGAAGATGCGGTCAAGCCTTCGTCCGCGCACAACGCGCTGACCTCGATCACCGACGAGGACGGCAACGAGCTCAAGATCGTGCGCGACAACATGCCTTTCGGCGAGATCGGCAAGGGGGCGTTCGGCACCTATTTCATCGGCTATTCCCGATCGCCGTCGCGGATCGAGCGGATGCTGCAGAACATGTTCATCGGCGATCCGCCGGGCAATTACGACCGCCTGCTCGATTTCAGCCGCGCCATGACGGGAAGCCTGTTCTTCGTCCCGCCCGCGACGTTCCTCGGCAGTGCCGGCCCGGCCGCGCAGAGCTCCGCGGCGCCGGCTTCGCGAAAGGCGGGATAGCTTTCGACGGCTGACCGGCCTCGAGAAAATTCAGGTCGGCCGGTCGCGATGTGGACCGGCCGACCCGAGACTTATACGCGGGTGGTGAGGTAGAGCGTTTCCTCGTCGTCGCGCTGCCTGCCGCCCATCGCCGCTGCGGCGCTCGCGATGAACGCCCCGATGACCAGGGACAGGGCTCCCACCAGCGCGAAGGTGACGCCGGCCTTCCGCGCCTTGTCGGCGGCTTCCTGCGCGGTCACCTTGGCCTGCTCGATCCTGCCGAGGACCTCGTCGACCCGCGCCGTCGCATCGGCTTCCGACAGGCCCGTGCGGGCAGCAACGAGCTGGCCGAGATAGGCCTTGTCGCCCGCCGAGACCTCGCCGGCCGCCGCGCTCGCGATCAGAATCCGCGACGCCTGGGCTGCCGCGGCCGCATCGCCCTCGGCGCCGGGTGCGGCGAGGCGGGACGGATCGGCAGGGCGGAAGAGCGCGTCCACGAAGTAAGACGTCGCGTCGGTCGCGCTGTCCGTCCCGGCATTCGCGGATGCGCCGGCCGAGGCGCCGAGCGCAGCGCCCGACGCCACCGTCGACGCGGCCTGGACGCCGGTGCCGATCGCGGCGGTCAGGGCCGAGCCCAGCACGAACACGACCAGCAGCGTCGCCAGCGCCCAGGCCAGGAAGCCATGGGCGGTGTCGCGGAAGAAGGTCTCGTCCGTGTGGATGCCGACCCATCTGGTGCGCAGCCGGCCGGTGAGGTAGCCGCCGAGGCCAGCAGACAGCCATTGCACGATCACCAGCCAGACGGCGGTGGAGACGGCAAAGGTCGTCAGGCTCGCGCTCTCCCCCGACCAGGGGGAGACCATGGTCAGGCCGAGGCCGGATCCGAGCAGCGTCAGGATGAAGGTCAGCGTGGAGGCGGCGAAGGCGCCGGCGATGATCGGGCCCCAGCTCACCGCCGACGAGGACGACTCCACCGGAGCCGCCACTTCCGCTGCCATGACGTCCGTCACAACAGTCGTTGCCATGATGTCCTCCTACCGCATGAACAGCAGGAGCAGGATGATGATGGGGATCGGAACCCCGAGCAGCCAGAGCAGAATACCGCGTCCCATGATTTCCTCCTCGAAAGGGGTTGGAGCAAAGACGGGCCGCCGAGGCATCGGCGGCCCGGTGATCAGGCGGCCTTGGCCATTTCGTTGGCGGAAGCGTCCGCGAGGCCGGTCAGGGCTTCGTCGGTCATCGATTCCTCGCCAAGGGTCTTGTCGAGCAGCTTGGCCGCGTCCTTCATCCCGAGGACCTCGGCCCAGCGCTTGAGCGTGCCGTAGCGGGTGATCTCGTACTGCTCGACCGCCTGGGCGGAGGAAATCAGGCCGGCGTCGAGCGCCGGCATGCCCTTGAACTCCTCGATGATCTCCTCGCCTTCCTCGATGATGCCGTCGATGGCGGGGCAGGTCTTGCCCTGCGCGCGCTTTCCGAGGATCTCGAAGACCTGCTGAAGGCGCTCGACATGGCCTTCGGTTTCGTTCTTGTGCTTCTCGAACGCGGCCTTGAGGTCCGCCGAAGAGGCCGCACGCGCCATCTTGGGAAGAGCCTTCAGGATCTTTCGTTCGGCGTAGTAGATGTCCTTGAGGGTGTCGTAAAACAGATCGTCCAGCGTCTTTTCCTTGGCCATCTGGCTTTCCTTTGGAGAGTGGGGTCTTCACGCGCCCGTGACGAGAACGACTAGAAAAGCTTTCGCGGGCCGAAAGGTTCCTGAACATGCGGACGGGACCGGCCGGACGCCCTCGGCGCCGCCGCATGTTGCGATTCGATCGGGTGATATGGGCCGCAGCCGAGAAGCGCAGCGCGCCATCCGACGTGCTTCTTCAGGAGACGACGCGGCGGGCCGCGCTGGTGGTCACGGTCGTGACCGATCCCCTTCCGCCGTCGATGGCAGAGCAGGTAACGGCGTGCGAAATCGAAAAGGGTTAGCGCCCGAGAGAGCCTAGAGCTTGGTGACCCTGGCGTGGATCAGGAACGGCAGTGACCGATCAAGCCACTTCAAGGCGAAGCGCGGCAACCGGACCGGCAGGCTGCGGGCAGGGAAGAAATGGAAGAACACGTGATCGACGCGGAACCCCGGCCCAAGCAGCTCGAAAAACTCGCGCCTGTCGTAGGCGTATCCAATGGGGTTTGCCGCCCCATCATACAGCCTTACGATCTCGCTGACGTCGGGAACCGAGTAGATGCTTTCGCGTCCCCTGCCGCGCAACCGGGCGCCAGTCCGGCCCAGTGCGAGCGCCAGCGGCCGAAACAGTCCGAAATTCCGCAGCACCAGGTTCTTGTAGTAGACTGATATCATCGCGGTACCGCCCACCTTGAGCACGCGATGGATTTCCCGGACCGCCTTCGATGGGTCGGTCGTGTGGTGCACCACGCCGTGGCAGTGAACGTGGTCGAATGTTTCATCAGGAAACGACAGGTTCTCGGCGTTCTCCTCCCGGAAGTCCGCTTGCACCCCGTAGATCTCCGCCCGGCTTCTTGCCAGATTGAGAGACTGAGGCGACAGGTCGGCCGCGGTAATGTCGCGCCATCCTCGCGCCCAGAACTGGGGCGGCCAAAAACCGATCCCGCAGCCGAGATCAAGCAACTTGCCGCGCTTCTCTGGGAAGACAAGCGGATCTATCTCTCCGCCCCAGCCCTCCTCGATGCAGAGCCGGGTGTGTTCATCGTAGAACTCACGCGTGCCGGGCGCGAATTTGGCCTCCCCGGTCCAGAGCGGGTTGGCGTTCCAGAAGTTGCGAACATCGTCAATCGTAGGCATGGGCGATAGATGGCATACGCCGGCATGGGTGGCTAGTACGCCGTCGTCCAGATGCTAGAAAACGCCATGGAAAAGATGGTGCTGCGAGAGAGGATTGAACTCTCGACCTCTCCCTTACCAAGGGAGTGCTCTACCACTGAGCTACCGCAGCAGGTCGCGGGCGCTAATGCCACAGGCGGCGGGGAAGCGCAAGCAGGCGCGAACGCCGAAAAGGGGCTCGGCACGGCTCTGATGCCGCGCAATCCAGGGCGCCTCCCCGCGACGACGGCCAGTCGCCTGGAGGGCCGCACGGAACTGGGCCAGCCGTTATTTCGTGAAGCCGCGGACGGTTCGCTATATAGTCATGCGGCGACCAAGCTTCCGCCGCATTGGCAGGACAATCCGTAATCCGCACGAGGGTGGCCGTGGGCGACGCCAAGGGGACCAGACAGCCTTCCGACGACCGGCGCAAGCGGCTGGCCGAGCAGTTGCGCGCCAACCTGCAGCGGCGCAAGACGCAGGCGCGCTCGCGGCGCGACGGCAGCGAGGACAGGCGTCCCGAGGGGATCGCGGCGGCCGAGGGGCACGAGGCCGGCAAGGACTGAGCCGGCGCGGCGCTAACCCTTCCGGCAGCCGTTTCTTGAACGCGGCCGCGCCATGCTCTAGACGGGCGGATCGGACTAAAAACGTTTGAAACCGGCGATTCGGCCGGGGAGAGTGGAACATATGGACCGGATCAGGATCGTCGGCGGCAACGTGCTTCACGGCACGATCCCCATTTCCGGGGCGAAGAACGCGGCGCTGCCGCTGATGATCGCCTCGCTGCTGACCGACGAGACGCTGACGCTCGACAACGTGCCGCATCTGGCCGACGTGGAGCAGCTGATCCGCATCCTCGGCAACCACGGCGTCGACTACATGGTCAACGGCCGGCGCGAGGGTGACGGCCAG
>Ga0066256_1000648_pt1 | contig 74860 bp, 66 predicted proteins | sample ThiBio_1000_biof_FD_87107 | JGI IMG/M metagenome (GOLD analysis project Ga0066256, IMG submission 87107) | Wastewater bioreactor microbial communities from Cape Town, South Africa - Thiocy_expt_1000_biof (version 2) | ecosystem: Engineered > Bioreactor > Thiocyanate-remediating >... | reverse complement strand
CGTCGCGCCCTGACCCCCGGAGGATTGAGGCATGGCCATCACCCCGCCCAGCAACCGGCTCTGGTGGAATGAACCGATCGAGCGCGTCGAGATAGGCTGGATCGTGGTGGCCTTCCTGTGGGGCCTGTTCATGTTCTTCTTCATGATCGCCTGGCATTTCATCGGCGGCCAGAACCTGTCGACCGAGACCTACCGGATAACGCCCGCCGCCTACGAGCAGAAGGTGATCGACTTTGCCGAGAAGTACCAGGTGGGCGAGGAGGTCGGCACGCCGGTCGTCCGGCCTCCGGTCGGCGAGGACGTCTACCTGCTCGCCCGGCTGTGGGAATGGTGGCCGCTGCTCGAACTGAAGAAGGACCAGAGCTACCGCATCCATCTGTCGTCGCTCGACTGGCAGCACGGCTTCTCGCTCCAGCCGGTCAACATCAACATCTCGATCCATCCCGGCTACGAGCAGATCATCACGCTCACGCCGACCCAGGCCGGCGATTTCGGCATCGCCTGCAACGAATATTGCGGCATCGGGCATCACCTGATGACCGGCCGCATCCGCGTCGTCGAATAGGGCGGAGAGGACCATGACAGCCATTGACGCTTCCTATCCCGGATCGCGGTTGGCCGCGGTCTTCCGGACCTGCCGCTTCACCGGGCTCAAGGTCGACATCGCCGCGCAGCGGCTCATCAAGGCCAATGCCGTGGCGGCGGTGATCTTCCTCGCCGTCGGCGGCCTGATGGGCCTGCTTGTGGCGCTCACCCGCTGGCCGGCGGTGCACCTGCTGCCGTCGGAATGGTTCTATCTCGTGCTCACCGGGCACGGCGCCAACGTGCTCTTGTTCTGGATCATATTCTTCGAGATCGCGATCCTCTATTTCGCCTCCGCGGTGCTGCTCGGCTCGCGCATCGCCGCGCCGAAGACCGCCTGGGCCGGCTTCGTCCTCATGGTGGTGGGCGCCATCCTGACCAACGTCGCTGTGTTCCAGGGCGATTCCAGCGTCATGTTCACCTCCTATCCGCCGATGCAGGCGGCGCCGAACTTCTATCTCGGCCTGATCGTGTTCGCCGTCGGCGCGCTGATCGGCGTCGGCATCTTCTTCGCCACGCTGGTGGTCGCCCATGGCGAGAAGACCTACGAGGGCTCGATCCCGCTGGTCACCTTCGGCGCGCTGACGGCGGCCATCATCGCAGTCTTCACGCTCGCCTCCGGCGCCATCATCCTCGTTCCGACCTTCCTGTGGTCGCTCGGCCTCGTCGCCGAGATCGACCCGCTGATGTACAAGGTCGTGTGGTGGGGGATGGGCCATTCCTCGCAGCAGATCAACGTCGCCGCGCACGTCTCGGTCTGGTACGCGATCGGCGCGCTCACCATCGGCGCCAAGCCGCTGTCGGAGAAGGTCTCCCGCACGGCCTTCCTGCTCTACATCCTCTTCCTTCAGCTCGCCTCGGCGCACCATCTGCTCGCCGATCCCGGCATGAGCGCCACCTGGAAGATCGTCAACACCAGCTACCTGATGTATCTCGCCGTGCTCGGCTCGCTGATCCACGGCCTGACCGTGCCCGGCGCGCTGGAGGCTGCCCAGCGGCGCAACGGCTACACCAAGGGCGCCTTCGAGTGGCTGCGCAAGGCGCCGTGGGGCAACCCGGCCTTCGCCGGCATGTTCCTGTCGCTCGTCATGTTCGGCTTCATCGGCGGCATCTCCGGCGTCGTGCTCGGCACCGAGCAGCTCAACCTGCTGATGCACAACACCATCTACGTGCCCGGCCATTTCCACGGCACGGTGGTGGCCGGCACCACGCTCGCCTTCATGGCGATGACCTACTATGTGCTGCCGCTGATCTTCCAGCGCGACATCATCTGGCCGAAGCTGGCGCGCTGGCAGCCTTACCTGTTCGGCCTCGGCGCCGGCGGCATCTCGCTGTTCATGATGGGCGCCGGCACGCTCGGCATCCCGCGCCGGCACTGGGACATCACGCTCACCGACGCCATGCATCCGTTCGACCTGCCCTCCGGCGGCTTCCTGATGATGGGGCTGAACGGGCTGGCGGCGGTTATCGCCTCGGCCGGCGGCATCCTCTACATCCTCATCACGGTCGGCACCGTGCTGTGGGGCAAGCGCCTCGACAAGGGCGACGCGCCGCTCGCCTTCCCGCTGCACAAGCAGGCGGCGACGGTCGCCGAATACGGCAGCCACGCGACGGTGAAGCTGCCCGGCACCATCATCCTGGTCTCGGTCTTCTTCCTGTCCTTCGTCCTCTACTACTTCGTCAACTGGAAGTACCTGTCGGAAATCTGGCTGCTGCGCTGACGGGAAACGGGAGGGACAAGCCATGCTCGCCGCCGCACGGATCGTCGTCACTCTGCTCAAGCTCAGGATCGGCGTGGCCATCGCGGCGAGCGCGCTGGCCGGGCTCGCCGCCACCGCCGGCGAGCCTGCCTCGGCAGGACAAATCGCGGCGCTGACACTCGCCGTCCTCGGGGCCGCGGGCGCGGCAGGCGCCTTCAACCACTATTACGAGCGCGATAGCGACCGCATGATGGCGCGCACCGCTGGACGGCCCTTCGCCAGCGGGCAATTGAAGCCCGGCCTGGTCTGGCCGGTGACGTTCGCGGCCCTGCTCGGCGCCTCGATCCTGCTCGCCTGGGCCTCGGCCGGCACCGTCTCCGCGCTCTACGTGTTCCTCGGCGCGGTCACCTACGGGCTCGTCTACACCGTCTGGCTGAAGCGCCGCACCGCATGGAACATCGTCGTCGGCGGGCTGGCCGGCTCGTTCGCGGTGCTGGCGGGCGCGGCTGCGATCGATCCCCAGCCGCAATGGGTGCCCGGCATCCTCGCCGTCGTCCTGTTCCTGTGGACGCCGCCGCATTTCTGGAGCCTCGCCGCGGCCAAGGCCGACGACTACGCCGCGGCCGGCGTGCCGATGCTGCCGGTGATCGCGCCCGAGCGCGAATGGACGTTTGCCATCCTGGTCTACACGGCGACGCTTTCCGTGCTCTCGCTCGCGCCGCTTCTGTTCGGCATGGGCTGGATCTACGGGCTGTTCGCGGCCGCAGGCGGCGGCTGGTTCCTGTGGAAGAGCTGGCGGCTCCACCGCGCGCCCTCGCGCAAGGCGGCGATGCAGAACTTCCTCGCCTCGCTGGTGCAGCTCCTGCTGCTGGTCGCCGGCATCTTCCTGTCGGCGCTCGCAAGGTGAGCGTGATGTCCGTGCGCATGCTGGGCGCGGCAGGCCTGCTCGTCGCCTGCCTCTCTGCACATCCCGTTTCCGCCGCCGGCATCGACCCGGCCGAGGCGCTCGCGCGCAGTGAGGCGGCGATCGGCAACGCCACCGGCGATCACCGCCTGCTGCAGTCCGACGGCAGCACGCTCGCGCTGTCGGACCTCAAGGGGCGCCCTCTGGTGCTGAGCCTGATCTACACGAGCTGCAGCACCGTCTGCCCGGCCGGCACGGAGACGCTGAAGGTCTCGGTGGCGAAGGCGCGCCGCGCGCTGGGCGGCGAGTCCTTCCAGGTGCTCACCCTCGGCTTCGACGCGCGCAACGACACGCCGCAGCGCATGCGCGCCTTCGCGATCGACCACAGCATCGACGGCGACCCGCTCTGGCACGTGGCGAGCGCTTCGCCCGCCGTGCTGCATGCTTTGCTGGACGAGGTGGGCTTCAGCTATGCGGGCGCGGCCGGCGGCTTCGACCACGTGTCGCAGACGACGATCCTCGATGCCGAGGGTCGCGTCTACCGCCAGGTCTACGGCGACGACTACCCGCTTCCGGTGCTGGTCGAGCCGCTGAAGGAGCTGGTGTTCGGCACCACGGTCGGCTCCGTCACGCCGTCCGCGCTCGCCGACCGGCTGCGCTTCCTGTGCACCGTCTACGACCCCAAATCGGGCCGTTACCGCATCGACTACGGCATCTACATGGGCATGGGCGCCGGCGCCCTGTCGCTCGTGCTGATGGCCTGGGTCGTCGTGCGCATGTGGCTCGGCGCCCGCCGCACGGAGCGGGCGGGGGCATGACCATGGCAGCAGGTGCGGACGAGACGGGTCGCAGGAACGACTGGCCGCCGCTGCGCGGCCTCAAGGCCGGCCTGCGCCGCGTCTTCGACATTCTCGAACGGGGGGCGGAGCGGCTGTTTTCGCCCGCGCTCAACCCGCTGGCGCAGCTCGGCGCGATCTCCTTCTTCCTGTTCTGGGTGGTCGCGGTCAGCGGCATCTACCTCTTCATCTTCTTCGACACCGGCATCGTCGACGCCTATTCCTCGGTCGAATGGATCAGCGGCCCGCACTGGTATCATGCCGGCGTGATGCGCAGCTTCCACCGCTACGCCTCCGACCTGATGGTGGTCTCCGTCGCGACCCATCTCCTGCGCGAGTTCTCGCTCGACCGCTATCGCGGCACGCGCTGGTTCTCCTGGTTCACCGGCATCCCGCTGGTCTGGTTCCTCTACATCTCGGGCCTCACCGGCTACTGGCTGGTGTGGGACATGCTGGCGCAATATGTGGCGGTGGTGTCGGCGAAGCTGCTCGACGTCTTCCCCATCTTCGGGGAGCCGCTGGCGCGCAACTTCCTGACGCCCGAGCACCTGTCGAGCCGCTTCTTCTCGCTGCTGGTGTTCCTGCACATCGCGGTGCCGCTGCTCCTGCTGCTCGGCATGTGGATCCACATCCAGCGCATCTCTCGGCGGGGGGTGACCCCGCCGCGTCGGCTGGCCGCCCTCCTCCCCCCCGCCCGGCTGCGGGTCGCGCTTGGGAGGCCGGCGGGGAGCCGGGGGCGGGCCGACCTGCCCCGCGTGCGGGCGCGGGTGGGGCTGGACTGGCTGTTCCTGCCGCTCTATCCGCTGGCGGACGAGTGGGGCGAATGGAGCCTGTGGGGGCTGCTCGTCGGCGTTTCGGTGATGCTCGCGGCCATGCCGTGGCTGCCGCCGTTCCGGCGGGCGCCGGCGGCGGCGGTCGACCTGCCCAATTGCAACGGCTGCAACCGCTGCGTCGAGGATTGCCCCTACGAGGCGATCCGGCTGGTGCCGCGCACCGACGGCGAGCCCTTCCCGCATCAGGCCGAGGTCGATGCCGACCTGTGCGTGTCCTGCGGCATCTGCATGGGCGCCTGCCCGTCCTCGACGCCGTTCCGGCGGGTTCAGGATCTCAGGAGCGGCATCGACCTGCCCGGCCAGCCGCTCGCCGAGGTGCGCGAGAGCGTCATCGCCGCCTCGGCGGAACTGAAGGGCGAGCGCCGCGTGCTGGTGCTCGCCTGCGAGCACGGGGCCGGCGGCGGCGATGTCGGCGGCGTCGTCGCCTTCCCCTGCGTGGCCATGGTGCCGCCCTCGCTGATCGACTTCGTCCTGAGCAAGGGCCTCGCCGACGGCGTGGTGGTGGCCGGATGCAGCGAAAGCGCCTGCTTCAACCGGCTCGGCGTCGAATGGACGAAGCAGCGCTTCGCCGGCGCGCGCGACCCCTATCTGCGCAAGCGCGTGCCGCGCGAACGGCTCGCCACGATCTGGGCCTCGCCCTTCGAGGCCGGGCGCTACCAGGCCGAGAAGGCGGCGTTCGCCGCCCGGCTCGGAACGCCGGCAGACGCCGCGCCGCGGCAGGCGGCCGAGGAAGGCGACGCCCGGCTGGAGAAGCAGGCATGAGGCAGGCGCTCAGGATGATTGCCCGCTTCGCCGTGCTGGCCCTCGTCTTCATGGGCGTGGCGGCGCTGTCGAACCGGCCGCTCTATCACAGCCTGCCCAAGGACACGGGCGTGCTCACCCTTTCGTTCAGCCACGGTGCCGACCGCAAGGCAGCCTGCCGCAAGGCGACGCCGGAGGAGCTGGCCAAGCTGCCGCCCAACATGCGCCCGCCCGAGATTTGCCCGCGCGGGCCGCCGCGGATCCGCGACGAGTTCGACATCGACGGCAAGCGGATGTTCGAGGGCGAGGTGCCGCCGTCCGGCATCGCCGGCGACGGCCCCTCGCGGGTGCACCGGCGCTTCGTGCTGCCGGCAGGAAGCCACGACGTCGCCGTGCGCATGGGCGAGCGGCCGGAGGGCGGCTTCGACTGGCGCGCCGAGCGGACGATCCGGATCGAGCCGGCGGCGAACCGCGTCATCGATTTCCGCGCCGATGCCGGCGGTTTCGTCTTTCACTGATGGGATAGCGGAAGGAGCATCCGATGGCCCTGATCGAATGGAAAAGCCACTACAGCGTCGGCGTCGATGCGGTCGACCACGAGCACCGCGAGCTGATCGACCTCATCAACGCGCTGCACGAACGCCTGATCGCCGGGGCGAAGGTGCCCGACGTCACGGCGTTCCTCGGCGAGATCCTGCGCGGCATCTCGGCGCATTTCGCGCTGGAGGAGAAATTCATGCGCGACCACCGCTACGACCATCTCGGCCAGCACAAGGAAGCACACGAGAAGCTGCTGGACGAGATCCGCGACATCATGGACGGCTACGAGGCCGATCCCGACGGCGCCTCGCGGCAGCTCTCGCAGCGCCTCGACGACTGGTTCACGCTGCATTTCAGGACGCACGACGCGCGGCTGCACCACCGGCTCGGAACGCACGATCACCCGTGAACTGCCGGCCGGGCCGGCGGCTCGGTTTCGTTGGATCTGCCGGCGCTCAGGCCGATGCGCTGGGCCGGACGGCTTGCGCGCGCGGCGCCATGCCCGCGACGATCTCGCTGAGGCTCTCGGCGTTGGCGCAATAGTGCCTGTACTGGAGCCCGAACACGTCGGCGGCGAGGTCGCGCCGGCAGCGGCTGCGGACCGCGCAGGTCATGCAGCGGCGCTGCATCTCCCGCGACCAGTCGATATGGTGGGTCCTGAATTCGGACGGATCGACGCCCACGGATTGCAGGGCGCGCGCGTTCAGGTCCTCGGAGACGAACGGAGTCATCATGGCGTTGACGAACTCGTCGTAGCCCATGCCGGCCTCTTCGAGGATGCAGGCGCGCTCGTCCGCGGGAAGCGCGTCGACCTCGCGCAGCACGGCCATGCGGCCCCGGCGGTCGTGCGCAAAGGCCTCCGCCCTGTTCAGGAACTCTCTGATTCCGGTGATGAACCCTACAGCCATGGTCGCCTCCCAAGGATGGACTCATCCAGTCTAGCCGAGGGAATTTTCGTCTCTTTGCGCTTCCGCAAGGACAATCGAGAAAGCTTGATTCGCTGAGGCGGTCCGCGCGGCCGCCGCGTCAGGCCGGCAGGTAGCTGCCGCCGGCGCGCTCGGCGGCACGCGCCCTGCTGCGCGGGGCGGCGGCGAGGCGGACCTTGAAGACGGCGCCGCCGTGCTCCGCCCCCTCCACCCAGATGCGGCCGCCATGCTGGGTGACGATGCGGTGCGAGATGGCCAGCCCCAGCCCGGCGCCCTGCGGCTTGTCGTTCATCGTGTCGCCGAGCTGGCGGAAGCGCTCGAACACCACCTCGCGGTCCTCGGCGCGGATGCCCGGTCCGTTGTCGGCCACCGAAAGCTCCAGATCGCGCCCCGTCCGGCGCAGCGCCAGCACCGCCCGGCCGCTACCCGGCGGCGAGAACTTGGCGGCGTTGCCGAGCAGGTTGATGACCACCTGCACCAGCCGGTCGCGGACGCCGATGACGACGGCCGGGTCGGCCTCCACCTCGATGCGCAGCTCGACCCGGCTGCGGGCGAACACCTGCTGCACCGCCGCGGCCGACTCGCGCACCACCTGCGCCAGGTCGACCGGCGCACGCTGCGCCGGCATCGAGCCGGTCGCCTCGATCTTGGACAGGTCGAGGAGCTGGTTGATCAGCCGCGTCAGCCGTTCCGATTCGGTGACCACGATGCGCAGGAACTCCAGCCGCTCCTCGTCCGGCAGGTGGGGATGGTCGCGCAGGATCTCCGAGAAGGCGCGGATCGAGGCGAGCGGCGTCCTGAGCTCGTGATTGACGGTGACGACGAAGTCGTCCTTCAGCCGATCGAGGACCTGCAGGCGCGAATTCGCCTCCTTGAGCTCGCCGGTCGCGGCCTCGAGCTCCTGCGATTTCTCCTCGAGCTGGCGGTTGGCCTCGATCAGCCGCGACGTCTCGTCGAGGATGCGCATCATCTCGTCGACGCCGAGCGGTTCCTCCTCGACGATCGCGCCGACCAGCACGCGGGCCGAGGCCGCGCCGATCACGCCGGCGAGCAGCCGCTCATAGAACAGCACCGTCTCGGCATCGGCCTGCACGGCCGTCGCGGGGTCGACTCCGCGGCTGCGCGCGAAGCCGGCATAGGCGGCGGCCGCCTTCTCGCGGCCGATGAAGCGGGCCGTCAGGCTCATGAGGTCCGGCACCAGCGCCGTGCGGCGCCAGATCTGCGCCGCCTCGCCCGATTCCACCGCGCCGACGAACATCGCCGCGCGCGCCCGCTCCACCGGGTGCTGGCGGCCGGCCAGCGACACCGCCACCAGCATCGCCGTGTTGATCAGCAGCGACCAGAAGGCGGAATGCGTCACCGGGTCGAGCCCGGCGAGCCCGAACAGCGCATAGGGCTTGAGCAGCGCGATCCCGAATGGGCCGTCGACGAGGAAGTTGATGTCGAGTGCGCCGGAGCGGGCGAAGGAGGGCAGCAGCATCGTGTAGCACCAGATCAGGAAGCCGCTGGTGATGCCGGCGAAGGCGCCCGCCTGGGTGGCGCCGCGCCAGTAGATGCCGCACAGGATGGCCGGCGCGAACTGCGCCACCGCCACGAACGACATCAGCCCGATCGAGACGAGCGCGAACTGGGCGCTGTCGTGGCGCATGTACATGTAGCCGAGCGCCATGATGACGACCATCGCGGCACGCCGGATCCACAAAAGCAGCCGCGTCAGGTCCGAACGCGAGCTCAGGCCGAGCCGCCTGACCCTGAGCAGCGCCGGCATGACGACGTCGTTGCAGACCATCAGGCTGAGCGCCGTGGTCTCCACCACCACCATGCTGGCCGCCGCCGACAGGCCGCCGAGGAAGGCGATCAGCGCCAGCATCGGATGTCCGGTCGCGTAGGGCAGGGCCAGCACGAGGTTGTCCGGGTCGGTGTCTTCCGGCAGCATCATGCGCCCGGCGAACGCGATCGGCAGCACGAACAGGTTGATCAGCAGCAGGTAGAGCGGGAACAGCCAGGCCGCGCGGTTGAGGTGGCGGTCGTCGACGTTCTCCACCACCATGACCTGGAACTGCCGCGGCAGGCAGAACACGGCGAGCGCGGCCAGCACCGTCATGCTGATCCAGTTGTAGCCGTAGCCGGCCGGGATCTGGTCGAAGATCATGCGGATCTCGGGGACCTTGCCGGCCTCGGTGAACAGGTCGCCGAAGCCGCCATAGAGCCCGTAGACGACGAACAGGCCGATCGCCGTCAGGCTGACCAGCTTGAGGATCGATTCGGCTGCCACCGCCACCACCATGCCCGGATGGTGCTCGCCGGGGCGGATGCTGCGGCTGCCGAACAGCATGGCGAAGATCGTCAGCACGATCGCCGACCAGAAGGCACCGTCGAGCATGATCGAGCCAGCCAGGCTGTGCGTCATCACCCCGGAGCTGAGCGCGATCAGGCCGCTGGAGATCGACTTGAGCTGCAGCGCGATGTAGGGCACCAGCCCGATCACGGCGATCAGGGTGACGAGCGCGGCGAGGCTGGCGCTCTTGCCGAAGCGCGAGCCGATCAGGTCCGAGATCGAGGTGACGCGGTTGGCCTGGCTGATGCGCAGCATCCGCCGCAGCAGGAGCGGCGCCAGGCAGAAGACGAGACGATGCTCGAACCGGTCAGCCGCGAGATGCGGCCGGAACTGTGCTCCACGGCCCAGGCGATCGCGAACAGCAGCAGCAGGTAGGCGATCGCGACGACGACGATGGTCGGCTGGCTCATCGGCGCTGGCCGTCCCTGTCGCGCTCGTCGGCGGGGCCGCCGCCGCGCTCGCTGACCACCGCCACCGCTGCGATCAGCACGGCCCAGGCCAGGAAGAAGTAGAGATAGCGCGCCGGCCAGCCGAACACGGTGCCGCCGACGAGGTTGAGGATCGGTGGGTTGAGCAGCACCGCGCCGGCCGCGAACAGGCCGATCATGCGGTCGCGCCTGGCCGTCCTGCGCAGCATCGCCGTGCCCTAGGCGTTCGCCGCGCCGGCCTTCGGGCGTCGCGCCCTTTCCGGCGGGGCGGTGCGGCCGCGGCGGCGCGCCAGCACGTCCTTGACGCAGGAGACGACCTCGCCGATGGCGAACGGCTTGCTGATATAGGCGTCGGCGCCGAGCGCCATGCCCACCCGCTGGTCGGCTTCGCCGCCCTTGGCCGTCAGCATGACGATGCGCACGCCGTCGTAGGACGGGTTGGCGCGCAGCGTGCGGCAGATCTCGTAGCCGTTGCCCTTGGGCATCATGATGTCGAGCAGCACGACGTCCGGCGGCTGCATCTCGATCGCAGCCAACGCCTGCTCGCCGTCGGTCACGGTGCGCACCTCGTGGCCCTCGCGCTGCATCAGGAAGGAGAGCGCGCGCGAGATGCTCGGGTCGTCATCGGCGATCAGGACCGACGTCGCCATGTATATCCTCCCGTGCGGGCCGTCTTCGGGCCTCTGCGGCATGTGTAGACCTCTTGTTTTTGAGCGACAAGCCTCACACAATCGAACGAAATCGCGAGCTGACGGCATGATGAACAACGAAGCGGCCGCAGATCCGGCAGAAGGCGAGGCGATCGGCCAGCTCGCCGGGGCGCCCGCGCGCATCCTCGTCGTCGAGGACGACCGCGACGTCGCCGGCCTCGTCGGCCGCGAGATGCGCTCGCTCGGCCTGATCGTCGATGTGATCGGCTTCGCCGAGGATGCGCTGGTGGCGGCGCGTGCCACCGATTATGCGCTGATGATCGTCGACCTCGGCCTGCCCGACCGCGACGGGCTCGACCTTGTGCGCGAGATGCGCAAGCGCGCCATCGCCACGCCGATCCTGATGATGACGGCGCGCGGCAAGGTGGAGGACAAGGTCAGCGGTCTGGCCAGCGGCGCCGACGACTATCTGGTCAAGCCCTTCGCCGTGCCGGAGCTGCGCGCCCGCGTCGGCGCGCTGCTGCGCCGGCCCTCGCCGCTGAAGGAAAGCCGGCTGACGATCGGCAACATCGTCGTCGACCGCGACGCGCTGGAGGCGGTGGTCGACGGCGCCAGCCTACCGCTGACGCTGAAGCAGTTCCAGCTTCTTGAGCTGCTGGTCCGCCGCAAGAACCACATGACGCCGAAGCGGATGATCGAGGAAGCCCTCTACGGCTTCAACGATGAGGTCTCCGGCAACGCCATCGAGGCGCATGTCTACAAGCTGCGCCAGGCGCTGCGCGGGGCCGGCGCCGACGCCGAGGTCGAGACCCGCCGCGGCATCGGCTACCGTCTCGTCGAGCAGCAGCGGCGGCCGCCTGCCGCAGATGCATAAGGCGCCGACGGCGGCCGAGCTGGCGCTGCTCGATCCGGACGGCACGTTCGCCGAGCGTCTGGCCGGCGACCGCGCGGCCTTCGCCGCGCTGGCCGCGGCGCTCGACGAGGCCGACGACGACGGCGCGCTCGCCGACATCCAGCTCCTTGCCCACCGTCTTGGCGGCGCTGCCGGTACATTTGGCTATGCCGAGGTCGGCGAGGCCGCGCTCGACCTGGAGGAGAGCATCATCGCGCTTCGCGAAGGCGAGGGCGACAGCGGCGTGGCGGCCGGCCATCTCGCCGTCCTGCTCGCCACGCTCGACGTCGCCCTTCGCCTAAAGTAAGGGCCGTCTAACCCTCAATTCAGCTTCCAGTCAGCTTCGGGTCAGATTTGGCTCAGCTTGCTGCTGTTTACTCCCCCTCGGACTCGGCGGAGGAGCTTGGTTCGGGAGGAATTGCGCGGCGGGCGTCTGACGCCCGTGCCGCAGCCTTTCCGGACGCCGTTACTCCTGTGGCATTCGCGAAACGTCCGACCGCCGGCGGCGCTGCGCAAGGGAGGAAGACGATGTCTCGAAACATGAACTGGACGCGCCGTCAGGCGCTGTTGGGCGGCGCCGGCTTCGCCGGTGCGGCCATGCTGCCGATGGGCATGCCGAACCTGGTGTGGGCCGACGACAAGGCGCCGATGGGAACCTGGCCCGAGGGCAGCAAGGGCGACACGATCTATGTCGGCGCCGCGGTGCCGCTCACGGGCGCCTATGCGGTGCAGGGCGCGGATGAGCTCAAGGGATGGCAGCTCGCCGTCGAGCACATCAACACCAGCCACGACCTGATGAAGGCGATCGCGCCGAAGGTCGACAAGGGCCTGCTCGGCAAGAAGGTCGAGCTGCTCTCCGCCGACAGCGCGGCCAAGCCCAACCAGGCCGTCGAGCTGCAGCAGAACTTCATCAACCAGAACAAGATCGTCCTGATGACCGGCTCGACCTCGTCGGCCGTCGCGGTGGCGCTCAACAAGTTCGCGCAGCGCGAGAAGGTGCTCTACGTCGCCGCCATCTCCGGTTCGAACGACACCACCGGCAAGGACTGCGTGCGCTACGGCTTCCGCCAGAACTTCTTCGGCCAGACCGCCGCGGCCGCGATCGGCCCGGTGCTGCTGAAGCAGTTCGGCAAGGGCAAGAAGGCGGCGTTCATGACGCCGGACTACACCTACGGCCACACGGTGACCAAGTCGGTCAACGACTACCTGACCGCCAATGGCGGCTGGGAGATGGTGACCAACCAGGTGTCCCCGCTCGGCACCCAGGACTACAGCCAGTATCTCACCAACATCGCCAATTCCGGCGCCGAGTTCCTCATCAACGTCAACTGGGGCCGCGACGCGGTGCTCTCGACGCAGCAGGCCAAGCAGTTCGGCCTCCTGCCCAAGATGACGCTCGTCATTCCCTACCAGATTCCGTTCCTCGCCAAGGAAGTGGGGCCGGAGATCACCGAGGGCGTCTTCGCGGCGACCGATTTCTGGTGGACGCAGGAGGACCAGTATCCGCTGGCCAAGCAGTTCGTCGAAGCCTTCCAGGCGAAGTTCGGCTATCGGCCGGAGTGGGGCGCCGAGAACGCCTATGTCAGCTTCGCCCATTGGGCGCGGATGGTTTCGGAAGCGGGCAGCTTCTATCCGCCGGACGTCATCAAGCAGTACGAGAAGGGCGAGACCATCCCGTCTCTCCTCGGCGACGTCCACTACCGGCCCGAAGACCACCAGTGCATCCGTCCCGTCGTCATCGTCCGCGGCAAGGCCAAGAAGGACATGAAGAACGACGAGGACTACTGGGAGGTTCTCGAAGTCGTTCCCGGCGAGGGCCTGATGCAGAAGCCGGATGAGTTCGGCTGCCAGCTCGGCGACTACACCTGAGCGGCATGCACCGCTTTCCCCGCGCCGCCGGCGCGGGGACGGCTCCCGATCGTTGAAGGCGCCCGCCGCCCCATGGGGAAAGCTCCTGTTCCCCGTGGGGCCGGCGCGACGCTAGCGAACATCCACCTCCGAAAAGCGCGGACGATCCCGTGGTCAACTGGGCAAACTTCATCTCCCAATGCTTCAACGGGCTGGTGCTCGGCGCGCTTCTGGCGCTGATCTCCTCCGGCCTGACGATCATCTACGGCACGCTGGGCGTGCTCAACCTCGCCCATGGCGCCATGTTCATGCTCGGCGGCTACGCCGGCTGGGTCGCGTACACCTATACGGACTCGTTCATCGTCGCGGTGGTGGCGGGCTCCCTTTTCGTCATGCTGGTCGGCGTGGTGGTGGAGCGGCTGATCATTCGCCATTTCTATACGCGGCCGCACGAGGATCAGCTCCTCGTCACCTTCGGCCTCGGCATCGTCTTCGTCGAGACCGTGCGCTACTTCTTCGGCAGCCTGTCGCAGACCACGCCGCCGCCGCCGCTTTTCCAGGGCATCACCAATCTCGGCTTCATGATCTACCCGACCTACCGGCTGGCGCTGCTCGGCATCGTCGCCGTGGCGCTGATCGTGCTCTACATCGTCCTCTACAAGACCCGCATCGGCATGATCGTGCGCGCCGGCATCGAGGATTCGGTGATGGTCGATTCGCTCGGCATCGACGTCTACAAGGTCTTCATGCTGGTCTTCGGCATCGGCGCCATGGCCGCGGGCTTCGCCGGCATCGTCAACGCCCCGGTCGTGTCGATCGCGCCAGACGTGGGCGAGGCGATCCTGGTGCAGACCTTCGTGGTGGTGGTCATCGGCGGCGTCGGTTCCTTCCCGGGAGCCGTCCTCGGCGGCCTCATCGCCGGCGAGATCATCTCGATCACCTCGATGTTCAACCCCGGCTACTCCTACATCATGCTGTTCGTCGCGATGACGCTGGTGCTTGTGCTGCGCCCGCACGGGTTGCTCGGCGTCGCCGGTCGCGAGTAGGGGCAGCCCGTCATGAACATCAAGCGCCCCTATCTCGCCGAGCTGCTGACCGCGGTCGCGCTCATCCTGTTGCCCTTCGTCCTGCCGTGGCTCGGCTTTTCGCCGAGCACGATCAACCGCATCCTGATCTGGGGCCTGTTCGGCATCGGCTTCGACCTTCTGTTCGGCTACACCGGGCTTCTGTCCTTCGGCCAGTCCGCCTTCTACGGCACGGGCGGCATGTTCGCGGCCTATCTGCTGACCGAGGCCGGCTTCGACCAGGTGATGATCGCCATCATCATCGGCGCGGCCGTGACCGGCGTCGTCGGCTACGTCATCGGCCTGATCGCGCTGAGAAGGACGGGCATCTACTTCGCCATGATCACGGTGGCGATCGCGGAGGTCTTCTTCTTCGTCGAGTTCAACCCGTTGTCGGCCTTCACCGGCGGCGAGAACGGCCTGCCCGGCGTGCCGCAGCCGCAGTTCAACCTCGGCTTCACGGTGCTGAAGTTCAACACCGACTGGTCGATGTATTCGTTCCTGGCCTTCTGGTACTTCGTCGGCATCGTCGTCGCGCTGCGCATCGTCCGCTCGCCGGTCGGCGCGATCCTGTCGGCCATCCGCGACAACCCGCTGCGCGCGGCGGCGCTGGGCCACAACATCCACGGCTACAAGCTCACCGCCTTCATCGTGGCCGCCATCTATGCCGGCTTCGCCGGCGGGCTGCTCGCCACGATGCAGGGCTTCATGCCGCCGGACGCCTTCATGTTCGAGACGTCGGGACAGGTCGTCATAATGACGGCCATCGGCGGCGCCGGCACGCTTTTCGGGCCGCTGGTCGGCGCGTCGGTCTGGCTCATCCTGGCTGACTTCTTCCAGAACACGCTGCATCTCGGCGCCACCTGGAAGCTGGTGCTCGGCATCGTCTTCGTGCTGCTGGTGGTCTTCCTGCGCCGCGGCATCGTCGGCGCGATCGTCGACCTCTACAGGCTGGCGACGGACCGCAACGGCCGCGCCGAGCCGGAAGCCGCGGCCGAGGGAGCCGCCGCCGCGCCGTTCGATCCGTCGAAGATCGAGCCGATGCCGGCGCGCCAGCGTGGTGGGGCTTCGACCTCGGGACCGATCCTGAAGGCGACCGGCCTGAGCAAGCGCTATGGCGGCCTGATGGCCAACAGCGACATCGACTTCAGCGTCGAGCATGGCGAGATGCGCGGCATCATCGGGCCGAACGGCGCCGGCAAGAGCACATTCTTCAAGATGCTCACCTGCGAGGTCCAGCCGACCTCCGGCCAGATCGTCTTCGAGGGCCGCGACATCACCCATATGGGCGTCACCGACGTCTGCCAGCTCGGCCTGACCAAGAGCTACCAGATCAACCAGCTCTTCGACCGCCTCACCGTGAGGCGCAACCTGACGATCGCCGCGCTCGGCGAGACGCGGGGCAAGTTCAGGCTGGACCTGTTCCGCAGCCTGCGCAGCGTGCCCGGCCTCGACGAGCAGGTCGAGCGCACCGCGGCGCTGGTCAACCTGACCGCCCGGCTCGACACGCCGGTCTCGGAGCTCGCCTATGGCGAGAAGCGGCGGCTGGAGATCGGGCTGGCGCTGGCCACCTCGCCGAGCCTGCTGCTGCTCGACGAGCCGCTGGCCGGCATGAGCCCGCGCGAGCGCGTCGAGACGGTGGCGCTGCTGAAGTCGATCGCCCGCGGCCGCACCATGATCATCATCGACCACGACATGGATTCGCTGTTCGAGCTGGTCGAGAAGGTGACCGTGCTGCAGGAGGGCAAGGTGCTGGTCGAGGGCACGCCGGCCGAGATCAAGACCAACGCCAAGGTGCAGGAAGCCTATCTCGGCGGCGTGCATGGAGAGATGGCATGAGCCTGCTCGAAGTCAGCGGACTGAACAGCTACTACGGCGACAGCCACATCCTGTTCGACGTCGGCCTCAAGGTCGAGAAGCACGAGGTGGTGGCGCTGCTCGGCCGCAACGGCGCCGGCAAGTCGACCACGCTGAAAAGCCTGATGGGCGTGGTGACGCCGCGGGCCGGGTCGATCAGGCTCGACGGCGAGGAACTCGCCGGCAAGAAGGCCCACAGCATCGCGCGGCGCGGCATGCAGCTCGTGCACGAGAACCGGCGCATCTTCGGCAGCCTGAACGTCGAGGAGAACATCATCCTCGCCGGCCTGACGGCCCAGAACAAATGGCCGCTGGAGCGCATCTACGCGATGTTCCCGCGGCTCAAGGAGCGGCGCACCAGCCGCGGCACCGACCTGTCGGGTGGCGAGCAGCAGATGCTGGCGATCGCCCGCGCGCTGGTCCGCGACCCCAAGATCATCCTGCTCGACGAGCCGTTCGAGGGCCTGGCGCCGGTCATCGTGCACGATCTGGTTCGCGCCTGCCGCGACCTCGCCAATGCCGGCCAGACGATCGTGCTGGTCGAGCAGAACCTCGCCGCCACGCTGGCGCTGGCGAGTCGCGCCTACATCATCAACAACGGCCACATCGTCTATGACGGCACGGCCGACGAGCTGAAGCGCACGCCGGCGATCCTGCACCGCTATCTGGGCGTCTGAGCAGTCCGTCACTATCCGCGCGCGAGCGGCGGCGCGTAGGGGTCGACCGCCGGCGCCTCGCCGTCGAAGCGCTCGACATCGACCAGCGTGAGCTGGCCGCAGCAGCCCTGCGCCAGCCGCGACGTGCCCACGTCCCGCGTCAGCACGTTGGGATTGCCCTGCAGGCAGGTCGGGTCGTCCGTGCCGGCCGGCGTGAACCATGCGCCGGTCGATAGCTGCACGACGCGCGGCCGCACGTCTTCGGTCACCACCGCCGTTGCCAGGCAGGCGCCACGGCCGTTGAACAGGCGCACGGTGTCGCCGGTCGCGATCGCGCGCGCGCGGGCGTCGTCCGGGTGGATGCGCGCCACCTCCCGCCCGTTCAGCTTGCGCCCGGCGCTCGCCGCGCCGAAGTCGAGCTGGCTGTGCAGCCGGTTCGCCGGCTGGTTGGCGACGAGCTGCAGCGGGTAGGTCCCGGCGAGCGCGCCGCCCAGCCATTCGACCGGCTCGAACCATTTCGGATGGCCGGCGCAGTGGAGAGAGGTGAAGGGGGGGCCGGCGGCGGGACCCCGCGAGGCCGGCCCTCGCGTGGCCGCGGCGCGGGGGCTCCCGGAGCACAGCAGCACCCCGCGGCGGGCCCCCGGGGGGGCGCCGGGGGGAGGTGAGGCCCCGCCCTTCCCCAAGATCCCCACAAGGGCGGCGCGGTGGCGGCCGGGGGGGGGGGCGGCGGCCGGGGCGGGCACGTACTTCCCCGCCAGCCACTCGCGCTGCGTGCGGCCGCCGGTGAAGGCGTCGCGCCGGCCGAGCGCGCCGGCCAGGTCGGCGAAGATCTCGAAATCGTCGCGCGCGCCGGCCTGCGGCGCCACGACCTGCTTCATCGCGATCATCTTCGTGTCGTTCTGCGAGGCGCCGATGTCGTCGCGCTCGAGCGTCATCGTCGCCGGCAGCACGATGTCGGCATGCCGCGCCGTCGCCGTCCAGAACTGCTCGTGGACGATGATCGTGTCGGGCCGCGCGAAGCCGGCGCGCAGCCGCGAAAGGTCCTGATGGTGGTGGAACGGGTTGCCCCCGGCCCAGTAGACGAGCCGGATGTCGGGATAGGTCAGCACCTTGCCGTTGAACTCCAGCGTCGCGCCGGGGTTGAGCAGCAGGTCGGTGATGCGCGCGACCGGGATGAAGTCGCCGACGCCGTTCTTGCCCTGGTTGAGGGTCGGGATGGGGACGCCCAGCGCCCGCTTGCCGACATTGCCGATGGCGCCGAGCGAATAGGAGAAGCCGCCGCCGGGCTGGCCGATCTGGCCGGTGAGCGCGGCGAGCGCGATTCCCATCCACACCGGCTGCTCGCCGAACTCGGCGCGCTGCAGCGAGTTGCTGACGGTGACCAGCGTCCGGCGCGCGGCCATAGCCCGCGCCAGCTCGCGCAGCGCGTCGGCGTCGATGCCCGAGATCTCCTCCGCCCATTCGGGCGTCTTGGCCACGCCGTCCGACTTTCCGGTCACGTAGTCCGCCAGCCGGTCGAAGCCGACGCAGTAGCGGTCGAGGAAGGCGCGGTCGGCGAGGCCTTCCGTGATCAGCACATGTGCGAGCCCGAGCATGATCGCCGTGTCGGTCAGCGGCAGGTTGGCGTGCCACTCGGCCTCGACCTCGGCCGGCATGTCGTCGCGCAGCGGGCTGAACATCACGAAGCGCGCCCCGCGCCTGTGTGCCGCCGTCATCGAGGGCAGCGCCACGTGCCGGCTCACGCCGCCGGCCGAGACCATGGCGTTGCGCACCGGCATGCCGCCGAAGGCGACGACCAGCTCGGTCGTGGTCGCCAGCTCGCCCCACAGATCGTCCGTGCGCGCCACCTTGTCGAGCCCGCCGATGACGTGCGGCATGATCGCCTGCGCCGCGCCCGCGCTGTAGGTGCCGTAGCTGCTGACATAGCCGCCGAGCGCCGTGTTGAGGAGGCGGTGCACCTGGCTCTGCGCATGGTGGAAGCGCCGGGCGCTCGACCAGCCGTAGGAGCCGCCGAACACCCGCCCCGGCCCGTATTCGCGCTCGACGCGGGTAAGCTCGGCCGCGATCAGCGGGATCGCCTCGTCCCATTCGAGCTCGACATAGCCGTCGCTGCCGCGACGTGTGTCCGGCCCCGGCCCGCCGTCGAGCCACCCCTTGCGGAAGGCGGGCTTGCGCACGCGGCTGCGGTGGCCGGGCGCGTCGCGCAGATTGTCGAGGATCGGCGAGGGGCAGGGGTCGTCCGGATGCGGCACGACGTCGATGCGGTCCCCGACGGCGGCGGCGGAAAACGCGCCCCAGTGCGAGCTGTGCGGCTTGTAGGTCATGCCGGTCTTCTCCGCTCCCTTCAGTTTGCGGCCGGTCCGTTCCGCGGTTGCGTGTCGGACGGCAGGATGCCCTTGGCGAGGATGCCGAAGAACTCGTTGGCGTAGACGACGGCCGACTTCTCCGAGCCCGGCCGGTACCAGCGCGACAGCGAATGGATCAGCGAGAACACCGCGCGCGCCGAGAGCGGCGGGTTGTCGGCCACGAGTTCGCCGGCGGCCGTGCCCGCGTTGAAGACGTCGACGATGACGCGCAGGTAGTCGGCGTTGTTCTGGCGCGCCTTGACCGCCACCTGCTCGCTCATGTTGCCGGCGAAGCTGTAGTTGGCCGCCCGCATCTCGTGGAAGTTCTCGTCGAGGAACTCGGCGTGCTCGACCATGAACAGCCTGACCTTCTCGGCGTAGCTGTCGCTCTCGGCGAGCCGGCGCCGGGTGCGGTCGATCAGCCTTATCTGCGTGTCGAGCGTGATCTCGTCGATCAACTGCTCCTTGGTGCTGAAATAGTGGTAGATGAAGGCCTTGGACATCTTCATGCCCGCCGCCAGCTTGGTCAGCGAGCTGCCCTCGAAGCCCCTTTCCGAAAAGAACTTAGCCGACACCTTGAGGATGTAGGCGCGCGGATCCTCGACTGTTGGGGGGCGCCCCACCTTGCGGCGTGGGGCAGTGGTGACCTCGGCGTCCATCGCGGCATGCCCTTCGGTTTCGGTTCGCCCTGAAGGTTCGGTTTTCGCCATCCTGGCCGCAACCGCAACCCCCTTTCGCGTCGTCCTATCCACAACGAAAGATTCACCGTTGCGCATTGGGAAATGCCGGGCTAGATATTTCCAACCGATCGGTATGAAATCGAAACATATTTCCGATCAATCAGTATGTAAAGTGCACCCCAGGCTGATTTCCCAGGAGAGCAAGGACAGGATGGACGCGCATATCGGTTCGGAGCGGCCATCGGCGCCGGAAGCTGCGGCGGCATCGGGCGCGCAGGGAGGGTCGGAGTTCGACGTCCTCCTGTCGCCGCTCAAGGTCGGCGACATCACGCTGCGCAACCGCGTCGTCTTCGGCCCGCACGGCACCGGCTTCGGCACCGACGGCAACGTTCCCGAGCGCCTCGTCGCGTACCAGCGCGAGCGCGCCAGGGGTGGCGTCGGTCTCGTCATCCTGGAGGCCACGGCCATCGACGAATCGCCGATCGGCGTGACCGGCGGCCTCTTCCACATGCGCAACATCGACGATCGCGTCCTCCCGAGCTATCGCCGCGTTGCGGATGTGGTCCATGCCGAGGGCGCCAGGATCTTCTGCCTGCTGTCGCATTCGGGCCGCGTCAACACGATGGGTGCGAACGGTGCGCCGCCCAAGGCGCCGTCGCCGCTGCCGATGGACCGCACCCGCGACATCCCGCACGAACTAGAGATCGACGAGATCGCGGCGATCGTGCAGCAGTTCGCGGCGGCCGCGCGGCGCTGCAGGGAAGGCGGCCTCGACGGCGTGTCGCTCTCCTTCGCGCACGGCAATCTCGTACAGGAGTTCCTGTCCCCTGAATCCAATCACCGCACCGACGAATATGGCGGCAGCGAGGAAAACCGCCTGAGGATGGCGCGCGAGGTGCTGCAGGCCTGCCGCGAAGCCGTCGGGCCGGACTTCATCCTCGGCATCCGCTTCAGCGCGGACGAGCTGGTCGCCGACGGCTACCACCTGGAGGACGGCGTGCGCTATGCGAAGCTGTTCCAGGAATGGGGCAAGCTCGACTTCATCGACGTCAGCGCCGGCACCAATGCCAGCATGTGGAGCCGCTCGAAGCACTATCCGACGATCGCCGAGCCCTACGCGCCGCTGGTCCACATGGCGCGGGCCATCAGGCAGGTCGTTCCGGTGCCGGTCTTCGTGGTCGGCAAGATCGGCGACGCCCACGAGGCTGCCCGCATCGTCAACGAGGGCAGCGCCGACGCCGTCGTCATGGTGCGCGCCCAGATCGCCGAGCCGGAGCTCGTCGCCAAGATCACGCAGGGCGCCTTCGACGACATCCGCGAGTGCATCTACTGCAACGAGGGCTGCTTCGGCCGCCAGCAGCGCTTCATCGACATCACCTGCATCTACAACCAGCGTAGCGGCCGCGAGGTCTGGTGGGAGCCGCTGGCACGGACCGATGCGCCCAAGCGCGTGGTCGTCGTCGGCGCCGGCCCGGCCGGGCTGGAGGCCGCGCGCGTCGCCGCCAAGCGGGGCCATTCCGTCGTGCTCTACGAGAAGGGCGCCGTCACCGGCGGCCAGGTCCGGCTCGCGGCCGAGACGCCGCACCGCGCCGGCTATGCCCGCATGGTAGACTGGATCGACCGGCAGGCGCGCAAGCACGGCGCAGAGATTCGCCTCGGCAGCGCCGTCAGCGCGGACGACGTGCTCGCCGCCAAGCCGGACGTGGTGATCGTGGCGACCGGCTCGTCCGACCAGCGCCCGCCCATCCCCGGCGCCGACCTGCCCAACGTGGCGTCGGGCCGCGAGGTGTTGGCGGGCGATGTCGGCGTGGGCAAGCGCGTCGTCATCGGCGACTGGGACGGGCGCTATCAGGGCACCTCGATCGCCGAGAAGCTGGCGCTTGCCGGCCACGAGGTCCACCTCGTCTCCAGCGCCTTCTTCATCGGCCAGGACGTCGACCTGCTCACCTGGCGGCCCCTCTACGAGCGGCTGCTCGACCTCGGTGTCCGCATGTACCCGCTCGAGGAAGTGGTGGAGGCGACCGCCGAGGGCGCGCGCGTCAAGACGATGAACCACAAGGTGCGGCTGATTGCGGCCGACACCGTGGTGTTGTGCTCGCGCGGCAATGCCGAGCGCGGCCTCTATCACGACCTCAAGGGCCGTGTGCCGGCGCTGCACGCGATCGGCGACAGCTGGGCGCCGCGCCAGATCGAGCAGGCGATCTACGAGGGCGCCAAGGTCGCCCGCGAGCTGTGATCGAAATCAAGGAGAGGAGACAGGCGAAGGTGACCGGATTCGAACTTGACGAGAAATTCCTCCGCTCCCGCCGGCATGCCAAGTGGAACATGTACAAGCCGGACGTGATCCCCGCCTGGGTGGCGGAGATGGATTTCGCGCTGGCCGATCCGATCCGCAAGGCGGTCGCGGCGCTCTCCGACCAGATGGACCTGGGCTATCCCCTGCGTGAGGGCGGCGTGGCGGAAAATGCCGTCGGCACCGCCTTCTCGCGCCGCATGAAGAGCCTCTTCGGCTGGGACACCGATCCCAAGCTGGTCCAGCCGGTGGCCGACCTCGTCCAGGGCACCTTCGCGCCGATCATGGCCTTCTCCGAGAAGGGCGACGGCATCGTTCTGCAGACGCCGGCCTATCCGCCCTTCTACGAGGCGATCAACACGTTGGCGCGCCAGCTCGTCGCCAACCCGCTGCGTGACGGCGCCGACCGCTACGAGATCGACTTCGACGCGCTCGAGGCCTCGATCGGCCCGCGCACGCGCATGGTCATGCTGTGCAACCCGCAGAACCCGACCGGCCGCGTCTTCAGCCGTGCCGAGCTGGAGCGGATCGGGAAGATCGCGCTCGCCCACGACATGATCGTGGTGTCGGACGAGATCCATTCCGACCTCGTCCATCCCGGCCACGAGCACATTCCGTTCGGGTCGCTGTCGCCCGAGCTCGGCGCCCGCACGATCACCATCACCTCGGCGACCAAGAGCTTCAACATTCCCGGCACGCGCTGCGCGGTGCTCCATTTCGGCACGCAGGAGCTGAAGGACAAGTTCCACGAGCGCATCCCGCGCCGCATCCTCGGCGCGCCCTCGATCGTCGGCATCGACGCCACCATCGCGGCCTGGGACGACAGCCAGCCCTGGCTCGACGAGGTGCTCGCCTACCTGACGGCCAACCGCGACCATCTGGCCAGGCGCGTCGCCGCCGACCTGCCGGGCGTGACCTTCCACAAGCCCGAGGCGACCTACATGGCCTGGCTGAACTGCTCGGGCTTGAAGCTCGACAAGCCGGCGCAGCAGTTCTTCCTCGAGGAAGCCAAGGTCGGCATGAGCGCCGGCGAGACCTTCGATCCCGCCTACGCCCACCACGCGCGGCTCAACTTCGCGACCTCGCGCAGCATTCTCGACGAGATGATCGACCGCATGGCCGCGGCCGTCGCCCGTCGCGGACGCTCGGAGGCCGCCGCTTGACGAAGACGGTTCGTGCCGACGTCGCCATTGTCGGGGCCGGCATCGTCGGCCTGTCGACGGCTTGGCGGCTGCAACAGGCCGGCAAGCGCGTCGCCGTGCTGGAGCGCGGCATCATCGGCGCCGAGGCGTCCGGCCGCAACGGCAGCGGCGTGCGCCAGCAGGGTCGCGTCCTGCCGGAGATGCCGCTGGCGCGCGCGGCGATCAGGCTGTGGGGCGGGCTCGACGCCGAGCTCGGCCGGCCGACCGGCTATCGCCGCAACGGCCATCTCTATGTCGCCGAGACGAACGCGGAGATGGACCGCCTCGTCGCCATGCGCGAGGCCGAGCTGCCGACCGGCCTGGTGACGGAGCTGATCGGCCCGAACCGGGTGAAGGAGCTGGCGCCGGGCATCACCGACGCCATCGTCGGCGCCAAATACTGCCCGGAGGACGGCTCCGCCGACGCCTCGACCGCCACGACCGCGATCGCCGCGGCGGCGGAAGAGGCCGGCGCGCAGATCTTCTGCCACCAGCCGGCGGTCGAGATGCTGGTCGAGCAGGGCCGCATGGTCGGCGTCGCCAGCAAGGATATCCGGATCGAGGCGCCGATCGTGCTGATCGCGGCCGGTCCGTGGTCGCCCTACGTCGCCCAGCTCGCCGACGTCTACCTGCCGATCTATCCGAGCCGCGCCGTGCTGATGCGCACCGAGGCGCTGCCGCCGGTGGCCACGCCCTTCGTGCAGACCGCCTCGATGGACATGGCCGTGCTGCAGCTCGCCGACGGCACCGTGCGCATGGGCGCGGCCGCCGACGCCGCCGACTACACGCGCTTCACCTACGACAAGTCGCTCGCCGGCCCGATCGAGGCGCAGCCGCGTCCGGCCCGCGCGATCACCGTGTTCCCGGCGCTCGCCGAGGCCCGCCTCGTCGGCATGTGGGCCGGCATCCGCGAGTGCACGCCCGACATGATGCCGATCCTCGGGCCCGTCGTCGGCCCCGAGGGCCTGCTGGTGGCGGCCGGCTTCAGTGGCCACGGCTTTGCGCTCGGCCCGCTGGCCGGGCGCCTGATGAGTGACTGGATCGTCAAGGGCGATCCCGGAATGGACCTGTCCGCCTTCGCCTACCGCCGCTTCCTGCGGCGCGAGGGGCCGTTGTCGGTCGTCCAGCTCCGGGTCGAGCAGACGGGTTGAGAACGGAGGAACCCATGGAAAACCAGATCGAGACCGCCACCGCCTCGGCCGAAACGGTCAACCTGCCGCGCCGCATCATGGCGAGCGTGCGCGGCTATCCCTTCTTCATCGACGGCTCGTCGAAGCGCGAGGGGCTTTCGCCCGAAGCGCCGACGGCCGGCGAGATGCTGCTGGCGAGCCTCGCCGGCTGCGCCGCCATCATCGTCAATTCAGAGGCCCGGAAACGCGAGATCCCGAACTTCAAGGCCTCCTTCGTAGCGACCTGCGGTCGCGAAACCGCGGTGCCCAACCAGTTCACCTTCATCACCATCGATGCGGTGGTGGAGGGCACCAGCCAACAAGAAGCCGAAGAGCTCGTGCGCATGTACCAGGACCAGTGCCCGATCTACGCCCTCGCGGTGGCGGGCTCCAAGGTCACTGTCAACGTCAAGGCAGTTCGGTGAAGCGACGCCCGGGGCGGCTTCATCAGCAAAGGGGAAACCAATGAGCAGACAGAAATCCATCTTCGACGCCATCAGCCGGCGTCGCTTTCTCGAGGCGACTTTCGCCGCCGGCGTCACCGCCGCAATGGGCAACACGCTGATCGGTGCATCGCGCGCGTTTGCCCAGGCCGTGAAGAAGGGCGGCGACCTCAAGCTCGCATTCCCGAACGCGATCGATTCGCTCGATCCTTTCAACGCGGGGTCGACGGCCGGCCAGACCCTGTCCGGTGCGATGTTCGACAACCTGACCACGTTTGCCGCCGACGGCGTTAGCATCCTCCCCCAGCTCGCGACGAGCTGGAAGCCGGAGGCCGGTGGCCAGGAATGGGTGTTCGAGCTGCGTCAGGGCGTGAAGTTCCATGACGGCAGCGACTTCACGTCGGAAGATGTAGTCGCGACCATCATGCGCACCCTCGACAAGGCGCGGGCCGGGTACGGTTTTGGCGTCTACGGCCCCGTCAAGGAGGCCAAGGCGGAAGGCACCCACGCCGTGCGTGTCTATCTGACCCAGCCTTTTGCCGATTTCCCGACCTCCTGCGCCGGCCGCTGGTCTCGCATCCTCCCGGCAGCCAGCGTCGACAAGCAGGCGGAACATCCCAATGGCACCGGCCCGTTCAAGCTGGAAAGCCACGAGCAGGGCACTTCGACGCGGATTGTCCGCAACGAGGCCTATTGGGACAAGGACCGGCCGCACCTGGATTCGATCAGCTTCTTCCAGGTGGCTGAATCGGTCGGCCAGCAGGCGGCCATTCGCGGAGGCGCCGTCGATCTGATCAACCAGATCGGCAGCGAAACCTTCCTCGCCCTGCAGAATGTTCCGGGTGTGGTGCCTTACTCGCAGCCGTCCGGCCGCTATCAGGTCGCCTACACGCTGGCGCATCTTGATCCGTTCAAGGACTGGCGCGTCCGCCTGGCGTTCAAGTACCTGATCGACCGCAAGGCATTGCTGTCCTCCGGCCTCATGGGCCAGGGGGTGATCGGCAACGACATCCAGCTCCCGCCCGGCCATCCGCTGCTGGTCGACCTGCCGGTCCACGACCAGGACTTCGACAAGGCGAAGTCGCTGCTCAAGGAAGCCGGCGTCGAGAACCTGTCGCTCGATTGCTGGACCACGAGCGAGCGCCCGCCCTCGCCGAAGATGGCGCTCGCCATCAGGGAAGGTGCCGCCGCCGTCGGCATCAACGTTACCGTGAAGGACATCCCCTTCACCGAGTATCGTGCCAACGTTCCGCGCAAGCAGCCGCTCTTCACGTCGCAGTGGAGCGACTCCCGTACGCTCTATGAGCAGTTCTACCTGGTCAACCACACCAACGGCGCCGCCAACTATTCGACTGTTGAAATCGCCCCGGGTGTGGATGCCAAGATCGAGCAGCTCATCGCCGAAATCGACGAGGCCAAGCGCAAGCAGATCCTCGCCGAGCTCCTGCCGGTCATCCAGGAGCGCAGCGATCGCGTCATCCCGTACTTCCAGAACTTCTTCGCGGTTTCGACCGAGCGCGTGAAGGGCTTCAACCCCATCGAGCTCTTCGACGTCCGCGACATCTGGATCGACGCCTAGGTCTTCCGGGGTTCTGCGACAGGACGGGCTGAGATGGTCACCTTCGTTGTACGCCGCCTGGCGTTCATGATGCTTATTCTTGTCAGTGTTTCGTTCCTGACATTTCTCATCGTGAATGTTCTGCCTGGCGACGTGGCCAACACGATCCTGGGTGACTTCGCAACGCCCGACCAGGTCGAGGCGCTTCGTCAGCGCCTCGGCCTCAACCAGCCCGTGCTGTACCGCTATGTCGAGTGGGCGGCCGGGATGGTGCATGGAGATTTCGGCATCTCCCTCAAGACGAACCAGCCGATCGGCCCCACCTTGTGGGGCCGATTGAAGAACTCGCTCATTCTGGCATCCCTGGGCCTCGCGGTGGCGATCCCGATAGGCATCGGGCTGGGCGTGGTGGCTGCCGTCTACAAGGGCAGCTTCCTCGATCGCGCGATCACCACGACGGTGGTCATCATCTTCGCCTTGCCGGAATATGTGATCGGGCTGGCGCTGATCCTCATCTTCAGCATCCGCTGGAACCTCCTGCCAGCCAGCAGCCTGGTGCTGCCGGGGCAGAGCGTGTTCAGCAATCCCCTGACGCTCGTCCTGCCGATCGCCGTGGTGGCGCTCGGCATGCTCGCCTATTTCTGTCAGGTGACACGCGCCAGCATGATCGCCACCCTCAACAGCGGCTATGTGCGCACGGCCGTGCTGAAGGGCCTCCACAAGCGCTCCGTCGTGGTCAAGCACGCGCTGCGCAACGCCATGATCCCGACGCTGGCCGAGATCGGCCTCAGCTTCGGCTATTCTCTGGGCGGCCTCGTGGTCATCGAGACGGTGTTCTCCTACCCCGGCATCGGCCAGTTCCTCGTCCAGGCGATCCAGAACCGCGACATCCCCGCCTTGCAGGCGGCGGTGATCGTCGTCGCAGCGGCATACAGCATCGGCAATCTGATCGCCGATGTCGGCTCGCTCGCCCTCAATCCCAAGCTGCGAGTCTGACTGATGTCCGGACAACAGCCACAAACGACCGCAAAACCCGCGGTGAGCCCGTGGGAGCGCCTGAGCCAGGTGGCCATCCTGCTCTTCCCCGCTCTCCTGTTCTTTCTCATTGCTTTCGGGCCGCTGGTGACGCCCTATTCGCCGACGAATTTCGACCCTCCCAACGCGCTGCGCGCACCCGGCGAGGCCTACCTTCTGGGGACCGACGAGTTCGGCCGCGATGTGTTCAGCCGCATCGTGGCGGGAGCGCAGCCGACGCTTCTTCCGGCGCTGATCAGCACCTTCATCGGCATCCTGCTCGGCACGATCACGGGGTTGGCCGCGGCCTACTATCGCGGCAGGCGCGACGAGATCATCATGCGCGTCATGGACGTGCTGCTGTCCTTCCCGGCGCTCATCCTGTCCATGCTGATCATCGTCACGCTGGGGGCCAACATGGTCACCCTGGTCCTCGCCATCGGCTTCGTGTTCTGGCCGCGCTCGGCGCGCCTCATCCGGTCGGCGGCGATCGAACTGGCGCAGCACGAGTTCATCGACGCCGCCCGCGCGCGCGGCGAAAGTGCCTTCCACATCATGTTCCGCGAAATCCTCCCGAACATGTGGGGCATCATCATCGTCGACTTCACGCTCCGCTTCGCCAGCGCCGTGCTGCTCGTCGCCTCCCTGAGCTATCTCGGCATCGGCGTCTCGCCGCCCACGCCCGCCTGGGGCCTGCTGGTCAAGGAGGGCCAGCCCCTGCTGCAGATGGCGCCGTGGGTCGTGATCTTCCCCTGCGTCGTCATAGCGATCGTCTCGGTCGGCTCGGTGATGTTCGGCGAGGTCATCAGGCGGCGGCTGACGCTTCCTGACAGAAGGATCCTTTCGTGACCGGCGCTTCCACCCACAACCTTCGGGTCGAGAATCTGTCGATCGCCTACGGCACCGGCGAGCGCGCGCTGCACGCCGTGCGCGACGTCTCCTTCTCCATCGCCAAGGGCGAGGCCTACGGCCTCATCGGCGAGTCCGGCTCGGGCAAGACGTCTGTCGCCTACGCGCTGCTGAAATATCTGCGCGGCGGCACGATCCGCACCGGCGCGATCGACATCGCCGGCAACGACATCCTGGCCATGTCGCCCTCGGCGCTGCGCGACTTCCGCGGCAACCGCGCGGCCATGGTCTATCAGGACCCGATGAGCTCGCTGAACCCGTCCATCGTGGTCGGCGAGCAGATCGCCGAGGCGCTGCGGCGCCACCGCGGCCTCGACGAGCGGGCCGCCTGGCAGCGCAGCGTCGAGCTGCTGGCGCTCGTGCACCTGCCGGCGCCCGACGCGCTGGCGAAGCGCTACCCGCACCAGCTTTCCGGCGGCCAGCAGCAGCGCGTCGTCATCGCGCTGGCCATCGCCTGCGAGCCCGACCTGCTGATCCTCGACGAGCCGACGACCGGCCTCGACGTCACCACGCAGGCCGTCGTGCTCGACCTGATCCAGGAACTGCGCCACCGGGTCCGCTCCTCGATCCTGTTCATCAGCCACAATCTCGGCGTGGTGGCCCAGACCTGCGACCGCATCGGCGTGCTCTATGCCGGCGAGCTGGTCGAGGAAGGGCTCTGCGCCACCGTCGTGTCGCAGCCGTCGCATCCCTATACGGCGGGGCTCCTGCGCTCCATGCCGCGCGCCGCCGATCGCGCCTTCGAGCTGAAGCCGATCCCGGGAAGCCTGCCGGACCTGACCCGGCCGCCTCCCGGCTGCATCTTCGCGAAGCGCTGCGAAGTGGCCGGCGCCGAGTGCACGGAGCGCAGGCCGGGCGCCCGCCGGCTGTCCGACACCCATGTCACCCGCTGCTTTTTCCCCGAGCGCGTGCCCGAACTGCGCGATGCCGGCGACAAGACGGTGGCACCCGCCGTCGCGGCCGTGGCCGGGCCCGGCGCGCAGCCGGTTCTGGAGATGGACGCGCTCAGCCTGTCGTTCCGCCAGCACGTCGGCCTGCCTTTCTTCGGCACGGTGCGGGAGACGCGCGCGCTCGACGACGTCTCGCTCTCCGTGCCGCGCGGCAGGACGCTTGCCGTGGTCGGCGAGAGCGGCTCCGGCAAGTCGACGCTGGCACGCACGGTGGTCGGGCTGCTGGCGGCCGAGAGGGGCGTCGTGCGCTTCGAGGGCACGGCGCTCGCCAGCCAGGCCGCGCAGCGCGAGCTCGACCTGCGCCGCCGCATCCAGATGATCTTCCAGAACCCCGACGGCGCGCTCAACCCGCAGCTCAGGGTGGGCGACATCGTCGCCCGGCCGCTGCGCCTCTACGGGCGTGCGAAGGCCGCCGAGATCCCCGCCCGCGTGGTCGAGCTGCTGGAGAAGGTCCGGCTCGGCGCCCGCTACGCCTCCCGCTTCCCGCACGAGCTGTCGGGCGGCGAGAAGCAGCGCGTCAACATCGCGCGCGTGCTGGCTGCCGATCCGGAGATCATCGTCTGCGACGAGCCGACCTCGGCGCTCGACATCTCGGTGCAGGCGAGCGTGCTCAACCAGCTCCGCGAGCTGCAGGCGGCCGCCGGGCTGACCTACCTGTTCATTTCCCACGACCTCGCGGTGGTCCGCTACATCTCCGACACGGTGGCCGTCATGTATCTCGGCCGCGTCGTCGAGACCGGGCCGACCGAGACGATCTTCCACGGCCCGCACCATCCCTACACCGAGAGCCTGCTCGCCGCGCTGCCGGAGATCGACAAGCCGCGCCGGCCGGTCGCCGCCGTGCCGCCGCTGCCGGACTGGGGCGGCAAGGGCTGCCTGTTCGCGCCGCGCTGCCCGCGCCGCATCGACGGCCTGTGCGAGCGCGTCGCGCCGCCGCTGGCCGACACCGGCGACGGCCGGCTGATGGCCTGCCACGTCCCCCTGTCCGGTCTGGCGGCCGCGCAGGCCGCGATACCGGCGACCGAGCCGGCCTGACCCCGTTCCACTCGTCTGCAAATCTGCAAAAGGGAGAAGACATGAGCGCGAAAACCCTCGAAATCGGCACGATGCCCTATGACCGCGTCGCTGCGCTTCGCGACGGCCGCGTCACCCTCGCCGGCTATGACATGAAGTTCCCGAACATCGGGCCCGGCGACATCCACCGCGAGACGTTCGGCACGAAGAAGCTGGCGGCCGGCGAAGTCTCCCCGTCGAATCTGGCGAAGGCGCTGGACGCCGGGGACAATTCCTATATCGGCCTGCCGATCTTCCTGTCCCGCGCCTTCCGGCACGGCCAGATCTACATTGCCGCCAATTCCCGTATCAAGGACGCCAGGGACCTGGCCGGCGCCCGGATCGGCGTGATCGACCACTTCAACACCACGGCGATCCTGCAGCGCGGCATCCTCCAGGACGATTACGGCGTCGATCTCGCCAAGGTCACCTGGGTGGTCGGCCCCGTCGACGGCCCCGACGACATCGGCGGCCAGGTGCCGGAGCAGCTCAGGCAGTATTTCTCCTTCGATGCGCCGAAGAAGGGCGACAGCCTGACGGGAATGATGGATCGCGGCGAGCTCGACGCGATCCTGACGTTCCGGGCGCCCAAGGCGTTCGCCGAAGGCCGCATGCGCCGCCTGTTCCCCGACTACGTGGCGACGGAGAAGGAATATTTCGCCCGCACGCGGCAGTTCCCGGTGATGCACATCACCGTGCTGCGCCGCGATCTCGTCGAGGCCGACGCCTCGCTGCCGCGCAAGCTCTACCAGGCGTTCCTGGAGGCCAAGAACATCAATCAGGAAGCCCTGAAGATGTCGGTCTTCTATTTCAGCTCGCTGCCCTGGGGGCCTGCTTCGGCCGAGGATGCCGAGAAGGTTCTCGGCCCCGATTTCTGGTCCTACGGCCTGAAGGACGGCACCGACGCGCTCGACACGTTCCTGCGCTATTGCGAAGAGCAGAAGATCACCAGCCGCCGCGTCTCGATGGCCGAGATGTTCCCGATCGGCGTCGAGTAACGGGCGACTGTCGGAAGGCCGCGGAGGAGAGAGCTATGGCCACGATCACCAGGCGCGGCGACGGCCGCGCCGTCTGGACGCCGTCGAAGGAGTTCGGCGAGCGTTCGCGCATGGCCGACTTCATGCGCTGGCTGGAGCGCAACCGCGGCCTCCGCTTCGACGGCTACGAGGCGCTGCACGCCTGGTCCGTGCAGGAGGTCGAGGCCTTCTGGGGCTCGGTGTGGGACTATTTCGGGGTCCGCGCCTCGCGCCCCTACGGCAAGGTGCTCGACCGGCGGGTGATGCCGGGCGCGCGCTGGTTCGAGGGGGCGGAGCTCAACTTCGCCGAGCACATGCTGCGCTTCGGCGAGGACCACCCCGACCGCGTCGCCCTGCGCCATCTCTCGGAGCTGCGGCCGCTCGGCGCGACGAACTGGGCCGAGCTCGCCTCGGCCGTGCGGCGCCTCGCGAGCGCGATGCGGGCGATCGGCATCGGCCGGTCGGACCGCGTCGTGGCCTACATGCCGAACGTGCCCGAGACGCTGGTCGCCATGCTGGCGACGCTGTCGATCGGCGCGGTCTGGTCGGTCGCGGCCCCCGAGTTCGGCGCCTCCACGGTGATCGACCGCTTCGGCCAGATCGAGCCGAAGCTGATCTTCGTCGCCGACGGCTACCGCTTCGGCGGCCGCGACTTCGACCGCCGCGAGGACATAGGCCGGATTCTGGCTGGCCTGCCGACGCTGGAGCATGTCGTGATGCTGCCGCATCTCGGCACCGGCTTCCGGCCCGACATGCCCTCGGTGCTCGACTGGGAGGTGCTGCTCGACACGCCCGACGTCGGCGCCGACGCCTTCGTCTTCGAGCAGGTGCCGGCCGACCATCCGGTCTGGGTGCTGTTCTCTTCCGGCACCACCGGCCTGCCCAAGCCGATCGTCCACGGCACCGCCGGCGTCCTCGTCATGCTGCTGATGGCCGGCGGCTTCCACATGGACCTCGGTCCCGACGACGCCATGTTCTTCTACACCACCACCGGCTGGATGATGTGGAACGCGCTGGTCGCCTGCCTGCTTCATGGCGCGACCGCCGTACTTTATGACGGTCATCCGGCTCACCCCAGCCCTGACCTGCTGTGGAAGCTCGCCGCCGACACCGGCGCGACCAATTTCGGCGTCAGCCCGACCTACCTGCTCAACATGGCCGCCGCCGGCGTCGTGCCGAAGGACCGCTACGACGTGTCGGCGATCCGCACGATCCTGCTCTCCGGCTCTCCCGCCACGCCGGAGAACTTCGACTGGCTGTGGCAGAACGTGGGCGAGGAACTGTGGATCACCTCGCAGTCCGGCGGCACCGAGATCTGCAGCGCCTTCGTCGGCGCCGTGCCGATCGAGCCGGTGGTCGCCGGACAGATCCAGGCGCCGGTTCTGGGCATCGACGCGCAGGCCTGGGACGAGGCGGGCTCGCCCGTCTTCGACAAGCCCGGCGAACTGGTCGTCGCCGCGCCGTCGCCCTCCATGCCGATCTATTTCTGGAACGATCCCGGCGGCGAGCGCTACCATTCCTCCTATTTCGACGTCTATCCCGGCGTGTGGCGCCACGGCGATCTGATCGAGTTCTATTCCGGCGGCGGCTGCTATATCCACGGCCGCTCCGACTCGACGCTCAACCGACACGGCGTGCGCATCGGCACGGCCGAGATCTACCGCTGCATGGAGCAGATCGACGGCGTCGCCGACAGCATCGTCACCTGCATCGACAAGCCGGGCGGCCGCTCGGTGATGATCCTGTTCGTCGTGCTGCGTTCGGGCGAGCTGGACGACGGCCTGCGCCGCACCATCGTTTCGGCGCTGCGCAAGTTCGCCAGCCCCCGCCACGTTCCCGACCTGATCGAGCAGGTGGCGGCGATCCCCTACACGCTGACGGGCAAGAAGATGGAGGTGCCGGTGCGCCGCGTGCTTTCCGGCGAGGCCCCGGACGCCGTCGCCAGCCCCGCCTCGATGCGCGATCCGAAGGCGCTGCAATGGTTCGCCGACTACGCATCGACGCTGGAGTGAGCGCGTGAGCCCGGCCCGGCCTCGGCGCGAGTTCAGGACGCACGCGGCGCATTTCGGCGCTTTTCGCGCGCGTTTCGACGGGCGTCTGGAGGTCGTGCCGCACCCGGACGACCCCGAGCCGCCGGCCATGCTGGCGAACGTCCGCGACATCGCCGACCCGCGCTACCGCGTCCTGCAGCCGCATATCCGCAGGGGCTGGCTGGAGAACGGCCCCGATCCGGACGACCGCCGCGGCGGCGACGACTACGTGCCGGTCTCGTGGGAACGGGCGCTCGACGCCACCGCGGGCGAAATCGCCCGCATCTGCGACACGCACGGCGCCGGCAGCCTGTTTGCCGGCTCATACGGCTGGGCGAGCGCCGGCCGCTTCCACCATGCGCAGGGCCAGGTCCACCGCTTCTTCAACTGCTATCGCGGCTATGTCCGCTCGGTGAACAGCTACAGCGCCGGCGCGGCCGAGGTGCTGATGCCGCATATCGTCGGCGCCAGCCCCTACGTCATCAGCCGCAGCGCCGCCACATGGCGGGAGATGGCCGAGACGAGCGAGCTCGTCGTCGCCTTCGGCGGCATGGCGCTGAAGAACAGCGTCATCAGTCCTGGCGGCACCAGCCGCCACATCGCCCGCGGCTCGATCCGCCGCGCGGCCGAGCGCGGCTGCGGCTTTGTGCTGGTGTCGCCGCTGCGCGACGACCTGCCGCCCGAGGCGCATGCGCAATGGCTGGCGCCGCGGCCGCTGACGGACGCCGCGCTCATCCTCGCGTTGTGCGAGACGCTGCGGGCCGAAGGGCTGGCCGACCGCGCCTTCCTCGACCGCTACACCGCCGGCTACGAGCGCTTCGCGGCCTATCTGTCCGGCGAGACGGATGGCCGGCGCAAGGACGCCGAATGGGCGTCCGCCATCTGCGGCATCGACGCCGCCGTCATCCGCGACCTCGCGCGCCGCATGGCGTCGAAGCGCACGCTCGTCGTCGCCAGCCACTCGCTGCAGCGCGCCGAGCATGGCGAGCAGCCGGTCTGGGCCGCGCTCGCGCTCGCCTGCATGCTGGGCGGCATCGGCCTGCCGGGCGCCGGCTTCATCTACTCCTTCGGCGCCATGGCCAATGGCGGCAAGCCGCCGCTCGACGTGCCGCTGCCGACCTTCCCGCAAGGTCGCAACCCGGTCGACGACTTCATCCCCGTCGCGCGCATCAGCGACATGCTGCTCGATCCCGGCGGGACCTACGCCTACAACGGCCAGCGGCGGACCTATCCCGACATCCGCATGGTCTACTGGGCTGGCGGCAACCCGTTCCACCACCAGCAGGACCTGAAGCGGCTCGCGCGCGCCTTTGCCCGGCCGGAGACGATCGTCGTCAACGAGCCGTTCTGGACGGCCGCCGCGCGCCATGCCGACATCGTCCTGCCGGCCACGACCACGCTCGAGCGCGACGACATCGGCGCTGCCGCCAACGATCCGTACCTGATCCCGATGCAGGCGGTGCTGCCGCCTGTCGGCGAGGCGCGCAGCGACTACGCGATCTTCTCCGCGCTGGCCGAACGGCTGGGCATCGCGGAACGCTTCTGCGAGGGCCGCAGCGAGGACGAGTGGCTGCGCGCGCTCTACGAGACGACGCGCGCAGCGATCGCGGCCAAGGGCATGCCCGCGCCGGATTTCGATGCGTTCTGGGAGATGCAGGAGCTGCCGCTGCCGGTCTCCGGGCGGCCGGACCCGCTCGCCGCCTTCCGCGCCGATCCGGCGGGTGCGGCGCTCGCGACGAAGTCGGGCCGCATCGAGCTCTTCTGCGAGACGATCGCCGGCTTCGGCCTGCCGGATTGCCCCGGCCATCCCGCCTGGGTCGAGCCCGAGGAATGGCTGGGCGGAAAGGCGACTGAAGAATGGCCGCTCCAGCTCGTCGCCAACCAGCCGGCGAACAAGCTGCACAGCCAGCTCGACTTCGCGTCGCATAGCCGGCTGGAGAAAAGCGGCGGCCGGGCGGTTCTCGCCATGCATCCCGACGACGCGGCCGCGCGCGGCCTGCGCGACGGTGACACGGTGATCGTGCGCAGCCCGCGCGGCGCCTGCCTGGCCGTCGCGGCGCCGACGCCGGGCATCTGCCGGCATGTCGTGAAAATGCCGACCGGCGCCTGGTACAGGCCGCGGACGATCGGCGGCGAGACGGTCTGCGTGGCGGGAAACCCCAACGTGCTCACCCGCGACGCCGGGACTTCGTCGCTGGCGCAGGGCAGCACCGGCCAGCTCTGCCTCGTCGAAGTGGAGAAATGGACGGGCGGCGAAGTGCCGCTCTGACGCGACGGCGCTGCCGCCTTGGAGCGGTTCTGGTTTTCACGGAATCGACAGAACCGCTCTATCTCTTTGTTTGAGCCGCATTTCCGGACGCAAAACCGCTTCGCACTTTTGCTGGAAATGCTTCAGGGCAGCGCGTGCACCGAGGCCGGGGAGGGCGTCAGGCGCACTGTGTCGCCGACCTTGAGCAGGCCGGTTTCGGCCGGGTTGGGATGGTCGACCAGCCAGTCGCCGGCGCCGTCCACCGCCACCAGATATTCGACCACGCTGCCGAGGAACATGGCGCGCTTCACCGTGCCGGAGAGCAGCCCGTCCTTCGCGTCGATGCGCACCGCCTCCGGCCGCACCACCAGCGTCACCTTCGCGCCTGCCTGCCGTCCTGCCGTCGCCGGCAACTTCAGCTCGCGCCCGGCGATCTCGACCGCGCCACCGGCCGAGACCGTCGCCTCGACGAAGTTCGCCTTGCCGACGAAGTCGGCGACGCAGCGGGTGGCGGGCCTGGCGCAGATCGTGCGCGGCGTGCCCGCCTGCTCGACAGCGCCGGCATTCATCACCACGATCTCGTCCGAGATGCTCATCGCCTCGACCTGGTCGTGGGTGACGTAGATCGAGGTGATGCCGAAGCGCTGCTGCAGCTCGCGGATCTCGACGCGCATCTGCTCGCGCAGCTTGGCGTCTAGGTTCGACAGCGGCTCGTCGAACAGGAGCACGCGCGGCTCCATGACGAGGCAACGCGCGAGCGCCACGCGCTGCTGCTGGCCGCCGGAGAGCTGGTTGGGCGAGCGCCGCGCATAGGGGCCGAGCCCGGTCTGGTCGAGCACGCGGCCGACCCGCTCCCCGATCTCCGCCTTCGGCAGCTTGCGCAGCCTCAGCCCGAAGGCGACGTTCTCGAACACGTCGAGATGCGGGAACACGGCGTAGGACTGGAACACCATCGCCGTGTCGCGCTTGTTCGGCGGCTCGTCGTTGATGCGTTTCTCGCCGAAGAAGATGTCGCCCGCCGTCGGCTCCTCGAAGCCGGCGATCATCCGCAGAAGCGTGGTCTTGCCGCAGCCGGAAGGTCCGAGCAGCGTGACCAGCTTGCCCGCCGCGATCTCCAGGTTGACGTTCTTCACCGCCGCCACGGACGAGCCGTCCGGGGCCGTGAACACCTTCTCGACGCCGACGATGCGGATGCTGTCGGTCATTGGAACCTCACCATGGACGTATGCCGGCTCCAGCGGCCGACGAGCAGGCTGATGATGCCGATGGCGATCAGCACGATGACGATGACGACGATGCTGAAGGCGGCCGCCACGCCGAGCCGGCCTGAGCCGACCTGGTTGAGGATCTGCACCGTCATCAGGTTCCAGTTCGCCGAGACGAGGAAGATCGCCGCGCTGATCGCCGTCATGGCGCGCACGAAGGCGTAGACGAGGCCGGAGAAGAAGGCGGGCGCGATCAGCGGCAGCGTCACCTTGCGGAAGGTGGTCAGGCTGCTCGCGCCGAGGTTCTGCGCGGCCTCCTCGATCGACGGGTCGATCTGCCTGAGCACGGCGATGCCGGACTGGATGCCGACCGGCATGTAGCGGAACACGAAGCACAGGACGAGGATCGCCAGCGTGCCCGTCAGCAGGAAGGGCGGCGTGTTGAAGGCGAGGATGTAGCCGATGCCGACGACCGTGCCGGGCACCGCGAAGGAGAGGATGGAACCGAACTCCAGCGCGGTGCGGCCGGGGAACACGCGCCGCACCACGAGGAAGGCGACCAGCATGCCGAGCAGGCCGCTGACGGGTGTGGAGACCAGCGCCACGATGAGCGTGTCGACGACCGAATTTAGCCCGACCTGGAAGACGTAGATGAAATGGGCGAGCGTCGGCGCGTAGTTGAAGCCCCACACCTTGGTGAAGGCGCCGACGAGGATGACGGCGTAGAAGGCCGCCACCAGCAGCGCGAAGAACAGCACCAGCCCGTAGAGCAGCCATTTCACCGGGTCTGAGACGATCTTTGAGGTCGAGGCCGTCGGCTTGCCGGTGACGGTGATGTACTGCCGCTTGGCGAGGTAGTAGCGCTGGATGGCGAAGGCCGTCATCGACGGGATCAGGAGCACGATCGCCAGCGTCGCCCCGCGCGACAGGTTGAACGAGCCGGTGATCTCCAGATAGGCCTGCGGCGCCAGCATCGGGAAGGCCGCGCCCGCCAGCACCAGCGGATTGCCGAAATCGGCCATCGATTCGATGAACACGACCAGGAAGGCGCTGGCGATGCCCGGCAGCGACAGCGGGAAGCTGACCTTCCAGAAGGTCTGCCAGCGGCTCGCCCCGATGTTGAGCGCGGCGTCCTCCAGCGTAGGGCTGAGCGAGGCGAGCACGCCGCGCAGCGACAGATAGGCGATCGGCGCGAAGGTGAAGACCTGCGACAGCACGACGCCGTGGAAGCCGTAGATGGAGAAGTCGGAGAGCCCGAGGATCTGGCGCGTCACCAGACCGTTGAAGCCGAACAGGAACAGGATCGACACCGCGCTGACGAAGGGCGGCGACACGATCGGCAGCATGGTTATGTAGTGCAGGAGCGTCTTGCCCGGCACGTCGAGCCGGGTCAGCACGAAGGCGCAGACATAGCCCACCGCCACGCTGACGACGCCGACGACAGCGCCGACGCCGAGGCTGTTGACCAGCGCGTTGCGGTAAAGGCGCCGGCCCGCGAGCTCGCCATAGCCTTCGAGCGTCCAGCTCCCGTCGACCTGGACGCTGGCCAGCAGCACCCGGACCAGCGGATAGACGACGAAGATGGCGACCGACGCAGCGATCAGGACCAGCAGGACGAGCAGGACCGGATCGCGCGCGAGCAGCCGCAGCTCCGTGCGGGCGTTGCGAGCCAACGCGGCGCCGTCCCTACTGGCCGAGCACGTCCTTCGCCCAGCGCTCGACCAGCCGCTTCTTGTTCTCTGCCGCGAACTTCGGGTCGCTCGCCACCAGCTTGATCTGGTCGAGCGTCGGCACGCCGGTGCCGCCCGAGACGTCGCTGCGGATCGGCAGGAAGTAGGTCTTGGTCGCCGACAGCGCGCCCTGGCCGTCCTTCGAGGTCATCCAGTCGACGAGCTTCTTGGCGTCGTCGAGGTTCTTGGCGCCCTTCAGGATCGACATCGAGGCGACCTCGTAGCCGACGCCCTCGGACGGGAACACGACCTTCACCGGATAGCCCTCGTCGGCGAGCTTGAGGAAGCCCGGCGTGAACTGGATTGCCAGCGGCGTCTCGCCGACGCCGAGCGCGCCGGAAGGCGCGGTGCCTGACTGCGTGTAGGTCTGGATGTTCGGGTTCAGCTCCTTGAGGTAGGTGAAGGCGGCGTCCTCGCCGCGCTGCTGGATGAGCGTCAGGATCACCGCATAGGCGGTGCCGGACGACTGCGGCGACGGCATCTGGATCAGGCCCTTGTAGGCGGGGTTCTTCAGGTCCTCCCACGAGGCCGGCACCGGCGCCTTGCGGCTTTCGAGGATGTCGGTGCGCACGCCGACCGCCAGCGGGTTGGTGTAGATGGCGTGCCAGTAGCCTTCCTTGTCCTTGAACTCGTCGGACAGCGCCGACGCGTTGGCGGAGGCGTAGGGCTCGGTCAGGCCGCGCTCCTTGGCTAGGATGTGGTTCTCGCTCGGCGCGCCGAACCAGACGTCGGCCTGCGGATTGGCCTTCTCCGCCTCGATGCGCGACAGCGCCGGGCCGGACGACAGGAACACCATCTGGGTCTCGACGCCCGTCGCCTTGGTGAAGGCGTCGAGCAGCTTCTTGGCGTTCTCCTCGTCGACGCTCGAATAGACGGTGAGCGCGTGGGCCGAGCTGGCGGCGGCGAGCGTCATCAGCGCGGCCGCGATCGTTGCTTTGGGCGAGAACTTCACGATTTCCTCCCTTGGATGTTCCGAACGAACCTCAGTGAATAACGGTGAGCCGGCAAACTATGGCCGGTCCGAGCGCTGGGTCAACGGCTAATTGCCCGGACGCTCCCCTGGCGAGGGCGCGGCGGCGCGCCGGAGGCGAGCCGCAGAGGCTCGTTGCCGTTCGCGAGATTGTTAGTGGACCAAGGCGGTCAACTTTAATATAGGGGGCGCGAATGCCGAAGCCGGGGGTGCCGCGTGAGCCAACAGAACTGGACCGTCAAGGACGACATCCGCGAGTACTGGTCGTCGCGGGCCGAGACCTTCGACCTGTCGGTGGGCCACGAGATATTCGGTGACGACGAGCGCGGCGCCTGGCATGCGCTGATCGAGCGGCATCTCGGCAGCGGCATCGGCCGCAAGGCGCTCGATCTGGCGAGCGGCACCGGCGTCATCTCGCGCCTGCTGTGCGAGAAGGGCTTTTCCGTCACCGGGCTCGACTTCGCCGAGCCCATGCTCGAGCGTGCGAAGGCCAAGGCGAAGGCCCGCGGCCTCGACGCCCGCTACATGGAGGGCGACGCCGAGGACACGCGCCTGCCCGACGATGCGTTCGACGTCATCATGACACGCCATCTGGTGTGGACGCTGCCCAATCCGCAGGCAGCCTTCGCCGACTGGTTCCGCGTGCTCAAGCCCGGCGGCCGCGTGCTCATCGTCGACGCCGACATGACGGCGCGCGGCTTCGGCGCCCGGCTGCTGCGCCGCATCGCCGCCTTCCTCAAGCGTTTCGCCCCGCCCGCCGCTATGCCGGGCATCGACCGCGAGCGCCACAACCGCATTCTCGAGCAGGTCCATTTCTCGAAGGGCGCCCGCGCCGAGGACGTCGCCGCGCTGCTCGCCGCCGCCGGCTTCGAGAACATCGTCATTGATCGTGTCTTCGCGCCCATCCGCAAGGCGCAGGGACGCCACATGCCGCTTCACCAGCGGATCGATCGAGCCAGCCAGGACCGCTACGCGATCCAAGCCAGCAAACCGGAAAACCTGACAGCGGAGGCCGTCCCGCCCGGACGGCACGCCGCATGACCCGATTGGAGGACTGGATGCTGGAAATCATGAGCCGCATGCGGGCAGCCGCGCGCCACCCGCTCCTGGCCGCCGCCTGGCTGGCGGTCGGCCTGTTCGCCGCCGCCGGTATGGCGAGCGCGCAGGACAAGATCACCGTGACCGACCTTGCCGGCCGCACCGTCGAGGTGCCGCACGGCGCCAAGAAGGCGATCCTCGGCGAGGGCCGCATGTTCTATGCGACCGTCGTGCTCGACAAGGACAAGCCGTTCGAGCAGCTCGCCGCCATCGGCGACGACCTGCCCAAGTTCGATCCCGACACCTGGAACAAGTATCTCGCCCGCTTCCCCGAAGCCAAGGACGTGCCGATGATCGGCGCCGCGGCTTCCGCCGACTTCAGCGTCGAGAAGGCGCTCGACCTCAATGTCGACGTGCTGGTCGTGACGCTCGGCTTCTACGACAAGATCAAGGAAAGCGGCATCATCGAGAAGCTCGAGAAGGCCGGCGTTCCCACCGTCTTCGTCGACTTCCGCGAGCGCCCGACCCAGAACACGGTTCCGTCGGTCTTGCTGCTCGGCCGCATCTTCGCCAAGGAAGCGCAGGCGCAGGCCTTCGCCGACTTCTACATGGCCGAGATGCGCAAGGTCTACAACGTGGCCAACCGCCTGAAGCCGAACGAGCGCCCGAGCGTGTTCGCCGAGCGCGCGGCCGGCCTCGACCCGGCCGTCTGCTGCAACACCTTCGGCAACTTCAACTTCGGCGAGTTCGTCGCCGAGGCCGGCGGCTTCAACGTCGGCACCAAGTACTTCACCGGCGTCAGCGGCGTGCTGAACCCGGAGGCGCTGGTGACCGAGGACCCGGACTACATCCTGGTGACGGGCGCCAACTGGTCGAACTCCAACCCCGGCAACACGGCCGTGTGGCTCGGCTACGAGACCGACAAGGCCAAGGCCCAGCAGCAGCTCAAGGGGCTGATGGAGCGCACCGGCTTCCCCGAGCTCAAGGCGGTCAAGGAAAAGAAGGTGATGGCCATCTATCACCAGTTCTACCAGAGCCCCTACCACTTCGTCGCCGTGCAGGCGCTGGCCAAGTGGCTGCATCCCGACAAGTTCGCCGACCTCGACCCCGACGCGACCTTCAAGGAACTGCACGAGAAGTTCCTGCCGATCGACGTGAGCGGCGTCTTCTGGACGACGCTGGACTGACAGGGATGCGGCCGCCCGCGAGGGCGGCCGCTCCCGTTTCCGGAGCGGCTGAGATGACGGATATGACGATGGTGCGCGCGGGAGAACTCTACCGCCGGCGGGTCTTCCGCAAGACCATGATGGTGTTCGCCGCCTTCGCCGCTCTGGCGCTGGCGATCTGCGTCGACATCGGCGTCGGCCCCGGCCGCTACACGCCGGTCGAGGTGCTGACCGCGCTGTTCTCGCCCGGCAGCGTCGAGCCGAAGCTGTCGATCATCGTCTGGGACGTGCGCATGCCGGTCGCCGTCATGGCGGTGATGATCGGCGCCATGCTGGGCGTCGCCGGCGCGCAGATGCAGACGATCCTGCACAACCCGCTGGCCGACCCCTTCACGCTCGGCATCTCGTCGGCCGCGAGCTTCGGCGCCGCGCTCGCGATCGCCCTCGGCGTCGGCCTGTGGCCCGTCGGCGGCAACTTCCTGATCGCCGGCAACGCCTTCGTCTTCGCGCTGGCGACTTCGCTGGTGCTGTTCTTCTTCACCCGCATGCGCGGCGTCACCATCGAGACCTTCGTGCTGGTCGGCATTGCGCTGTTCTTCACCTTCAACGCGCTGCTGGCCTTCATCCAGTACCAGTCGTCGGAAGCGCAGCTCCAGCAGATCATCTTCTGGATGATGGGCTCGCTGGCGCGGGCCACCTGGACCAAGATCGGCATCTGCCTGCTGCTTCTGGCCGTGATCCTGCCGCTCGCCTGGGTGCGCAACCCGATGATGACGGCGCTCGCCATGGGCGACGAGCGCGCCGCCAGCCTCGGCGTGCCGGTGGCGCGGCTGCGGCTGGAAATGCTGGCCTCGATCTCGCTGCTGGCGGCCACCGCCACCGCCTTCGTCGGCACGATCGGCTTCATCGGCCTCGTCGGCCCGCACATCGCGCGCATGCTGGTCGGCGAGGACCAGCGCTACTTCATGCCGGCCTCTGCGGCCGCCGGCGCGCTGATCCTGTCCATCGCCTCGACGCTGTCCAAGGCCATCACGCCGGGCGTCATCTACCCGATCGGCATCATCACCGCGCTGGTCGGCGTGCCGTTCTTCGTCAGCCTGATCCTGTCGATCCGCAAGGAGACCTGGAGATGAGCCTCGAGATCCGCGGCCTGACCTTCGGCTACCGCAACCACAAGCTGTTCGACGGCCTCGACACCGAGCCGCTGAAGCGCGGCGAGCTGACCGCGCTGGTCGGCCCCAACGGCGTCGGCAAGTCGTCGCTGTTCCGGCTCGTCGCCGGCCTTCTCGCGCCCTCGCAGGGCGTCATCCGCCTCGACGGCGACGACACCGCCGCCATGGGCGGCCGGCGTCGCGCCGAGCGCATCTTCCTGCTCACCCAGCACACCGCCATGCGCGCCGCGCTCGGCGTCTTCGACGTCGTGCTTCTGGCCATGCGCGGCTGGCGCGGCGGCAAGGCGACGGCCGAGGAGATCGACCGCGCAGAGGCGATGCTGGCCGGCCTCGGCATCGACCACCTGTCCGACCGGCTGGTCACCGAGCTTTCCGGCGGCCAGCAGCAGCTCGTCGCCATGTGCCAGGCGCTGGTGCGCGAGCCGGACGTGCTGCTGCTCGACGAGCCGACCAGCGCGCTCGACCTGCGCCGCCAGCTCGAGGTGATGGAGCTCGTCCGCCGCGTCACCCGCGAGCGCGGCATCGTCACCGTCGCCGCCCTGCACGATCTCGGGCTCGCCTGCCGCTTCGCCGACCGTTTCCTGCTGTTGAACGACAGCCGCATCGCCGCCGACGGCACGCCGGAGGAGGTGCTGCGGGCGCCCGACACGGGCCGCGCCTATGGCGTGGAGATCGACATCCAGCGCACGCCGCGCGGCGAACTGCTGGTCAATTCCTACCTGAACTGAGCACCGGCCGGCGCGTCAGAGCCGGCCCAGCCGCTCGACGAGCAGGGAAAAATAGCCGTCGGCGTCGATGTCGCGCATCACCTGCGCGTTCTTCGGCCGCTTGGTCACGCCCCACCAGTCGATGACGGTCATGCCCATGGTCAGCTCGGACCCCGTCTCGATCGACACGTTGACGTGGCGGCCCGAGAACAGCTCCGGCTTCAGCAGCCAGGCAACCACGCAGGGGTCGTGCAGCGGCCCGCCGTCGGTGCCGTACTTGCCCTCGTCGTAGCGCTCGAAGAAATCCAGCATCTGCGCGGTGGCGTCGCCGACGCGCGTGCCGAGCTTGCGGAAGGCCTGGACACGCTTGCCCGTCGTCAGGGCCTTGTGGGTGACGTCGAGCGGCATCATCGTGATCGGCACGCCGGAGCGGAACACGACGTCGGCCGCGTGCGGGTCGACATAGATGTTGAACTCGGCCGCCGGCGTGACGTTGCCGCCCTCGAAGAAGCCGCCGCCCATCAGCACGATTGCGCCGATCCGCTTGGCGATCCGCGGCTCGCGCACCAGCGCCAGCCCGATATTGGTCAGCGGCCCGAGCGGGCATAGCGTGACGCTGCCGGGCTCCTCGACCATCAGCGTCTCGACGATGAAGTCGACCGCGTGCTGCTCCTGCAGCGGCATCTTCGGCTCCGGCAGGTCGGGGCCGTCCAGCCCCGTCTTGCCGTGCACCTCCTCGGCGGTCACCAGCGGCCCCACCATCCGCCGGATCGCGCCGGCGAACACCTTCGTCTCCGGCTTGCCGGCCAGCTCGCAGATCTTGCGCGCGTTGAGCTGCGTCAGCCGCAGCGGCACGTTGCCGGCCACCGCGGTGATGCCCAGCACCTCGAGCTCCGGACTCGCCAGCGCGAGCAGGATGGCGACGGCGTCGTCCTGGCCGGGATCGGTGTCGATGATGATCTTGCGTGCCTGCACGGGCGGCTCCCGAACTCTTGAAGTGGCGGATTTTCCGAACCATATCAGGGGCACGGACGGGAATGCCATCCGGGTTTCCGTCTATCCACGTCGCTCTTTGAGGACACGGCATATGACCCGCATGACGCCCTTCTCGAGCCCGCTGCTGCTGGGCTTCGATTCGATGGAAAAGACGCTGGAGCGCCTGGCGAAATCGGCCGACGGCTATCCGCCCTACAACATCGAGCGCATGCGCGGCGAGGACGGCGGTTCCGACCGCCTGCGCATCACGCTCGCCGTGGCGGGCTTCTCAGAGGCCGATCTGGACATCACCGTCGAGGAGAACCAGCTCCTCGTGCGTGGCCGCCAGGGCGACGACCCCGAGCGCGAGTTCCTGCATCGCGGCATCGCCGCACGGCAGTTCCAGAGGGCCTTCGTGCTGGCCGACGGCATGCGCGTCACCGGCGCGGAGCTGAAGAACGGCCTGCTCGCGATCGACCTCGACCGCCCCCAGCCCGAACGGCTGGTACAAAAAATCAACATTTCGGTGAAAGACTGATCGTCTTCCCGCCGGAACCACCAAGCTCTGTCGCGGGTTGGTCTTTCAGGACTTCCTGCGCAATAGGAGGCTGACATGACTGAACATGAAGATAGAACCGTCGTCACGCCCGACGAGCTCGCCCATATCGGCGAGGGGGTGGTCGCCTATCTCAGGGAGTTCGATTCGGACGATCTGAAGGGCCGCTTCCCGAACATGCCGCAGATGGCGTCCGGGACCAAGCTGTGGGCCGTCTTCGCGGCCGATGGCCGCCCGATCCTCCTGGCCGACGCCCGCGCCAGCGCGCTGGCCGGAGCCATGCAGAATGACCTGACGCCCGTCAGCGTTCATTGAGTTCCAGATGACAAGCATGTCGGCGCCACGGTGGCGCCGGCTGAACCTCAAGCCGATCTCACGCCGCGTGCGAGGCGGGGGTCTGGGCGAGGAAGGTGTAGATCGCGGCCGCGTCGCTGGAGCCGCGGATCTTCGAGACGGTCTCCGGGTCGCGCAGGACGCGGGCGATGCGCGAGAGCGCCTTCAGATGGTCGGCGCCGGCCGTCTCGGGCGCCAGGAGCAGGAAGGCGAGATCGACCGGCTGGTCGTCCAGCGCTTCGAAATCGATCGGCGAATCGAGCCGCGCGAACAGGCCGGTGATGGCCGGCAGGCGCGCAAGCTTGCCATGCGGGATGGCGATGCCGTTGCCGACGCCGGTGGAGCCGAGCCGCTCGCGCTGGAGGATGACGTCGAAGATTTCCCGCTCCGGCAGCCCCAGTTGCTTGGAGGCTTTCGCGGCCAGTTCCTGAAGAAGCTGTTTCTTGGAATTCACCTTCAGGGCAGGGATGATCGCATCTTGCTGCAGCAGGTCTGCCAATGCCATTTTTGTCTTTTCCTTCAGTAGCCGGCAGAAGGCCGGCGCGCCGGGCGTGTGTCTGCCCGGCGCGCCGTTCTCACCTTTCAGCCCTTGATGCTGGCCGCATCGATCCAGCCGATATTGCCGTCGCGACGACGGTAGACGATGTTCAACTGTTCCTGGCCGGGGCTGCGGAACAGAAAGACCGGCTCATCGGTCATATCGAGAGCCATCACCGCGCTCGCCACCGACATCACCTGCAGCGGTCTGCTGCTTTCGGCGACGATGGTCGGTGCGAAATCCTCGGCGATCTCTTCGTCTTCTTCAGGGACGGCATCCATCACGGTATAGGCGACGGAACCATTGCCGTTTGCGCCGTTGTGATGGTCCTTCAGTTTCCTCTTGTAACGGCGCAGGCGCTTTTCGATACGCTCGGCCGCTCCATCGAATGCCGCTTGCGGATCGTTTGCATCTCCCGTGGCATGCAGGTTCACCCCGCTGTCCAGGTGAATCTTGCAATCTGCAGAAAAACGCGAACCGGACTTTTCAACCGTGACCAGGCTCGAATATCCCCCGTCGAAATACTTGGTCACTGCCTCCCCGATGTGGCCTTCGATCCGCTGACGGAACGCTTCGCCAATCTCCATATGTTTCCCGGATACACGGACACTCATGGAATTTTCCTTCTTGTAGTGATTTGCGAGTACCAGTCTACGCCAAGGCCCTGTTTCATCCAAGCATTTCGCGCGGCGAACATCCTAAAGAGAGTGCGTGCCCTTCGAGCGGGGGGCTTATCGGTCCAAAATCCATCCTGTCGATGTGCGGCGGGCTTCTATCCGCGGTGAGGGGCGGAGTCAAGCCCGTTAACGGTTTTTTGAGGTTTCAACCATCCGGGGCTTCAGCCTTGGCCGGCCTTGGACAGCGCCCGTTTCTCCCGCCGCCGCTGCACGGAGGAGGGAATGTTCATCGCCTCGCGATATTTGGCGACCGTGCGGCGCGCCAGATCGACACCGGCCGCTTTCAGGCTGTCGACGATATCGTCGTCGGAAAGCACCGCATCGGCCGCCTCCTGGGCGATCATGGCGCGGATGCGGTGGCGCACCGCCTCCGCCGAATGGCTCTCGCCGCCCTCGGCGGACCCGATGGAGACGGTGAAGAAATATTTGAGTTCGAACAGCCCGCGCGGCGTCAGCATGTATTTGTTGGAGGTGACGCGGCTGACGGTCGATTCGTGCATCTTGATCGCCTCCGCCACCGTCTTCAGGTTGAGCGGCCTGAGATGATCGACGCCGTGGACGAGGAAGGCGTCCTGCTGGCGCACGATTTCGCTCGCCACCTTGACGATGGTCTTCGCCCGCTGGTCGAGGCTGCGCGTCAGCCAGTTGGCGGTCTGCAGACATTCGGAGAGGAAGGCCTGGTCTTCACCCGGCCGGTGTTTGTGGCGGCTGACCTCGGCGTAGTAGGACTGGTTGACCAGCACGCGCGGTAGCGTGTCGGGGTTCAGCTCGACGGCCCAGCCGCCGCTGGGCGAGGGGCGCACCACCACGTCCGGCACGATCGCCTCGCTCGGCGCCTCGTCGAAGCCGCTGCCCGGCTTGGGGTTGAGCTTGCGGATTTCGGCAAGCATGTCGAGGAGGTCTTCCTCATCGACGCCGCACAGCTTCTTCAGCGTCGGAAAATCGCGCCGCGCCAGGAGGTCGAGATTGCCGATCAGCGCCGCCATCGCCGGGTCGAAACGGTCCTTCTGCCGCAGCTGGATCGCCAGGCATTCGCTGAGCGAGCGGGCGAAGATGCCGGGCGGATCAAGGCCTTGCAGCGTCTCCAGCACCGTATCCACCTCGCAGGCGGCCCGGCCGAGCCGCGCGGCGATCTCGCCGATATCGGCCTGCAGGTAGCCGGCCTCGTCGAGATGGTCGATCAGCACCTGTGCGGTCAGTCGGTCGGCCGGCAAAGGCAGCGCCAACACGACCTGCCCCTCGAGATGCTCGCGCAGCGTCGTGCGGCCGGCGACGAAGTCGTCGAGATCGTAGCTCTCGCCGCCCGCGCTGCCCGGCATGGATTTCCATTGGCTGAGAAGCTCAGGCGCATCGGCGCGCGTGGGCATCGCCTCGTCGGAAAGGCCGGCCTCGAAATTGGTGTCGAGCTGGTTGCTCAACCGGTCGGCGGCGCCGGTGTTCTCGCTCTCGTACCAGTCGGCCGAGAGGTCGCGGGCGGCCGGCTCCGGCGCGCCGGCTCCCGGTTCCTCGGCGCCGAAGGCCATGTCGGCCTCGTCGGCGCCATGGGTGCCGGGCGTGCCGTCGCCTGCCGAAAATTCGAGCAACGGGTTCTTCTCGACTTCCTGGGCGATGAATTGCGTCAGCTCGAAATGCGTCATCTGAAGCAGCTGGATCGACTGCATCAGTTGCGGCGTCATCACCAGAGACTGGCTCTGGCGCAAAAAAAGACTGGCCGACAATGCCATGGCGGACGCGAAACTCCCTTCGACCCGCCGGAAACCATCCGGCCCGGCATGCGTGGCGAAGACTTGAACCTGAACTGGCCCAAAAATTGCTTTTTTGAGAGGTTTGGTCAAGCCGGGCGAGGAGGGCGGCCGAACGAATTTCCATCCGTCCGGCCCTGGAACGCACCTTACAGGCTGAACTTGTCGCCGAGATAGAGGCGGCGCACCTCCGGATTGTTGACGATGTCGTTCGCCCGCCCGTGGGTCAGCACTTCGCCGGCATGGATGATATAGGCGCGGTCGATCAGGCCAAGCGTTTCGCGCACGTTATGGTCGGTGATCAGCACGCCGATGCCGCGCGCCGTGAGATGCCGCACCAGGTTCTGGATATCGGAGACCGAGATCGGATCGACGCCGGCAAAGGGTTCGTCGAGCAGCATGAAGGTCGGGTCGGTGGCGAGCGCCCGGGCGATTTCCAGGCGTCGCCGCTCGCCCCCCGACAGCGCCACCGCCATCGACTTGCGCAGCCGGTCGATGTGGAACTCCTCCAAGAGCGAATCGAGCTTCTGTTCGCGGCGCTTGACGTTCTTGTCGTGGATTTCGAGCACGGCACGGATGTTTTCCTCGACCGTCAGCCCGCGAAAGATCGAGGCTTCCTGCGGCAGGTAACCGACGCCAAGCCGGGCGCGACGATACATCGGCAGGCCGGTGACGACATTGCCGTTGATCTCGATCGAGCCCTCGTCGACCGGTACCAGCCCGGTGATCATGTAGAAGCAGGTCGTCTTGCCGGCGCCGTTCGGCCCCAGCAGGCCGACGGCCTCGCCACGGCGTACCACCAGCGAGGCGCCGTTGACGACGCGGCGCGTGCCATAGGTCTTGGTCAGGCCACGCGCGATCAGCGTGCCTTCATAGCGGGATTTGTCCGCGCCCGGTTCCACCGCCTGGGGGGCGTTGGCGGGTGCGCCATTCTGGGTAAGAAAGGGGATCTTCACGGGCGCCCGGCGTTCAGTTCTTCTTCTGGGACTTCGGGTCGAGCTGGATCTGCACGCGCTGTCCGCAGCTTTCCAGCGTCGCCTTGCCGGTGGCCATCAGCACGGTGAGCTTGCAGCCGGTGAAGACGTTGGCGCCTTCCGACAGCACCACCCGCTTGCCGGTCAGCGTGAAGGTCTGCGAGGCCATGTCGAAGGTGCCGGCATCCGCCGTCGCCTGCTGCTCGCCGGAGCTCAGGAACACCTTTTTGTCGACGAGGATGCGGTCGATGTCGGCATTGCCGCTGGCGACCGAGCTTTTGTCGTCGCCCTTCTTTTTGTAATAGACGGTCATATTGCCCGCCTGCATGGTCGTCGCGCCCTGGACCACTTTCACGTTGCCGGTGAAATAGGCGACGCTTTCCTGCTCCTTGATCTCCAGCTTGTCGCTTTCGATCTGGATAGGCTGGTCATTGGAGAGCTTGAGATTGTTCATGCTGCCGGTGGTGGTCGACTGGGCGAACGCGACCGGGCCGGAAAGCGTGCCGGCCGCGAGAAGAGCAGCGGCGGACAGGCGGAAAAAAGGGCGAGGTGCTGACATCGGGTGCTGTTCTCATTGAGCCTTGTTGCGAAGCTGCGCCGGCGTGATGTTCATCCGCACGTTGCCTTCGAAAGTAATGGTGCGTCCCTTATCCGTCATCTTGAGTGTCTGCGCAAGAATGGAAGCCTGGTCCGACGCGATGGAAACCGGTTCGTCCGTGCTCATCTGCCCGGACTTGATGTCGAGGAAGGCCGACTGGAACTTTGCCTCCAGCCCGGTGTTCAGCGTCACGGTGAACGGCCGGGTCATGTTGAGCTTGTCGCTGGCGCGATCGTAGATGCCTTCCGAGGCGTCGACGCGGGCGATCACCTTGTCGCTGACCGGCACCGCCGCCTTGATGGTCTCGAGCGTGATCATGTTGGGATCGCGGATATCCTGCAGCGCCCGCTCGGCGAGCATGGAATAATTGATGCCGTCGGCGTTGCGGCCGGAAATGGCCGGCTTTTCCATCACCACCTTGCCGTTTTCGATGCGGGCGGATTCGAGCTGGATGTTTTCAGGCAGATAGGCGCGCACGATGGAGACGGCGATGAAGGCAAAGGTGATCGCCACGGCGGCTGCCGGCAGCAGCACCTTCAGCCGCCGCACCCGTGCCGAATGCCGCAGCGCCACGCGATAAGCGTCCTGCGGTGAAGGCCCGCCGGCAAGTTCGAGCCCAGGTGTGTGTACGCTGTTCAGCATGAGTGTCCGATCTGTTCGACGTGCGAAGCCGCGCGCGAAACCGCACGCTGCGGTCGCACCGGGCGGCCGATCGCAATCGCGTCATCGTCCGCCAATATGGACATTTTTTTGCAACAAACAATAAATGGCTGAAAAAATCCGTGACAGGGCAGTTGATTGCAGGTCCGGGCGGCCTATGAATGGCCCTGACGAAACGAGAGGACTGACCTATGGACGCATCGGCGATCGCCGACCGCCGCCGCCTGCGGCGAAAGCTGGCCTTCTGGCGGATCGGGGCGGCGCTGCTGCTGGTTGCCGCCGGCCTGCTTCTCTATCGCCTCCTTGCGCCCGAAGCGGCGCTGGACAGAAGCGTGCCGCATATCGCCCGCGTCGAGATCACCGGCCTGATCCAGGATGACAAGGAACTGCTCGACCGGCTGAAGTCCATCGCCGAAGCCGACCGGGTCAAGGCGCTCGTTGTGTCGATCTCCTCGCCCGGCGGCACCACCTATGGCGGCGAGCGCATCTTCAAGGCGATCCGGGCGGTGGCCGAGAAGAAGCCGGTCGTTTCCGACGTGCGCACGCTCGCGGCCTCCGCCGGCTACATGATCGCGTCGGCCGGCGACACCATCATCGCCGGTGAAACCTCGATCACCGGCTCCATCGGCGTCATCTTCCAGTATCCGCAGGCCAAGGATCTGCTCGACAAGATCGGCGTATCGCTGGAGGAGATCAAGTCGGCGCCGCTGAAGGCCGAGCCTTCGCCCTTCCATCCCGCCAGCGAAGAAGCCAAGGCGATGATCCGCGCCATGGTGATGGACAGCTACGACTGGTTCGTCGACATCGTCGCCGAGCGCCGCAAGCTGCCGCGCGACGAGGTGCTGAAACTTGCCAATGGCGCCATCTTCACCGGCCGCCAGGCGCGCGATGCCAAGCTGGTCGATACGCTCGGCGGCGAGGAGGCGATCCGTGCCTATCTCACCAGTCGCGGCATCGATGGCAAGCTTGCCATCGTCGACTGGGAGGCACCGCGCAGCGGCTCGCCCTTCGGTATTCCCGGCGCTGTTTCGACCGTCCTGAGGCTGCTCGGCTATGAAAACCTGCTGCCTTCCGGCGATCTCGGACGCGGTGTCACGGAAAAGTTGTTCCTTGACGGCCTGATCTCAGTTTGGCAGGTTGGACATGAATGAAAAGATCAATCATTTGAGGGGGCTATCGTGATAAAGTCGGAGCTGGTACAGATCGTTGCAGCGCGTAACCCGCATCTCTATCACCGCGACGTGGAAAACATCGTCAATGCCGTCCTTGATGAAATCACCGACGCGCTGGCGGCGGGAAATCGCGTCGAATTGCGCGGTTTCGGCGCTTTTTCGGTGAAGAACCGCCCGTCACGCTCGGGTCGCAACCCCCGCACCGGCGACACCGTCTTCGTCGAGGAAAAGTGGGTGCCGTTCTTCAAGACCGGCAAGGAACTGCGCGAACGCCTCAATCCGAACATGGAAGATGAGGACGATTGATCCTCCTGTCGGCAGACCGCCCGCTGTGGCGCCGGCAAGGCAGGGATGCCGTATCTTCATCGCGGTCGCCCTGCAAACGTTTGAAGTCATGGGCTTTTTCCGTTTCGGGAGAAGTGCGTGAACAATACCGGGAGAAAACGCCCCATGGTCAAGAAGATCGTCAACCTCGTCATTTTCCTGCCGCTGGCCGTGGTGCTGGTGCTGCTGTGCGTGGCCAACCGCCAGTCGGTGACGCTGGCGCTCAATCCGTTCCGGCCGGAAGACCATGTGCTGGGCCTCAGCGCCCCCTTCTTCGTCTTCCTGTTCCTCGCCCTCATTCTCGGGCTGGTGATCGGCGCTTCCGTCACCTGGGCGACGCAAGGCCAGCATCGTCGCCGCGCCCGCACAGAGGCGAAGACGGCGGTGCGCCTGCAGGCCGAGGCGGACAAGCACAAGGCGCGCGCCGAGGAACTGGCCGCCCAGCAGACGGTCGCCTATGGCCGCCTGCCGGCGAAATAAGCTTGCTTTAGGCGCTCGCGCTGCGTGCCTGTGCGGCGGCGGTGAAATCCGCGAAAAATTGCTGGGCGAGCTTTTTCGAGGTCGAATCGATCAGCCGGGCGCCGAGCTGGGCGATCTTGCCGCCGACCTGCGCCTTGACCTCATAGGACAGGATCGTCTCATCGCCGTCCTCCGTCAGCGTTACGTCGGCGCCGCCCTTGGCAAAGCCGGCAATGCCGCCCTTGCCTTCGCCGGAGATCGTGTAGCTCTCGGGGGCATTGATGTTCGAGAGCACGACATCGCCGGCAAAGGAGGCCGAGACCGGGCCGACTTTCAGCTTCACCACCGCCGAAAGCTCGGTCGGCGACTTCATTTCCAGGCTTTGACAGCCCGGAATGCATTGCTTCAGGATCTCCGGATCGTTGAGCGCGGCCCAGACCGCGTCGCGCGGCGCTGCGATCCGCTCTTCTCCCGTCATGTCCATGATCGTTCCTCCTCCGTCATCGGTGACAACTATTGCAGATGGGAAAGCGCTTTGCCAAGACGGGCGGCGAATGCTATCTGCACCAGGATCCGAACAATGGAACGAGCCTCGTGAAGAACAGGAACGGCCGTCCGCCGCGCAGCGGCGCCCCGGTGGCAAAAAGAGGACCGGGCGGCGATTTTGCCCGCAAGCCCGAGCGCAGCGCCGCGCCTGCCCGCGACAAGGTCGTCGCCAAGCCGGAAGCCGCCGCGACCGAACCGGCTCGCAGCCTGATCGACCGAAAAGGGGAATTGCCGGCCGAGCGCGTACCGGTCATTCTCGAATCGCGCGGCCGCGACAGGTCCGATTTCCGCCTGATAGACAGCGGCAAGGGCGAGAAGCTGGAGCAATACGGAGCGTACCGCATCGTGCGCCCGGAAGCGCAGGCCTTGTGGCCGCGCAGCCTGCCCGACCATGTCTGGGAGCGCGCCGACGCCGTCTTCACCGGCGATACCGACGAGGATGGCATGGGCCGCTGGCGGTTTCCGCGCGAAGCCTTGGGAGAGACCTGGCCGATGCACCTGGCCGGGGTCGATTTCCTCGGCCGCTTCACCGCCTTCCGCCATGTCGGCGTGTTTCCCGAGCAACTCGTCCACTGGAACTGGATGCGCGAGGCCGTCGAAAATGCCGGCCGGCCGCTGAAGGTGCTGAACCTGTTCGGCTATACCGGCGTCGCCTCGCTGGTCGCGGCCTCCGCCGGCGCGGAAGTCACCCATGTCGACGCCTCGAAAAAGGCCATCGGCTGGGCGCGCGAAAACCAGACGCTCGCCCGCATGGACCGCCTGCCGATCCGCTGGATCTGCGAGGATGCGATGAAATTCATCCTGCGCGAGGAGCGCCGTGGCAGCCGCTACGACATCATCCTCACCGATCCGCCGAAATTCGGCCGTGGGCCGAACGGCGAGGTCTGGCACCTGTTCGACCATCTGCCGATGATGCTCGACATCTGCCGCGAGATTCTCTCGCCCAAGGCGCTCGGCCTGGTGCTGACCGCCTATTCGATCCGGGCCAGCTTCTATTCGATCCACGAGCTGATGCGCGAAACCATGCGCGGCGCCGGCGGCGTGGTCGAATCGGGCGAGCTGGTCATTCGCGAAACCGGACAGGACGGCGACCAGGATGGCCGCGTCCTCTCCACATCGCTGTTCAGCCGTTGGGTGCCGAAATGACCAAGGAAATGCGAGAAGGCGGTCCCGGCCGCGTGGGCCAGGTCAAGGAAGTCACCAGCCTTGCAAACCCCATCGTCAAGGACATCAAGGCGCTCACCCAGAAGAAGACGCGCGACGAGACGCACTCCTTCATGGCCGAGGGCCTGAAACTGGTCATCGACGCGCTGGAACTGGGCTGGGCGATCCGCACGCTGGTCTATGCCAAGGCCGCCAAGGGCAAGCCGGCGGTCGAGCAGGCCGCCGCCCGCACCGTCGCCAAGGGCGGTCTGGTGCTGGAGGTCAGCGAGAAGGTGATTTCCTCGATCACCCGCCGCGACAATCCGCAGATGGTGGTCGGCATCTTCGAGCAGCACTGGACGCGGCTTTCCGATCTCTATCCAGTCGACGGCCAGACCTATGTGGCGCTGGACCGCGTGCGCGATCCCGGCAATCTCGGCACCATCATCCGCACCGCCGATGCATCGGGCGCTTCCGGCGTCATCCTGGTCGGCGAATGCACCGATCCCTTCTCGCTGGAAACCGTGCGCGCCACCATGGGCTCGGTCTTCGCCATGCCGTTGATCCGCGCCAGCGCCGAAGAATTTTTAGCCTGGAAGAAGAAGGCCGGCGTACGCGTCGTCGCCACCCATCTGGCTGGCTCCGTCGATTACCGCACCATCGATTACAGGAAGAAGCCCGTCGTGCTGCTGATGGGCAACGAGCAATCCGGCCTGCCGGATGCGCTCGCCCGCGAGGCCGACGCTCTCGCCCGCATCCCGCAGGCCGGCCGTGCCGATTCGCTGAACCTTGCGGTCGCCACCGGCGTCATGCTGTTCGAGGCCCGCCGGCACCTGCTGTCGCTGGAGGCGCGGGCGTGAGCGGGCCGAAACCCTTCCTGTTTTCCCGGCCGCTGCCGATCGTCCTTTTCGTCCTCGTCGCCCTGATCGCCGATCAGGCGATCAAGATCGCCGTCGACCGCACGCTGCCCTTCCAGGAAGCGGTGCCGGTGCTGCCGTTCTTTTATCTTTACCGCACCTATAATCTCGGCGTCGCCTTCTCGATGCTCTCGGGCATGGATGGCTGGTTCATCGTCGGCATGCGCATCTGCATCGTGCTGTTCGTCCTGTGGATGTGGCGGCGCACGCCCGCCGATCATCGTTTCGCCCATACGGGCTTCGCCATGATCATCGCTGGCGCGCTCGGCAATATTCTCGACCGGTTCCTGTACGGCCATGTGGTGGATTATGTGCTGTTCCACACTGGCTCCTGGTCGTTTGCCGTGTTCAACCTCGCCGACAGTTTCATCACCGTCGGGGCGTGCCTCGTGGTGCTCGACGAGATCCTGCGCTCCCGGAAAGCGAAAATGCGCTAAAAATTTACCAAGTTTCTGAAGTCTCTCTGAACGACCCCTGTGTTAGTGCGGGTTGCATGAGCAACGTCGCAAATCTTCAGGACCGTCTTTCCCAGGCTTTTGGCGCGGGCGAAACGCCGACGCCGGAGGAACTGCCTGAGCAGTCGGAGCTGGCGCGCGCCTTTTTGCGGTTCGACGAATACCATGCCGGCGACGAAGAGCCGGCGCCGGCGGCGACGCAAGGCGACGAGGATCGCGACGGCATCCTGCGTCTGTGGCTCGGCGGCGGCGGCATGCTTGCCTCGGCGATCATCCTCGGGCTCGGCCTGCAGACCGGCGTCTATGCGCTCACCGGCGCGCTCGGCGCCGTCATGTGCGGCTCCGCCCTGATTTGCCTGATGCAGAAGCGTACGCCCCCGCGCCCGAAACGGGCCCGGGCCCGGCCCACCGCCGCTCCCGAACCGCCGCCCTCGCGCGAAATCTTCGAGGACCGGAACTGGGAGGAGAACGAGCGCGCCAGCCTGCTCGGCAGCGTCCATGATGCGCTCGGCGATATCGCCCTGGTGCGCGACATGGAGCGCCGCATCCTCTACACCAACGACACCTTCCGCAAGGTCACCGGCTGCGCCCGGCCGGAAGGGCGAAGCTGCGAGGAAATCGGCCTCGCCTTCCGCCCGCATGCCGAGCCCGATCGCTTCGACGTCGAGATCGCCACCGCCGCCGGCCAGCGCATCTTCGTCTGGTACGATATCGTCGCCCGCGACAGCGTCAGCGGACAGCTCAAGATCCGGAGCATCGCCCGCGATGTCGCCGCTGAGCGGCAGGCACCGAAGCCCCGCGAGGCGGCCCGAATCAAGGCGGAAACCACCCCGGCTGCGAAATCCCGTCTCCTGGCCACCGTCAGCCACGAGACCCGCACGCCGCTCAGCGGCATCCTCGGCATGGCCCAGCTTCTCGACCAGACCAGCCTGACGCCGGAACAGGCGAATTACCTGACCGGCATCCGCCAGTCCGGCCAGGCGCTCGCCCAGCTCGTCGAGGATTTGCTGGACTTCTCCACCATCGAGGTCGGCCGCTTCAGCCTGCATCCGCAGGCTGCTCCCTTGCGGCCGCTGATCGAAGGCGTCGTCGAGATGCTGTCGCACCGCGCCCATGAGAAGGGCATCGAGATTGCCTCCATCGTCGCGCCGGAAATTCCCGACACGCTGGATTTCGATCCGGCCCGCCTGCGGCAGGTGCTGTTCAACGTCATCGGCAATGCTGTCAAGTTCACCCATCAGGGCGGCATCCTGATCGCGGCAGCCATCGACGTGCAGGATGTGATCGTCACCGTCACCGATACCGGCAGCGGTATGACGCCGCAGGAGCAGGCGCGCATTTTCGGCGAATTCGAGCAGGCCGGCAATCTCGCCGAGCGCAGTGTCGGCACCGGCCTTGGGCTGGCGATCTCGGCGCGCATCTGCCACGAATTCGGCGGCAGCCTGACGGCGTCGAGCGAAAAGGATCGCGGCAGCGTCTTCACCATCCGCATGCCGCATCGCCTGACCGGGCCGCTCGCCCGCCGCCAGCGCGAGGGCGAATTGCGGGCTTGCAACGTGTTGCTGATGGCGCCGCCCGGCCCCGCCAGCAATGCGGTGCTCGGCACCGTCCATGCGCTTGGCGGCCATTGCGTGCGTGCCAGCGACGCCGCAAGCGTCGAGACCGAGGTCGACGGCCTGCGTCTGTCGCATGCCGCCTTCACCGACATCATCGTCGATCACCGGCTGGCCGCCGAATTCTCGCGCATTGTCGCGGCACGGCCGGATTTCGCCGCCGGCATGCGCAAGATTTTTCTCGTCAGCCCGGAGCAGCGCAATTCCCAGCCGGTCGGCGTCTTCGATGCCTGGCTTATCCGCCCCTTGCGCGAGCGCTCGCTGGTCGATGTCTTATGCGGGCGCATGCGTGGCATGGAAACGCGCGACGCCATCAACGACAACCAGCCGGGGTTCGGCGCGGCGCTTACGCCGCAGGCCTGCCCCGGCCTGGACATCGTGCTGGCCGAGGACGAGCCGGTCAATGCCCTGCTGGTGCGCACCGCGCTTGAAAAAGGTGGACATACCGTCCGCCTCGTCGGCGATTTCGAGCGCCTGCGCGCCGCTCTCTCGGGTGATTCGCTGCCCGATCTCGTCGTCACCGACCTCAACATGCCCGGCGGCGGCGGACTGGAGTTCCTCTCCTGGTTGCGCGGTGAAGAAAAGCGGCGGGGGAGCGCAGCATTGCCGGTGGTCGTGCTCTCGGCCGACAATCGCGAGGACGTGCGCCGCCAGGCGTTGCTGCAGGGCGCCAACCGGGTTTTCGTCAAGCCCGTCGATCCGGTGCGGCTGCTCGCGGAGATCGGCGCACTGGCGCCGATGCGGCAAGTCCGGGTTGAGGTGCGCTGACGCACCTGTCACTATCCTGTCGTATAGAAGTGGTTTATCCCGTTCGATCCTGATATCAGCGGATGGAACGCCATGACCGTCGAGCTTATGAATCGCCCCATGTCAACCGAGCTGCCCGACAAAACCGGCGTCGAACCGGTCGCCGCCGACGTCTTCGGCCGGATCGGCACGCTGGAAACCCGTCTTGCCCGCAGCGATCGCGAGATCGAGGCCGCGCAGGCCATCCGTTACCGTGTCTTCGTCGAGGAGATGCAGGCGCAATTGCCGCCGGACGCCATGCGCGCCCGGCGCGATGTCGATTCCTGGGATGCGATCTGCGACCACCTGCTGGTGATCGACAATGCCATTGACGGCGATGCCGATGACAGGATCGTCGGAACCTATCGCCTGCTGCGGCAGGAGGTGGCCGAAGCCCATGGCGGTTTCTATTCGGCCAGCGAATTCGATATCGCGCCGCTGCTCGCCCGCCATCCCGAAACCCGCTTCATGGAACTCGGCCGCTCCTGCGTGCTGCCGCAATACCGCACCAAGCGCACCGTCGAGCTGCTGTGGCAGGGCAACTGGGCCTATGCGCTCAAGCATGGCATGGGCGCGATGTTCGGCTGCGCCTCCTTCCATGGCACCGTGCCGGAATCGCATGCGGTCGCTCTGTCCTTCCTCCACCACAATGCCGGCGCCAAGGATGAATGGGCGGTGCGCGCCCGCCCGGAATTGTATCACGGCATGGATCTGATGCCGGCCGAAGGAATCAATGCCCGCAAGGCGCTGGCCCTGATGCCGCCGTTGATCAAGGGCTATCTGCGTCTCGGCGCCATGGTCGGCGACGGCGCGGTCATCGACCACGCCTTCAACACGACGGACGTGCTGATCGTCCTGCCGATCGCCTCGATCTCGGATCGCTATCTCAACCATTACGGCACCGACGCCGGCCGCTTCGCCGGCTGAGCCGCAAAAGTACAAAAAAGCCCCGCGTGAACATGTTTCACGCGGGGCTTTTTCGTTCGGTATCGCTTAGCTGTTATAGGCGGCGATGGCGGCCATGTTGACGATGTCGGAATCCTTGGCGCCCATGCCGACGATCTGCACCGACTTGTCGAGGCCGACGAGCAGCGGGCCGATGACGGTCGAGCCGCCGAGTTCCTGCAGCATCTTGGTCGAGATCGAGGCCGAGTGGAAGGCCGGCATGACCAGCACATTGGCAGGACCCGAGAGGCGGCAGAACGGATATTGCTCCATCACCTTGGGATTCAGCGCCACGTCGGCGGCCATTTCGCCGTCATATTCGAAATCGACGCGGCGGCGGTCGAGGATTTTCACCGCCTCGCGCACCCGCTCCGAGCGTTCGCCGGTCGGATGGCCGAAGGTGGAATAGGCGAGCATCGCAACGCGCGGCTCATATCCCATGCGCCTTGCGATGCCGGCGGCTTCCTCGGCGATGTCGGCCAGTTCCTCCGCCGTCGGCATGTCATGGACGGCGGTGTCGGCGACGAAGACCGTCCGCCCGCGCGTCAGCGCCATGGAGACGCCGATGACCCGATGCCCCGGCCGCGCGTCGATGCAGCGGCGCACCTCTTCCAGCGCGGTCGAATAGTTGCGGGTCGTGCCGGTGACCATGGCGTCGGCGTCGCCCAGCGCCACCATGCAGGCGGCGAAATGGTTGCGGTCGGTCTTGATCAGCCGCTGCGCGTCGCGCAGCAGGAAACCCTTCCGTTGCAGCCGCGCATAGAGATAGTCGATATAGGCGTCGACGCGGGTGGAGAGGCGGGCATTGATGATCTCGATGCCGGGGCGATCGAGATCGATGCCGGCCCGTTCGGCGGTCTCGCGGACGGCATCGTCGCGGCCGAGCAGGATGGCTGTGCCGAGTTCCTGGTTGGCATAGGAGATCGCCGCGCGCATCACCAGTTCCTCCTCGCCCTCGGCGAAGACGACACGCTTGGGATGGCGGCGCACGCCCTCATAGAGCCGCTGCAGCGTCGAGGCGATCGGATCGCGCCTTGCCGAAAGCTCGCGGGAATAGGCGGAGAAGTCGGCGATTTCCTTGCGCGCCACGCCGGTTTCCATCGCCGCCCGCGCCACGGCGACCGGGATTGCCGAAATCAGGCGCGGATCGAAAGGTACGGGGATGATGTATTGCGGCCCGAAGCGCGGGCGCATGCCCTGATAGGCGGCGGCGACGTCATCGGGTACATCCTCGCGGGCAAGGCTGGCAAGCGCCCGCACGGCGGCGATCTTCATCGCGTCATTGATCGTCATTGCCCGCACGTCGAGCGCGCCGCGAAAGATATAGGGGAAGCCCAGCACGTTGTTGACCTGGTTCGGATAGTCCGAGCGGCCGGTCGCCATGATGGCGTCGTCGCGGATGCGCGCCACTTCCTCCGGCGTGATTTCCGGATCGGGATTGGCCATGGCGAAGATGATCGGGCGCGGCGCCATGGAGCGGATCATTTCCTGCGTGAACGCGCCCTTCTGCGACAGGCCGAACACCACGTCGGCGCCTTCCATGGCTTCGGCCAGGGTGCGCCGGTCGGTCTTCACCGCATGGGCGGATTTCCACTGGTTCATGCCCTCTTCGCGGCCCTGATAGATCACGCCCTTGGTGTCGCAGAGCGTGATATTGGCCGGATTGAAGCCCATGGCCTTGATCAGCTCGATGCAGGCGATGGCCGCGGCCCCCGCGCCGTTGCAGACCAGCTTGGTGCTGGCGAAATCGCGCCCCGTCAGGTCGAGCGCGTTGATCAGGCCGGCGGCGGCAATGATCGCGGTGCCGTGCTGGTCGTCGTGGAAGACCGGGATGTCCATGATCTCGCGCAGCTTCTGCTCGATGATGAAGCAGTCGGGCGCCTTGATGTCTTCGAGGTTGATGCCGCCGAAGGAGGGGCCGAGGTAACGCACGCAGTTGATGAACTCGTCAACATTCTCGGTATCGACTTCGAGGTCGATGGAATCGACGTCGGCGAAGCGCTTGAACAGCACCGACTTGCCTTCCATGACCGGCTTGGAGGCGAGCGCGCCGAGATTGCCGAGGCCGAGAATGGCGGTGCCGTTGGAAATCACCGCCACCATGTTGCCGCGCGTGGTGTAGTCATAGGCCGTGCCCGGATCGGCGGCGATGGCTTTCACCGGCACCGCGACGCCGGGCGAATAGGCAAGCGACAGGTCGCGCTGGGTCGCCATCGGCTTTGTGGGCGTGATCTCCAGCTTGCCGGGACGCCCCTGGGCATGGAAATCCAGCGCTTCCTGTTCGGTTGCCATGGCCTTGGTCGGGCCGGAATTGTTCGTGGCAGACATAATCCCTCACCTAGTTGTGGGCAGTCGCTCCCCGAACGACCCACCTTATTGTCTTCATTCATGGCGCGCCGTTATGTTGCATGACTTTTTTCCAGGTGAAAACAGGCCTATGTCGATAAACAGCTATTCATCCTCGACGGAAATGCCCGATGCCGCCGCCCTGGCCTCGGAGGAAAGCCGCGCCTCGGCGACGCCGATGATGGAGCAGTATATCGAGATCAAGGCCAACAATCCGGGCTCGCTGCTCTTCTATCGCATGGGCGATTTCTACGAGCTTTTCTTCGACGATGCCGTCGAGGCCTCGCGGGCGCTCGGCATCACGCTGACCAAGCGCGGCCAGCATATGGGCTATGACATCCCCATGTGCGGCGTGCCCGTCCATGCCGCCGACGACTATCTGCAGAAGCTGATCGTGCGCGGCTTCCGCGTCGCCGTCTGCGAGCAGGTGGAGGATCCGGCGGAAGCCAAGAAGCGCGGCTCGAAATCCGTGGTGCGCCGCGATGTCGTGCGTCTGGTGACGCCGGGCACGCTGACCGAGGAAAAGCTGCTCTCTCCCTCCGAATCGAATTACCTGATGGCGCTGGCGCGCCTGCGCGGCGGGGCCGGCGCGCAACTGGCGCTCGCCTGGATCGATATCTCCACCGGTATCTTTCGCCTCGCCGAAACCGAGATGGGACGGCTGCTGGCCGATATCCTGCGCATCGATCCGCGTGAGTTGATCGTCCCCGACACCCTCTTCCACGATGCCGAATTCAAGCCGGTCTTCGATGTGCTCGGCCGTGTCGTCGTGCCGCAGCCTTCGGTGCTGTTCGACAGCGCCACGGCGGAAAACCGCATCGCTCGCTATTACGACGTCGGCACGCTCGACGGTTTCGGCGCCTTCTCCCGCGCCGAACATGCCGCCGCCGCTGCTGCGGTCGCCTATGTCGAGAAGACGCAGATCGCCGAGCGCCCGCCGCTCGGCCGCCCCGAGCGCGAGGCGAGCGCCTCGACCCTGTTCATCGACCCCGCCACCCGCGCCAATCTGGAGCTGACGAAGACGCTGTCCGGCGACCGCAACGGTTCGCTGCTGAAGGCCATCGACCGCACCGTCACCGGCGGCGGCGCACGGCTGATCGCCGAACGGCTGATGTCGCCGCTGACCGATGCGGTCGCCATCAACCATCGGCTGGATTCCGTCGGTTTCCTGATGGACGAGCCGTCGCTCTGCGGCGAATTGCGCGAGGCGCTGAAGCTGGTGCCCGACATGCCGCGTGCTTTGTCGCGGCTGGCGCTCGACCGGGGCGGGCCGCGCGATCTCGGCGCCATCCGCCAGGGATTGGCCGCCGCAAACGGACTTGCGCGCCTTCTGGAAACCCGGCTGCTGCCGGAGGAAATCGCCGGCGCGCTGTCCGAATTGCAGCGTCTGCCGGCGCATCTGGAGCCGAGGCTGTCTTCCATGCTGGCCGAGGAACTGCCGCTCCTGAAGCGCGATGGCGGCTTTCTGGCCCGTGGCGCGAATGCGGAGCTGGACGAGGTGCGGGCGCTGCGCGACGAATCGCGCCGGGTGATCGCCGGTCTGCAGCAGCAATATGCCGAGGAAACCGGCATCAAATCGCTGAAAATCAAGCACAACAACGTGCTCGGCTATTTCATCGAGGTCACCGCCGGCAATGCCGGCGCGATGATCGATACGGTCGAGGCCAAGGCGCGCTTCATCCATCGCCAGACCATGGCGAGCGCCATGCGCTTCACCACCACCGAGCTTGCCGATCTCGAAAGCCGCATCGCCAATGCCGCCGACAAGGCGCTGGCCATCGAACTCGCCGCCTTCGAGGAGATGGTGGCGGCGGTGGTCGGGCAGGCCGAGGCGATCAAGGCGGGTGCGCGGGCGCTCGCGGTCATCGACGTCTCCGCCGGTCTGGCGCTTCTGGCCGACGAGCAGAATTACGCCCGCCCGACGGTCGACGAATCCACCATGTTCGCGATCTCCGGCGGCCGCCATCCGGTGGTCGAGCAGGCCTTGAAGAAGCAGGCGGCCAATCCCTTCGTGGCCAATCATTGCGATCTCTCGCCGCAGGGCGACAGCCGCCTCGGCGGCATCTGGCTGCTGACCGGCCCGAACATGGGCGGTAAATCGACCTTCCTGCGCCAGAACGCGCTGATCGCCATTCTGGCGCAGATGGGTTCCTTCGTGCCGGCGGCCTCGGCCCATATCGGCGTCGTCGACCGGCTGTTTTCGCGCGTCGGCGCCTCGGACGATCTGGCGCGTGGGCGCTCGACCTTCATGGTCGAGATGGTCGAGACGGCGGCGATCCTCAACCAGGCGACCGAACGCTCGCTGGTCATCCTCGACGAAATCGGCCGTGGCACGGCGACCTTCGATGGCCTGTCCATCGCCTGGGCGGCGGTCGAGCATCTGCATGAGGTCAACCGCTGCCGTGGCCTGTTCGCCACCCATTTCCATGAATTGACGGTGCTGTCGGAAAAGCTTGGCCGCCTCTCCAACGCCACGATGCGGGTCAAGGAATGGCAAAGCGAGGTGATTTTCCTGCACGAGGTCGGCCCGGGTGCGGCCGATCGCTCCTACGGCATCCAGGTGGCGAAACTCGCCGGCCTGCCGGCCTCGGTGGTGGCGCGCGCGCGCGATGTGCTGACCCGGCTGGAGGATGCCGACCGCAAGAACCCGGCCAGCCAGCTCATCGATGACCTGCCGCTGTTCCAGGTGGCGATCCGCCGCGAGGAGCAGAAGGCGGCCGCGCCCTCTAAGGTCGAGGAGCACCTGAAGGGCGTCAACCCCGACGACCTGACCCCGCGCGAGGCGCTGGAGGCGCTTTACGCGCTGAAAAAGCTGCTTCCGATATCGTAAGCGCCACCCTCCCGGCGCTTCGCCCTATTCTTGCCGGGAGAAAAATCCTATGTGAGAACAGCTTGGCAAGGCTTGCGGTGATAGCCTGCGGCCAGGAATGATGGACGATAGGGTCAGCAAGCGGATGCATACGCACAAATCCTCAGGCCGCCAGCCGGCCGCGACCGGCCATGCGGAGGCCGGACGCGCCCCGCCGTCGCGAATCGAATCGGATTTTCCGAACCTTCTCGATGTCGAGGCGCTCCGCCGGCAATGCGAGGAACTGGTCGCTGCCCCCGGCATGCCCGTCGAGGCCATCCGCCCGGCGCTGCTTTCCCTGTTCAAGAAGGCGAGCGCCGAGGGGCGGGCGAAGATCCGCGCGCTGCTCGACGAGGACGGCAGCGGGTTGAACTGCGCGCGTCGCCTCTCGCGGCTGCAGGACCGGCTGATCGGCGTGCTCTATGATTTCATCATCGCCCATGTGCAACCGCTGAAGCCAGGCGACATCGCCGTCTGTGCCGTCGGCGGCTATGGACGCGACACGTTGGCGCCGGGCTCGGATATCGACCTGCTCTTCCTGTTTCCGCCGAAGCCGACCGAGGCCATGCACAAGGCGGTCGAATTCATGCTCTACATGCTCTGGGACATGGGCTTCAAGGTCGGCCATTCCTCGCGCACCCTGGAGGAATGCATTCGTCTGTCCAAGGAAGACATGACGATTCGCACCGCGACCCTTGAAACCCGCTATATCTGCGGTGACAGGGCGCTGGTCGAGGGGCTGGAAAGCCGTTTCGACAAGGAAGTGACCGCCGGCACCGGCCCGGAATTCATCGCCGCCAAGCTCGGCGAGCGCGATGCGCGCCACCGCAAGGCCGGCGACACCCGCTACCTCGTCGAGCCGAACGTCAAGGAAGGCAAGGGGGGCCTGCGCGACCTTCACACCCTCTTCTGGATCGCCAAATATTATTACCATGTGCGCGATACCGCCGAACTGGTGAAGCTCGGCGTGCTCTCCAAGAAGGAATGGGCGCTGTTCCAGAAGGCGGAGGATTTCCTCTGGGCGGTGCGCTGCCACATGCATTTCCTCACCGGCAAGGCCGAGGATCGCCTGTCCTTCGACATCCAGCGCGAGATCGCCGAGGCGCTCGGCTATCATTCCCGCCCCGGCCTCTCGGCGGTCGAGCGCTTCATGAAGCACTATTTCCTCGTCGCCAAGGATATCGGCGATCTCACCCGCATCTTCTGCTCTGCGCTGGAAGACCAGCAGGCCAAGGCGGTGCCGGGCCTGACCGGCATCATCAGCCGATTCGCCAATCGCAGCCGCAAGATTCCCGGCTCGCTGGAATTCGTCGAGGATCGCGGTCGTATCGCGCTCGCCAATCCCGACGTCTTCAAGAACGATCCGGTCAGCATCATCCGTTTCTTCCATGTCGCCGATATCCACGGGCTGGAATTCCATCCCGATGCGCTGCGGCGCCTGACGCGCTCGCTGCCGCTGATCGACAACGGCTTGCGCGAAAACGAGGAAGCCAACCGCCTCTTCCTGTCGATCCTCACCTCGAAGCGCGATCCGGCCCTCATCCTGCGGCGCATGAACGAGGCCGGGGTGCTCGGCCGTTTCATTCCCGAATTCGGCAAGATCGTCTCGATGATGCAGTTCAACATGTATCATCACTATACGGTCGACGAGCATACGATCCGCGCCGTCGAGGTCATGTCCGACATCGAGAAGGGCAAGGCCGACGACATCCATCCGCTAACGGCGAAAATCCTGCCGGGCATCGAGGATCGCGAGGCGCTCTACGTTGCCATCCTGCTGCACGACATCGCCAAGGGACGGCAGGAGGATCACTCCGTCGCCGGCGCCCGCGTGGCGCGCAAACTCTGCCCGCGCTTCGGCCTGACGCCGAAGCAGACGGAAATGGTCGTCTGGCTGGTCGAGGAACACCTGATCATGTCGATGGTCGCCCAGACCCGCGATCTGAACGACCGCAAGACCATCACCGATTTCGCCGAAAAGGTGCAGTCGCTCGACCGGCTGAAGATGTTGCTGGCGCTGACGGTCTGCGATATCCGCGCCGTCGGCCCCGGCGTCTGGAACGGCTGGAAGGGCCAGCTTCTGCGCACCCTCTATTTCGAGACGGAACTGCTGCTGGCCGGCGGCTTTTCCGAAGTGTCGCGCAAGGAGCGGGCCATGGCCGCCGCCGATGCGCTTTACGATGCACTGGTCGATTGGGACGAGAAGGACCGCCGGACCTACTCGCACCTGCATTATCAGCCCTATCTGCTGTCGGTGCCGCTGGAGGATCAGGTGCGCCACGCCCGCTTCATCCGCGATACCGACCGGGCAGGGCAGGCGCTGGCGACCATGGTGCGCACCCATTCCTTCCATGCGATCACCGAGATCACGGTCATCGCGCCCGACCATCCGCGCCTGCTGACGGTGATCGCCGGCGCCTGCGCCGCCGCCGGCGCCAACATCGCCGACGCGCAGATTTTTACGACTTCGGACGGACGCGCGCTGGACACCATCCATGTCAACCGGGAATTCCCCAATGACGAGGACGAGATGCGCCGCGCCGCCACCATCGGCAAGATGATCGAGGACGTGCTCTCCGGCAAGAAACGCCTGCCGGAAGTCATCGCCACGCGCACGAAAAACCGCAAGAAGAACCGTGCCTTTGTCATCCCGCCCTCGGCCTCGATTTCCAACACGCTGTCGAACAAGTTCACCGTCATCGAGGTGGAATGCCTCGACAGGCCGGGCCTGCTGTCGGAAATCACCGCCGTGCTTTCGGATCTGTCGCTGGACATCCATTCGGCGCGCATCACCACCTTCGGCGAAAAGGTGATCGATACCTTCTACGTCACCGACCTCGTCGGCCAGAAGATCGTCAACGAAAACCGCCGCGCCACCATCATCGCCCAGTTGCGGGCCGTCATGAACGACCAGGAGGAGGAGCCGCGCCCGCGCATGCCCAACGGCATCCTCGCGCCCGCCGGCCCCCAGAAAAAAGCAAGATCCGACGCATGAGCCTCGTCAAGAAATTCGCAACCGTCGGTGGCGCGACGCTTGGCAGCCGCATCTTCGGTTTCGTCCGCGAAAGCCTGATGGGGGCGCGGTGGGCCGCCGGCCGGATGGCGGTGGCCTTCAGGCCCGCCTTCCGCTCCCCCTGCCCCTCCCGCCGGCGGTTCGCGGAGGGCGCCTCTACGTCCGCCTTCAAGCGCGTGTTCCCCAGAGAAATCGAGCGGCGCGTCGTGGACGACCCCCGCCGTTTTTCCGAAGAAGTGTTCGGCGTCCTGTTCACCGTGCTGCTGGTGCTGACGGTCGCCATGGAATTCTCCATGCCCTTCATCGTCCGCACCGTCGTCGCGCCCGGCTTCATGGCAGATCCGATCAAATTCGAAAGCACGGTGCGGCTCGCCGTCATCATGTTCCCCTATCTCGCCTGCATGTCGCTGGCCTCGATGATGGGCGGCATGCTGAATTCGCTGCACCGCTATTTCGCCGCCGCCATCGCGCCCGTCTTCCTCAACATCGTCCTGATCGCCGTGCTGGCCTATGGCTGGTATCTCCGGGTCGACGGCATCACCATCGGCACCTGGCTTGCCTGGGGCGTGATGGTCGCCGGTGTCATCCAGCTGGCCATCGTCTGGATCGCGGTGCGCCATGCCGGCATCAAGATCGGCCTGCGCCTGCCGCATTTCACCGCCAATGTCCGCCGCCTGCTGCTCCTGGCGCTGCCGGCGGCGATCACCGGCGGCATCACCCAGATCAACCTGCTGATCAACACCAACATCGCCTCCGGGCAGGAAGGCGCGGTGTCGTCGCTGGTCTATGCCGACCGCATCTACCAGCTGCCGCTCGGCGTCGTCGGCATCGCGGTCGCGACCGTGCTTTTGCCGGAATTGTCGCGGGCGCTGCGCGGCGGCCATCTCAAGGAAGCCGCCAATCTCCAGAACCGCTCGGCCGAATTCACCCTGTTCCTGACGCTTCCGGCCGCCGCCGCCTTGCTGGTCATGTCCGAACCCATCGTCCGCCTCGTCTTCGAGCGCGGCCGCTTCTCGGCGGATTCGACCGTCATCGTCTCGCATATCCTGGCGATCTACGGCCTCGGCCTGCCGGCCTTCGTGCTGATCAAGGCCTTCATTCCCGGCTTTTTCGCCCGCGAGGATACGCGCACGCCGATGATCTTCGCCGCCGTCTCGGTGGTGGTGAACGTCTCGCTGGCCTTGACGCTGTTTCCGCGCATGGGGGCGGCCGGCATCGCCACGGCGGAAATCACCGCCGGCTGGGTCAATGCGCTGATGCTGTTCTTCACGCTGGTGAAGCGCGGCCATTGGGGGCAGGATCTGGGGCTCTTGAGCCGCATTCCGCGTCTTGTCTTCGCCGCCGGGCTGATGGCCGCAGGGCTCTATTTCGCCATCGGCTGGCTTGCCTGGCCGTTGTCGTCGGCCGCCCCGCTCGGTATGCGCGCCGGAACGGTCGCCGCCCTCGTCGTCGTTGCCATGATCGTCTATTTTGGCGCAGCCTTTGCGACCGGCGGGGCCGATCTCGGCATGATCCGCCGCAACCTCAAGCGCAAGGCGGCAAAGCCCGCCGTCGCCACGGAAAGCGCCGAATAGGCGTCTTCGAATTCCGCTTGATCGCCGTCGCGGCGACGTGCATAACCGCCGCGTTAGCTACATGGGCGAATGCGCGGCCGCCCGGGAGAATGTAAACCCCATCCTCCCGACCGGCGTCCGCGAGATCATTTTCCCTGGGGCCCTCCACCAGCCTATTGAGGACATCATGGCCGAATTCCAAAAACTCGTCTTTTCCGGCGTGCAGCCGACCGGCAACCTGCATCTCGGCAATTATCTCGGCGCGATCCGCAAGTTCGTGGCGCTGCAGAAGGACAATGACTGCATCTATTGCGTCGTCGACGAGCATGCCCTGACGGCGCAACTCGTCCACGAGGATCTGCGCGGCCAGACGCGCGCCATCGCCGCCGCCTATATCGCCTCCGGCATCGACCCGAAGAAGCATATCGTCTTCAACCAGTCGGCCGTCGCAGGCCATGCCGAGCTTGCCTGGATCTTCAATTGCGTCGCCCGCATCGGCTGGATGGAACGCATGACCCAGTTCAAGGACAAGGCCGGCGGCAAGAATGCCGAGCAGGTGTCGCTCGGTCTGCTGGCCTACCCCTCGCTGATGGCTGCCGACATCCTGCTCTATCGCGCCACGCATGTGCCCGTCGGCGACGACCAGAAGCAGCATCTCGAGCTGACCCGCGACATCGCTCAGAAGTTCAACATCGATTTCAGCGCCAATATCCGCAAGGAAGGCTACGGCATCGACATCAAGGTCGGCGACGAGCCGGTGCATGCCTATTTCCCGATGGTCGAGCCGCTGATCGACGGGCCGGCCCCGCGCGTCATGTCGCTCCGCGACGGCACCAAGAAAATGTCGAAGTCGGACCCCTCCGATCTCTCGCGCATCAACCTGATGGACGATGCCGAGACCATCTCGAAGAAGATCCGCAAGGCCAAGACCGATCCGGACGGCTTGCCGAGCGAGCCGGAAGGCCTGAAGGGCCGCCCGGAGGCCGACAATCTTGGCGGCATCTACGCGGCCGTGCCGGACAAGACACAGCCGGATTGGCTCGGCGAATTGGGCGGCGCGCAGTTCTCGGTGTTCAAGCCGGCGTTGATCGAACTCGCCGTCTCAGTGCTCGCGCCGATCACCGAGGAAATGCGCCGCCTGCCCGGCGACACCAGCCATATCGACGCCATCCTGCGCGACGGCGGCGAGCGGGCCAATGCGCGGGCCGAAAAGACCATGAAGGAAGTGCGCGACATCATCGGCTTCCTGCGTTAATGATAGGTGCATTCGGGCGGGCCGCCGGCGTCCGCCCGATAGCATCTTTCGTGCGAATGAGCTTCGTCCGGCATAGAGTTGCGGCATGGTTTCGAAACGTCTCTCCCGCCTTGAAGGTCACCGCCGCAAGTTCCTGGCCGTGATCGACAATACGCCCGAATGCCAGCGCGCCGTGCATTATGCCGGCCGCCGCGCCAAGAATACCAACGGGGCGCTGAGCCTGCTCTACGTCATCCCCGAAGGCGATTTCCAGCAATGGCTTGGCGTCGAGGAGATCATGCGCGCCGAGGCGCGCGAGGAGGCCGAAGCGACGCTGGCCAAGGTCGCCCAGATCGTGCGCGAAAGCATCGGCATCGAGCCGGAAATGGTCATCCGCGAAGGCAAGGCCGCCGATCAGATCGTCAGCCTGATCGAGGAGGACCGCGATATCGCCATCCTCGTGCTCGCCGCCGGCTCCGCCAAGGAAGGGCCGGGGCCGCTGGTTTCGTCGATCGCCGGGCGCGCCTCCGCCTTCCCGATTCCGGTGACGGTGCTGCCCGACACGCTGACCAACGAGGAAATCGACGCCCTCTGTTGACGACAATCGTCGCCGCGCTCTTGATGCGCGGGCGGGATCGGCTTATTTTGGAAGTATTCTAAAAGTAATTCCAGGAAAAGTGCGAAGCGGTTTTCCGTGCGGAATTACGGACACAATGAGCGGCCGCGCCTTGAACCGGTTCGCGAAGGAGATTGAAATGTTCATTCAGACCGAAGCGACGCCGAACCCGTCGACGTTGAAATTCCTGCCGGGCAAGGTGGTGCTGGAGCAGGGCACGGCCGAATTCCGCAGCGCGGCGGAGGCGGATGCCTCGCCGCTGGCCGCGCGCATCTTCATGGTGCCGGGCGTCACCGGCGTGTTCTTCGGCTATGATTTCGTCACCGTCACCAAGGACGGGGCCGAGTGGCAGCATCTCAAGCCGGCGATCCTCGGCGCGATCATGGAGCATTTCATGTCCGGCGCCTCGGTGATGGGCGCGGCCGGCAGTTCGTCCGACCAGACGGACGGCGAGGAATTCTTCGATGCCGGCGACGAGACCATCGTCGCCACGATCAAGGAGTTGCTGGAAACCCGCGTCCGCCCCGCCGTCGCCCAGGATGGCGGCGACATCACCTTCCGCGGTTTCCGCGAAGGCACGGTTTTCCTGAACATGAAGGGTTCCTGCGCCGGCTGCCCGTCCTCGACGGCGACGCTGAAGCATGGCGTGCAGAACCTGCTGCGCCACTTCGTGCCGGAAGTGCGGGAAGTGGAAGCCGTTTGATGCAGGCTGGAATGGTGCGCCGCGCATGATCGTCCTGGCGCTCGATACCGCCGGCATCGATTGCGCCGCCGCGCTCTATGACAGCGAAACGGGCAGGGTTCTGGCCGAGGTCTGCGAGACCATCGGCAAGGGCCATGCCGAGCGGCTGATGGCGATGATCGACGAGGCGCTGGCCGCCTCCGGCCTTGTGCTTGCCGATCTCGACCGCGTCGCCGTGACCGTTGGCCCCGGCTCCTTCACCGGCATCCGCGTCGGCGTCGCCGCCGCGCGCGGTCTGGCGCTGGCGCTCGGCATCGAGGCGGTCGGGGTCACCACGCTTGCCGTACTCGCCGCCATCCACCGCGAAACCGGCGCAGATCAGCCCGTGTTCGTTGCCATGGATGCCAAGCGCGGCGAGGTCTATGCCCAGGTCTTCGCCGCCGATGGCGCTGTTTTGAGCGAACCCGTCGAACTGGCGATTGCGGATGCGGAAGCGCTTCCTGCCCGCTACGGGGCGGCGGTCGCCGGCTCCGGCGCGCCGCTTCTCGCCGGTGCGGCGGAAGGTTCCGGCCCCGATCATTTTTCCATTGCACATGTCGCGCGACTCGGCGCAGATTTGCAACCGGGCGCGGCCAGACCCAAGCCGCTCTACCTGCGTGCGCCCGACGCCAAGCCGCAGACGGGGTTTGCCCTTTCCCGGGCATAAGGCCCCGTCGTTGCAGCGGTTTTGCGTCTGAGGACCGGCGGCGAAACCGAATGTGAGACGACGTGCTGGAAGCCTATCTGCCCCGCAAGACCGAATTTGAAATCCTGCCGATGCAGACGGACGATTGTTCGCGGGTCGCGGCTCTGCATGGCGAGCGCTTTTCCCGCCCCTGGGGCGACGGCGAATTCCATAGCCTTTTGACGCAGCCCTATGTCTTCGGCTTCGTGGCGCGGCAGATGAACGGGTTGTTCAAGCTGCCGCTCGCCGGCTTCGTGCTCACCCGGGCGGTGGCCGACGAAGGTGAGATCCTGACGGTCGTGGTCCACACCAAGGCGGCGCGCGCCGGGCTCGGCTGGCGGCTGATGCTGGCGGCGATGCGCGAGGTCCATGCCCGTGGCGGCGAAAGCCTGTTCCTCGAGGTCGACGACACCAACCAGGCCGCGCTCGGCCTGTATCGCAAGCTCGGATTTGCGAAGGTCGGCGAACGGCCGGCTTACTACACAGATAAGAACGGGGTGCGAACGACGGCGCTTGTCATGAAGCGCGATCTTCGCTAGTCCCGTGCCTTTGACGGTTGATTGACGGCAAAGGGCCACCGCCCATGACAGACCTTTCCAAGTCGCTCGAAGAGCTGTGCACCGAGCGCGGAATGCGCATGACCGACCAGCGCCGGGTGATCGCCCGCATTCTGGAGGAATCGGAAGACCATCCCGATGTCGAGGAACTGTATCGCCGCTCGGTCCAGGTGGATGCGAAGATCTCCATCTCGACCGTCTATCGCACCGTAAAACTGTTCGAGGATGCCGGTATCATTGCGCGGCATGATTTCCGCGACGGCCGCTCGCGCTACGAGACGGTGCCGGAAGAGCATCACGATCACCTGATCGATCTCAAGACCGGCACTGTCATTGAATTCCGCTCGCCGGAAATCGAGGCGCTGCAGGAGCGCATCGCCCGCGAGCACGGCTTCCGGCTGGTCGATCACCGGCTGGAGCTCTATGGCGTGCCCCTCAAGAAGGATGAGCGCTGACGGAGAGCCCCGCGTGATCGAGGCGTTGCGCATCGGCTTCAAGGGCGCGGTTCTGGCCGTCGCCACCCTGTTCCTGCTGCCTGTGCATCTGCTGGCGCTGAAATTCCGCTGGCCGATCCGCCGACGCATTCCGCGCTGGTGGCATCGCGTCGCCTGCTGGATGCTCGGCATCCGCGTGCGTGTCCATGGCGTCATCGAGCCGCGCCGGCCGCTGATGCTCGCCGCCAACCATTCCTCCTGGCAGGATATCATGGTGCTCGCCTCGATCGCCGACGTGGTGTTCATCGCCAAGTCGGAGGTGAAGAACTGGCCGGTCTTCGGCCTGCTGGCGCGCTGGCAGGAAAGCGTCTTCGTGGTGCGGGAGGAAAAGCGCCGCACCGGCGAGCAGGTCAACGAGATCGGCGAGCGCATGGCCGATGGCGAGATCGTCGTCCTGTTTCCCGAAGGTACGACCTCGGACGGCAATCGCCTGCTGGAGGTCAAGTCGTCGCTGTTCGGCGCTGCGGCCGCAGCCTTTCCGGCGTCGGCCAGCGGCATGGTCCATATCCAGCCGGTAGCGATCGCCTATACCGGCATTCACGGCACGCCCATGGGCCGCTACCACCGGCCGATCTCGGCCTGGCCGGGCGATGTCGAATTGGTGCCGCATCTCAAGGATCTGCTGAAAGTCGGGGCGATCGAGGTCGACGTCACCTTCGGCGAGACGGTCGACTACACCGCCCGCAGCAACCGCAAGCAGGTGGCCTCCGCCGTCGCCGCTTCGATCCGCCACCACCTGATGGCGTCGCTGCGCGGGCGGCCGGGCGAGTGAACGGCATTTTTCCGTTTCAAATGGACGGAAAAGCCACTAAATAGCGCCCATGACCCAGGACACCGCCCAGACCGCCGCCCCGCAGGCTCCTGCCAGCGATGGCGCCAACAGTCGCAAGGTTTTCGTGAAGACCTATGGCTGTCAGATGAACGTCTACGATTCCGGCCGCATGACCGATGCGCTGGCCCGCGACGGCTATGTGCCCACCGAAGACATGGGCGAGGCCGATCTGGTGTTGCTCAACACCTGTCATATCCGCGAAAAGGCGGCGGAGAAGGTCTATTCGGCGCTCGGCCGCCTGCGCGACATGAAGAAGGCGCGCAATGCGCAAGGCCGCGAATTCATGATCGGCGTCGCCGGCTGTGTCGCGCAGGCCGAGGGCGAAGAAATCCTGCGCCGTGCGCCCGCCGTCGACGTCGTCATTGGCCCGCAGACCTACCATCGGCTGCCGGAAGCGCTCAACAAGGCCCGCTCCGGCGCCCGCGTCGTCGAGACCGACTATGCCGTCGAGGACAAGTTCGAGCATCTGCCGGTCGCCGAAAAGGCAAAGATTCGCGCCCGCGGGGTCACCGCTTTCCTCACCGTGCAGGAAGGCTGCGACAAGTTCTGCACATTCTGCGTGGTGCCGTATACGCGCGGCTCCGAAGTCTCCCGTCCCTTGTCGCAAATCCTCGATGAAGCGAAAAAGCTCGCCGAGGGCGGCGTGCGCGAACTGACCCTGCTCGGCCAGAACGTCAATGCCTGGCACGGCAAGGGGCCGAAGGGCGAGGAACTGACGCTCGGCGACCTGCTCTATGCGCTGGCCGAGGTGACGGGCATTGCCCGCCTGCGCTACACCACCAGCCATCCGCGCGACATGGACGACCGGTTGATCGCCGCCCATCGCGACCTGCGCGTGCTGATGCCCTATCTGCACCTGCCGGTGCAGAGCGGTTC